>Ga0307989_1001815_pt1 | contig 10790 bp, 10 predicted proteins | sample EllFjometagen185_FD_203164 | JGI IMG/M metagenome (GOLD analysis project Ga0307989, IMG submission 203164) | Marine microbial communities from Ellis Fjord, Antarctic Ocean - #185 | ecosystem: Environmental > Aquatic > Marine > Unclassified | place: Southern Ocean | collected 2014-10-08 | reverse complement strand
GCATACATGAATATTACAGGAAGGGAACTATTCCCGAATAATGGACCGAGAGAGTTCCGTGAATACTTGTTTTCATTTGCTTGTTTGCTTTACGCTTTCCAAATGTATAGAGATTTAAAAATACCTAAAAACAGTTAATATTGACCTTATCAGTCGTTCCATAGATTTATTAGTGTAATGTGTTGGATAGAGACGCAAAGTGCAATGGGTTTTTTAGACAGAAAAATTTAAACAGGGTAACTCAGGGAAGGCAGGTGTTAAAAAGATATTAAAAATAACTTGCATAGATTTTCTGATTAGCGGATGTATGAATCTTTTGGATGAGAAATTAGTAACAATATCCGGGGATCGTCTGTGAAGGAAAATCTGGAAAAACACTTTGCGAGAAATACTGCTGGTATTACCATTCCTGAGTTTTTTTGGGGATTTGGACTCCCCGTTGTCATTGACTCTGCGTTTTTACAAATTTTTCTAAAACGGGCAGGGGCCAGTAATTTCACTATCGGATTAATCCCTACCATAATGTTCATTGGCATTTCTGTTTTTCCTTTGATTGCCGGTTTTTTTACCTCACAAAAAGCCTATAAACGAAATGCTGTGATATGGCTTCATGTCTTTTCCTCTATTTCAATCCTCATATTTGGAATCTTGATTTTATTATTTGGTGAGATGATCGATATTGTGGCTGTTTTTTTAGTCTGCTATTGTTTTCTCGCCATTGGTATTGGTCTTTGTATGCCGGTCTGGTTAAATTATATTGTTAAGATTTTTTCAGTAGAGCAAAACGTTAAGGCCCTTTCTGTGATGATGATTGCGCAGAATATTGCTAAAATAATTGCTTCTTTTGGAATCGTAGTAGCCGTGGAAAAGTACGCTTTTGATTTGAATATGAGTGGCGTCATTTTCCTGTTAGCCGGTGGCACTTTTTTATTAGGTTCTTTTGGTTTTCTATTGACTGTTGAACCACCGGATGAGGTTCAACAGTATCGGGAAAACTTTATTAAACATACACTTGAATCACTAAAGTTGGTTTTAAAGGATAAGAATTTTTTGATGTTTTTGACCAATGATCTGGAGTATTTCGCAATTACCAGCGTTTTGGCTTTTTATGCCTTATATGCCATTGAGTTTTGTGGTATCGCCCCCTCGATTGCTGCCGGGATTTTTGTAGGGTTTAATTTCGCCGGTAGTATCGCTTCAGGTCTTATTTTTGGATATTATAACTGTTTTTCATTAAAAACCAAATGCTTGTTATCCAAACTGATCACACTAATAGCATTTATGCTTCTGATTCTTTATCCAACATTGTTGAGTTTCTTGGTTAGTAGTTTTTTAATGGGAAGTTCTCGCAATTTGAAGATTTTAATTTTTCCCCCAGCCGTAAAAAAAATATCGGGATTAGAAGACATAACCCCCTATTTTGCGGTATCCGCATTAATCACTTTGCCTTTTAGCACAGGTATTTCAATGATGAGTGGTAAGTTATTGGATTATTACGCTTATCTGGAGGCGGATTCTTACCGACTTGTATTTCTGATTATGTCTGTCATTGTAGTGATCAGTTTTGTCATTGTATCACGGGTCGAATTGGATTGATCGCATTTTTTGGCCGTCCCGCTGCTTCTGAATTTTCTGTTCCCTGAGCACTGAATTTGCGATGCTTTGAGAAAAGAATGAAGGGTAAGCGAAGTCAAAAATAGAGATGGTTCTTATGGTAGGATAAAATAGTCCTGATTGAAATAAGGACCCATTATTTCAATCATTGATTATTGCTCTAAAATTAGTTATAAGTCTCATTAAATCTTTGAGGACTTATATGAATCTTTTATAATAAATTCAAGTACTATGACAGATCAGCGCCCACCCAAGCCGACACCGAAAATAGGATTAACAAGAATTGTATGTGCTTTTTTTTACTCTCTTAGTGGTTTAAAACAAGCACTCAAGCATGAAACGGCCTTCAGGCAGGAAATTTATCTATTTATTATCTTTTTTGTCCTTCTTTTTTTCCTTCCCTTGCCTCCAGCGATTAAAATGATCCTCTTCATGTGTAATTCACTGGTACTCATCACAGAATTATTAAACTCATCCATAGAATCGGTGGTCGATAAAGCTTCCCCGGAATACCATGAATTGGCAAAGCATGCTAAAGATATTGCCAGTGGTGCCGTTTTAATATCTATTGTTTCCGCTGGTCTGGTTTGGTTGTATGCTCTCAGCCTGATGATCTTCCCGATTTGGTTTTCCTAAAGGGTTTCTGTCCTTATCTTCAAATAAAGGTTGTCAGAAAGCTGAAATAGCTGGCTAGTGCCTGAACGAAAAGTAAGTAATTTGGGGACACGACCATTTTATGCCAAGACTTAAATATTATAATACCAGCTTGTTACGGCGATTGCGAGACTCATAGCGAGAGCCAAAATTACCTAATGAAAGATACGGATTGCTTCTGGCCAGTATTCTCAAAACGATTTATAGTAAATGGATAATCACAGAAGAACTTTATTTATTAATATAACGATTCAAAACCTAATGGAGTACCATGACTTTTAATGATTTGGGAATTAAACCCGAGCTGGAAAAGGCGCTTGCGAAGGTCAATATTATAACCCCAATGCCGGTTCAATCTGAGGCGATCCCCAAATTATTATCAGGGAATATTAATGCCTATATCGGTTCGGAAACCGGATCAGGAAAAACACTGGCCTATTTGTTACCGATTTTAAATAAGCTTGACACCACTGGTAACTCTTTACAAATCGTTATTGTAGCCCCCACTCATGAATTGGTGTTGCAGATTCATCAGCAGATCGTCGATCTATCCCAAAATTCTGGATTGGGATTTCGATCAGTGGCATTAATCGGGTCGGTTTCCATTAACCGCCAAAAGGAAAAACTAAAGAAAAAACCACACATTGCGGTAGGTTCCCCTGGGCGTTTGATTGAATTAATTAAAACAAAAAAATTAAAAGTCCATCAAACTGAAATATTTGTAATGGATGAGATGGATCGTTTGCTGGATGGTGCGATGGCAGAATCAATGGAAGTTCTGATTCATGCACTTCCCCGAGATATTCACCAGATTTTTGTTTCTGCGGCTTCCGGGAAAAAAATATTAGATAAGGCCAATGAAATGGCACCTGATTTAGAAAAAGTAACGGCTTTTCGGAACAAGGTCAGTGCCAATATTACGCACCTTTATTTTGAGGTTGAAGATCGTAAAAAAAGCGATCTACTCAGAAAAATTATTCATGCCACAGGATCTGAAAGGGTGATCGTTTTTACGCATTTGATCGATTCGGCAGAGATTCTAACTAAAAAATTGAAATATCATCATATTGAAGCCGTCGAAATCCATCGGGATTGTTCAAAAAATGAGCGGCAAAAAGCCCTGTCTTCGTTTAGATCAGGGAAGGCTCAGGTATTAGTATCTTCAGATGCATCAGCCAGAGGACTGGATATTGATGGTGTGACTCATGTGATAAATCTGGATCCGCCTTCCCAGGGATTTTCATATGTTCATCGGGTTGGAAGAACAGGTCGGGCAAATGCACAGGGAACGGCAATCACCTTGATCAATAAAGCTGAAATGCGATTAATAGAGCTATACCAAAAAGCATTGAAAGTGAAAATTAAACAGGCAAATTTAAAAGATGGCAAAATCATTATTGAAAATTAAAGGGATTTATTAAATAGAGTGGGCTGTTTCGCATCTTGTTTAAATCCAATCTTTTTTAAATACTTTTGATGTTTAGAGACAGAACTTTCAGTTTGCAGATGACTTATCCCTTCTAAGGCATATTTGTGTCTACGGGTCGTCATCAAATAATAAGCATTTTTATAGTCCCGGTAAGATGGTGAAATATAGTCCAGGACCACTTTGGCAAATCCGCCATCTTTTTTCTGATAAGCAAAAATACCTACCGGTCGGATGTTTCGGAATACCAGCACGAATTGATCATTTTCCATGGTTTTAAAGTCAAAATCCGGGAAATAATAAAGAATATCAGATTGATAAAATTCCAGAAATTTTTTCAAAAACCAATCCGATGGTTTAATTTCCTTCAAGCTAAATGTATCCTGCGCCCGATAGATGTCCACAAGATAATAAATATCAATGAGTACAATCACCCCATTTAAAACAAAAACCGGAACAGCTCCGATCAGATAACCATAAAAAGTAAAAATTGTCCCACCGACCAAATTAATCCACCGTAGCATTAAAATATTTGACATCATTAAAGATAATACCACGATTACTGACCCTACGTATCCAATTGATTCTATCCAGTTTTCTATGATCCAGCTCAAAATAACCTCTTAATTTTATAATTTTTTATGACAACTCTTGGTAGGACTCGAAGCCATTTTAATTTTCAAGTTTAGTAAGACTAAGTATGTACCTAACACTAAAAAACCAAGAGATAATCCATTATTTTATAAAATATAAGTTATTTATTTATATCATATGCTTAAACACAACACCTCTAAATTCCGATCATCTGCCCTACAGGTATTAAAATCATATTTGCTCTTTCACATTCCCAGGCATCAACCGGATCTGCAAAATGCCATACCTGGAAAAGCTTTCTGTTTTTCTGAGATATAATATCCCTACCCGGATATGCCCAATCCATATAGAGATAGGTTCAGGCACTCACTAACAAATTACTGTCAAGATTGTTTTGATGTACCTAATCGTTTATCTGATAGATTATACCGAAGCGCTTATTAAGGGAATGTCGAGTTACACTCCATAGATGAGTTCGGGTAAAAACAATATGATCTGCGGGAAGATAAACATCATGATGATTCCCACCACAATTGCCAGGAAAAAAGGAATAATTCCTTTAAAGATGGATTCCAGCCGTAAGTCCTTTTGGTACTTTTTGGCGACACCATAAACCACATAGACATTAATACCAACCGGTGGTGTAATGACACCCATTTCAGTGACCAGCACTATAATAATTCCGAACCAAATCGGGTTGTATCCTAACTCAAGTACCACTGGATAGAAGATGGGAATGGTCAACATGATTAAAGCCAGGGAGTCCATAAAACAGCCACCAATAAAATAAATCAGAATAATTAAGGCCATAATCCCAAAAGCCGGGAGATTAAAGCTGTTTACCCAGGTTGCCATATTAAAGGGAATACGGGTGATGGCCAAAAATTTACCAAAAACCACAGCCCCCGCGATTAAAAACATCACCATACTAGAGGTTTTCAAGGTCTCCAGAGATGCCGTTTTAATGAGCTCCCAGCTTAAGCGTTTTTTCAAAGCTGTGAGAACCATAAGCCCAATAACACCAACAGCTGCTGCTTCAGTTGGTGTGAATAGTCCTTTAAACATACCGCCGACCACTAATAAAAAAATCAGCAGGATATCTGTTAATCCCAGTAACGATTTGAGTTTTACCGACAGTGGATATGATTCCCCAGGAGGCCCCTGGTTTGGTGAAAAATAGCAAAGAATCCAAATTGCCACCATAAAGAGCACCATTATAAACAGTGCCGGTATAATACCGGACATAAACAACTTGCCAATTGATTGTTCTGTCAGGACACCATAAATGATTAAGACAACACTGGGTGGCATAATCATCCCAAGTCCTCCTGCTGAAGCAACCGATCCAGTCGCTAAAGCATCACTATATTTATATTTTTTCATCTCCGGTATTGCCACGGTAGCCATGGTGGCAGCTGTAGCCGGACTGGATCCACAGATAGCCCCAAAGGCAGTACATGAAGCAACTGTAGCTATGGACAGGCCACCCTTGGTTTTTCCGAAAAACCGGTAAGCAATCTGATATAATCGGCTACTGATACCACTACTGAAAGCGAGTTGTCCCATAAATATAAACAGAGGGATGGTCGTTAAGTGATAGGCTGTGAAGGTATCATAAATGTTGCGGGACAAGAGATTTAAACCGCTGTTTAGAGAAGTTATAATACTAAATCCTGCCACCCCTATCAATGCCATAACATAGGCCACCGGAATCCTGGCTAAAAAGAGGAACAACATAACTAAAATCCCTAATATCCCTATTTGTGAAGTGTCCATTTAATTTTCGCCTTTAACTAAAATTTTAATCAAATCCAGTAACATCATTCCCGTTACAATGATAAAGGCTGCGGCCAAGACCAAAATGATTCCTGTTTCAGGGAATTCCAGATTCATGGTCACAACACCCGACTTGTGTTTAGCTATCCCATAGAGGATTAAACGCCAGCTGATGGCTGAAAAAAGGATGATGGATAGTATTCCGCTGAGTGCTTTTAAAAGACGTTGCCAGGTTTTCGGTAGAATTCTGAAAAGAATTTCAACCCGGATATGGCTTCTTTGTGTATGGGCTAGGGGTAAGATGAATGCGATCGAAAGTACTGCAATTAAGGACACCATTTCTTCAGAACCAAATATGGGTATGTTAAAATATCGTCCAATGATATCCAATCCTGTAATAGTAGTCATACCTAATAAACAGAAAACAGCAATCAGCTGCATTTTCTTCTGAAGGTTATTAAATAACCAACTCATTTTTGTCCTCTTGAATAAAATTATAAAATATTAGCTGATTTTGAATTGTATCTGTGCTTTACCAGAAAAAAATATTCTCCGTTTCTGCTGTCAATACAATTCATTTTATCATTAGTGATATCGGGTTTGTCGTTCTTTAGAGGGACGACGAAACATCTATCTTTGAATGGTGAAAGATCCTTCGTTCTTTTTGCGGGTCTTACGATTCGATTTTTAATCGTTTTCAAATTATTCTAATGGATAAAACCATCCTCTCTGAGGATGGTCATGGACCTAAGGCTTTGCAGCTTGGTCAAATATTTAGATGATTCAATTTGATTCTGAAACCATACCTGTCATCCTGAGATTTTACACAGATAAATCTGTGACATGTGTGCAATGAACTTAGTTCTGTCATCCTGACGAAATACGGGCAGGATCTTATCGCTCGGAGATTAGACCCAGACTGTTAATGAACTTCAATTTTTAGCATATGATTACAAATAGATACAAAATTTCGCAGATCGGATCAAGCGAAGCAGATCCGACAATTTCCAATCAGCGTGGACCCGTCGCAAGCTCCTTAATCCACCCTACGTATCCAAGTAAGTTCATTGCAAACATTTTTCTGGGTACCGTTACAAAACTTCAGGATGGTTGTCAAAACTTTACTGGTTTTCTATTGATTAATTTTGGAGATCGTAAAATCAACAATCTGCTGACCTTTTATTCCTTTAGCAGATACAGACTGGACATAGTCGTTGATCATTGGTTGCACAGCTGCTTTCCATTTTTTTGTTTCCTGATCGTCTAAATGAATCACCTTATTTCCTTTTTGAGTAAAATAGCTTAAACCTTCTTTATCACTTTCATCCCAGGCTTTACCGTGTTTGGTGATCCATTCCGAATTGATCTTTTGAATAATTTTTTGAATATCCTGAGGAAGCGTTTGCCATTTTTCCTGATTCATTACCACAAAGAAAGTGGTTGTATAAGCAGCAGCGTATGTATCGGTCACATAGCTGACAACTTCAGCCAGACGCCAGCCTTTATTTGTTTCCATAGGATATATACCGCCATCCACAACACCCTTTTGTATATTTTGATAGGAATCCGGCATGGGCATTGCCACGGGTATTCCGCCTAATGCTTTAATTACTTTAGCACTATTACCCGTTGCTCTAATCTTTACTCCTTGTAAATCTGCCATACTGCGTATCTCTTTTTCACTGGTATGGATTAAGCCTGGGCCATGTGCATGGAAGTACATCACTTCTACATCTTTAAATTCTTTTGGTTGAAACTTCTGGTAAACCGCATTTGCAACTTCTGTGGCCACTTGTCCACTAGTATAACCTAAGGGTAAATCAACAGCTGCCATAGTGGGAAAACGACCTCTGGAATAGGCCAAAACAGAAAAACCGATGTCGGATATCCCATCTATAACTCCTTGGTAACACTGGGGAGCTGAGGTTAAAGTTCCTCCCGGATAGTATTCAACTTTAACACGTCCCTTGGTTCTTTTCTCTACTTCCTGTGCCCATTGTTCAGCTAATTTAGATTGAATATGCATCGGTGGGAAAAAATTACTATAAGTCAGTTTAATCGTTTCACCTGAGAATGAAACACCTGGCAAACTTAAGAAAAAGCAGCCCAGTAAAATAAACATTTTTATTAATTTATGCATGATTCAACTCCAAAAAAAATTTAGGGATCAATGACTGAAAATTCAATTTTAAATCTCAGCAAAAAAGTGACCATAGGTCATTTTTTTGAAAAATAAAAATTAGACACAAACTGTCTGTTTGTCAAGGGGGATTATTTGATTAGCGGGGATTGCGTAAATTTTTCAGCTTAGTTTTCAATTGATTATCAAATTAAAAGTTAAGCTGAAAATAAAAAACCCCGCCACAAGTAGCGGGGGTAACGGTTTGTCATTCCGGGATGACTGGACGCCACAAGTAGCGGGGTATTAAACCCAAAGCTTTGCAATAATTCAGGAGTTAGGTGAATATATTTGTAAGTCCCTGACACAGACGGTTAATTTCCGCTTCGGTATTGTAATGAACCAGACTTATCCGTACCACACCTTCATCAGGGTCATTAATTCCTAATGCTTCAATGAGGCGCATCACATAGAAATGACCATTACGAACAGCTATTTGATTTTCCAGTAGTTTTTTAACGACGTCACTGGATTTTATACCTTCGGGAATAAAGGATATGGTACCAGCTCTGTTTCCTATTGTTGCTTTAGACTGCCCAAGAATTCTTACATTAGGAAACCGCTGCAGGGTATCCAACAACAAATTACTTAAGCGCCGTTCATGATCAGCAAATAAGTCAAAAACCTTCGCCGCTCTTTCGTGACGATTCAGTTTGCTTGATCCATACTGGTGTTCGTAAATCGTATCGTAATAATCCCCAATGCCAGCCAGGGCAGCAATTTCTGCGTGTATGGGACCGGTGGGATTCATATTATAGTGGGGTTTGTCGGCATTAAAATAGTGTCCCTGAGGGGTTAATTGGGGCATTACAGATCGCTTAATCCACATCACTCCTAAATGCGTTCCAAATGTTTTATAAGTACTGTGTAAATAAACATCCACATCCAATTCATTGATATCCGGGATTTGATGTGGCGCAAATGCGACACCATCGGCTATGGCAAGAGCACCAAATTGATGTGCCAGGGTAGTAATTGCTTTGACATCATTCATGGTACCTACGATATTTGAACATAGGGTAAAGCAGACCAAACGGGTACGATCAGAAATTAATGGTTTTAAATCGTCAATATTCAATTCACCATTTTGCGGATCAACCTGCCACTCCTTCAATACGATACCAAATTCACTGAGTCGTCGCCAATTGCCTATATTTGCCTCATGATCCTGGTTGGTTATAATAATTTCATCTCCGGCTTTTAAAGATGGGCGGAAAGCCTGGGCCAATACATATAAATTTAAAGTGGTGGAAGGTCCGATAGTTAAATCATCACCATCAGCGTTGATTAAATCAGCGATGCATTGATACCCTTCATCCATAGCTATTCCTGCATCTTTTGATGAGGGAAATAAGCCGTACGGTTGGACTTTTGTATATTCCAGAAAATTGAAAAAACGTTTCAGTACTTGATCCGGGATATAAGAACCACCGGCATTTTCAAAAAAAGCCCATTCAGCTGAATCAGCGTCTCTGAAAACCGCATATTGTTCTCTGATAAAATTAATATCCAGTTTCATTGAAAAACTCCCATTAAAGATAGTAATGTTTTTGTTATTTTAAAAAATGAAAAATGATAGTCTATACGCTTCTTGTAAAGTAAAATAATGAAAATATTAAATCAATCAAATCAAAAAACCTAAATTGAATGATACACTAATTCCCTACCTTAGAAAAGAAATTCCTTTAGTTGATGATCAATAAACTAGATTTAAAAGGATTTTTTTAAAATCTAACAGCATCATTGACAGAAGCTTCATACCCATTTAATGCTATGGAACGTTAAGTATTTGATAACTATTTTTTACTAAATAGCGATTAAACAAATAATGCATTAAGAGATTATGATTCGTCCAATAAAGGCTTAGAATTATAACAGGAAGGACTTGAAATTTATAGTGGATTTCAGTTTTTTCAAAAAATTGTGTCAAGCAGATAAAAACAGATTGAAGTTTTCGATCATGGGGCAGTTTATGCATTTATATGATCGGATATATTCGACTGCCTTTGTAACCATTTATGTTGGAGAAAATCATGTCTCAAGTTTCAGGTTTCTATAATTCAAATGATACAGTCTATGTCAATAGTCCGAAAAAAAAGAGTGAATCCAAGGACAAAAATGGCGATGTGAAGCATATTATTTTTAAGGATGGTAAACCAGTTCATACTGAAATTATTCGTGTGCGTCGAAAAGCAAAACAGGATGAACCCACAACAGGTGGAGCTCCCCGACGGATCAGAAGCAACGCTTCAAACTCAAGAAGCAGTGCCGGGGCAACTGACCAACAAAAGACGAAACTGGATGCCCGCTTAAATGATGTCATGCGCCAATCATTGACTATTTGGAGTCAAAAGACGGGATTGTATATTTCTTATCAAGGACAGAATTCATTTTTGGTTAAAAAGTTTTCACCCACGAATCGAGTATTGAGTCAGAATACAATGACCAAAGAAGAGTTACTATCGGGTGATATTCCTGAGATTTTTACAACAACCTGGAAAAAAATGTAAGGTTGATGGTTTACTGTAATTTCAAAGATACAATTTT
>Ga0307989_1001814_pt1 | contig 10807 bp, 9 predicted proteins | sample EllFjometagen185_FD_203164 | JGI IMG/M metagenome (GOLD analysis project Ga0307989, IMG submission 203164) | Marine microbial communities from Ellis Fjord, Antarctic Ocean - #185 | ecosystem: Environmental > Aquatic > Marine > Unclassified | place: Southern Ocean | collected 2014-10-08 | reverse complement strand
AATAATTGTCTTTCTATACTTTGAGAACCATCTGATTTTGAAACTCTACAGTATATTGCTATTTTGGTCATGGGTGAATATTTTTTATTTTAATTATTTCTTTAGTTTCTGACTCTTTTTGTATGTCACTTTTTCTCTTCCTTTTTAAAAAATATGCTCTATAATAGTATTTAGATACCCGGTGTCGGTCATGCTAAGGAATCCTCGGATTGGTTTAGTGGAGCGCCCGGGTTTTTTATTATTTCCCCTTCTTATATTCTAAATATTTATTATAAATACATTCGAAATTACTAACTTGTCTTACCTTATTCTCCAGTTCGCCTGAAATTGCTCTAAGTATTTCGAGTATTATTAAATAATTAGAATTTAAATCAAACTTTAGAATATTTTCATGATGAAATATTCTATTTCTTAATTCTCTTATATAGTTTAGCTTACTATGTAATACTTTTCTGTTATAACCCTTGAAGACATATTTCAAACATGGATTCCAAAAATTATTAAAATAATTATACACAAATAGATTAACCCAGAAACTTAATTCAAGATTGGCAATTATATCACCATTCTTTATTTCATTTATACTAGTATCAAGAATATATTTTTTATTATATCCAACTAATTTTTGATATGACGACTGTATCTTTGTTTTTGCATAATTTCCTTTTTCTGAGTTTGAACCTGACATCAAACTATCATCTAAATACCACGACTCTCCTCTTTCCTTAATCATCTCATTGTTGCAAGCGTTTCTTAGAGAAACTTCAAAATAATTAAGTGGTGCATAAAAAGCCTCGCTTAATTTAACGTTCCATTCGTATAATTCTAAAGCTTTTTTAATATTCTTATCTTCATCAAGATAAGGTGTGAGTTTTTCTAAAGATATAAATTTTATTAAGTCTTCTGACATTTATTTTTTAATTTTGTTATTTTTTAACTTAATACCAATTTAATAAAAAAATTAAATGTAACAAGTATATTTATCTAAAATTAATATTTTTTATACACTAAAGACCTAAAAAACCTGAATCTACGATTATTTTCCTACTAATTCTTACCTAAAATATCTGGGCTATTTATTCATATGATTTTTTAGTCCAGTTTTTGGGATTGTGGAAAATTTAGGAAAAATGAAGAAATCAGATATACAATTAGCAAAATTAATTGTTTCAGAAATAATTAAACTACAGTCTGAACCCAGCCCAATAAATTCGAAAGCTCTTGTTAACTACTATCCTTTTAAAAGAATTAAGATAAATAAATATAGAGTAGTTTATAGATATGATGACGAAATTTTATATATAACTATTATCGAAAAAAGAGATACTGTTTATAAATTACTAAATAAACTTTTACAAACTTAATAAATCACAAGCTTCAAAATTCTTTAAACTTTCTGGAAATTACATTCTGGGACATTGTTCGGGACATGTTAAGAGATATGTTCCGAATTGTATGGTTTCCGGAATTATGTTTTAAGATTTTGTTGTGGATAATTCAACAAAGAAGACAAATTTAAAAAGGGCAGACACATGATCCACCCTCTACATAAAAAATTTTACAAATTTTTATTTTGTTTCTTCTTCTGTTTCTTCATCGTCTTCATGTGCTATCTTCGCAACAGAAACAACTTTTTCTTCTTTTTGAGCTTTCATTAAAGTTACACCTTGAGTATTTCTTCCTGAAATTCTGATACTATAAACGCTTGTTCTAATTACGGTACCTTTACTTGTAATCATAATAATTTGCTCATCTTTGATTACTGGAAAACTTGATACTACATTACCATTTCTTTTCGAAGTAATAATATTTGTAATACCAACACCACCTCTGTTTGTAACTCTGTACTCATAAGTTGAAGTTCTTTTTCCAAAACCATTTTCAGTAATACTTAAAATAAATTCTTCACTTTCTGCCATTTCTCTAATTTGAGAATCTTCTAAAGTAGTTGTGTTTTTAAATGGAAGAGGTTCATTTTTAACTCCCAATAAATCATTAGAGTTTGAAAGTTTTTTTAAGTTTAATTTTAACTTTACTCTTTTTTCCACAGGAATACTTAAATAAGCTTCTCTAGTATCATAATTTACTTTATTTGCACCAGTTAGAACTGACATTGAAATTACTTCATTAAATGCATCTATTTTAATTCCTCTTACACCACTAGAATTTCTGCCTTTGAACATTCTTAATGATTCAACTTGGAATCGAATACATTTACCTAATTTTGAGGATAATAAAATATCATCTGTATTATTGCAAAGTCTAACACCAACTAATGAATCTCCTTCGTGCAATTTAATAGCAATTTTACCATTTGATTGAATACTTTCAAAATCAGCCATAAGATTTCTTCTTACACTACCTTTCGCTGTTGCAAAAATAATATTTCTGTTTACCCAATCTTCTTTTTCTCCTTGTAGCGGTAAAATAGTACTTATACTTTCACCGTCACTTATTGGTAAAATATTTACAACTGCTCTACCTTTTGAATGGTTGTTTCCTAAAGGTAATTTGTAAGTTTTCATTCTGTAAACTTTTCCTGAAGAAGAAAAGAATAGAATTGGAGTATGTGTATTAACAACGAATAAATCATTTATAATGTCTTCATCATGAACAGTAATTCCTGATTTACCTTTTCCACCTCTATGTTGTTCTCTGTATGCTGATAATGGAACTCTTTTTATATATCCATTTATAGTTGTCATAACAACCATATCTTCTTTTGGAATTAAATCTTCAATATCAACATCAGCTTCGAAATCTGTAATCAAGGTTCTACGAGGAACTGCAAAATTATTTTTAATATCTGCTAATTCGTCTTTGATAATTTGTATTAATTTTTCTTTATCAGCTAAGATGCTTAAATACTCTTGAATCTCATTTGCTAATTCTTTTAATTCATTATCAATTCTTTCACTTTCTAAACCTGTTAATTTAGATAATCTCATTTCAAGAATTGCACGAGCCTGTTCTTCAGTAAAATAAAATTTACCGTCAACAATTTTATTTCCTCTATCCTGAATTAAATCAATCATTGGGAAAATAACTTCGCCTTCCCAACTTCTGACCATTAATTCTTTACGAGCAGAAGCAATATCTGGAGATTTTTTAATCAATGCAACAATTTCATCTATTGCGTCAACTGCAACTCTTAAGCCAATTAAAACATGTGCTCTTGTTCTTGCTTTGTTTAATAAAAAATTTGTACGTCTTGCAACAACTTCTTCTCTAAAGCTTGTGAAAATTTTAATAATTTTTAGAAGATTTAAAGTTTCAGGTTTTCCATGATTAAGAGCTAAAATATTAACTGGGAAATTACATTGTAATGGAGTATAACTATATAGCTGATTTAAGATTACTTCAGGAACAGCATCTCTTCTTAATTCTATAACTACTCGAATTCCTTCTTTATTTGATTCATCTCTTAATTCAGAAATACCTTCAATTTTTTTCTCTTTAACTAATTCGTCAATTCTTTCTACTAATTTAGCTTTATTAACTTGATAAGGAACAGATGTAATAATTATAGATTCTTTTTTACCTACTTCTTCAATTTTTGTAGTACCTCTCATTATAACACTTCCACGACCGGTTGCTGCAGCTTGAGCATAACCAGCTTTTCCTAAAATTAATCCATTAGTTGGAAAATCAGGTCCAGGAATAATTTGAAGCATTTCTTCAATTGTAATTTCTGGGTTTTCTATATAAGCAATAACACCGTCAATTACTTCACCTAAATTATGAGGAGGAATATTTGTAGCCATACCAACAGCAATACCAGAACTTCCATTAACTAATAAATTTGGAAATTTAGCTGGTAGTGGATTTGGCTCTAATTCTGTTCCATCATAGTTAGCAAAAAAATCAACTGTATCTTTGTCAAGATCTTCTAGCATTGTGTATGCTACTTTAGCCATACGAGATTCAGTATAACGCATAGCAGCTGGAGGATCATTATCAATAGATCCAAAGTTTCCTTGGCCGTCAACAAGAGGAACACTCATTGAAAAATCTTGAGCCATACGAACTAATGCATCGTAAATTGACATATCACCATGAGGATGATATTTACCCATAACTTCACCGATTATTCTAGCACACTTCTTGAATGGCTTGTTGTAATCATAATGACTTTCGTACATAACGTACAAAATTCTTCTATGAACTGGTTTTAATCCATCACATGCATCAGGAATTGCTCTTGATACAATAACGCTCATCGCATAATCTAAATAAGATTTTTTCATTTCTGTAGAAATATCAACTTTAAGAATATCTCCTTGAATTGGTTCTTTAGTTTCCATGTTATTTTATTTTATTTTTTGAATAATTTGAGATCTATCTTCGTAATTAACTAAAATCTCTCTTAATGACAGTAATGATACTATCTAAGGATGATTATTAAATCAAGAACTTTTGAAAAACCATCTCAAAATTAATTTTACTTCAAATTTTGTTATAATTTCAATTCTTGCGATACCCTGTGTACAGGATTGAAACTCTGGAAAGACCACTATTTTCACTTATCAGGACCCCTTTATAATTTTACTAGTATACTCACTGGACCTGCTAATCTTGGCTGTTTTAATATTGGCCCCGGAATTAAATCTGCTTCACCATATCCTGTTCTTGCTCTTTTTAATGATCTTTTTTCTTCTAATTGATTAAATTGTGGTGGTAAATGATAAAACAGAGGCGTATGATGACTTACTTCTAATCTATATATACTATCAAAAAATGTTTGACAATTTAAATTAAATCCTGTTTTTGCAATAGCCTCTCTTAGTATTTCCCTAGAAGAGGATTTGTCTGTTGCTTTTGATTGTTGTTCAATAATACATCGAAGTACATGTATAGCTTGACGCTCTTTACCTTTTGGAAAACAGCTTTCGTATATAGAAAGAGTTTTGTTTCTTTCTAATACTGAATCTACTCTTCTTTCTTTTGCTAAAGCTTCTCTTTCTTTTGCTGAAGCTTCTCCTTTTTTTGGATCTAGATCATCTCCAAACAGTGGCTTCCCCACATGATCAATAATTGTTAACACTTCTAATCTAGTATTTTTTTCTATAAATTCTAATAAATCATCTTTTCTCATCTCACCACCTGCTACATGATCAAAACATAATATTCGTAAATTTGGCAATGTCGATATTGTTGGAACTAAACCATCTAATGCTTTTGCCTCAAAATGAGACAGGTCTAATCTAGTTAGTTTTTGTGATGTTAATAAAGATTTATCTAATTGTTCAACTTCTTCTGGATTTAAAGGTCGTGTTGCATCACCTTCTTGTATTTCAATCTCTTTTAGGGTTAATTCCTTTAAATTACTTGCTTTTTGTATAGCAATACATATTGCTTCAAATTCCTCTGATGTAATTTGTCCTTCAAATTCTAACTTACTCATAATTATACTTAAAATTGTTTAATAAAATTATAATAAGTGTATCACTTGTCTTTCTCAAAAAGCAAGTTTTCATTTTATCTGCAATAGATTTTTATTTGTTTGTCATAATTATAAACCCTTGATATAACTAAACATAATAAATCTTTGCGAAAATTCAGCACCAATACTCGTTATATTAAAAAACACCTTTTAACTTAGTATTACAATGTTTACAAAAACCATCTTTCAAGCCTTTGATTTTGGTTTCATATTGATTTCTTTCAATTAAAATTTTACCGCAATTTGAACAGTATGTTGAGGAGGTTTGAGGATTTTCTACATTTCCAACATAAACATGCTTAAGACCTTCAATTAAAGCAATTTCCCTTGCTGTAATCAAAGTTTTAAGAGGAGTAGGATTTACATCTGACATTTTATAACAAGGATAAAAAGCAGAAAAGTGAAGTGGAACATCTGTGCCTAGATTTTGCTTAATATATTGGCACATTTTTCGAATCATTTTTTCATCATCATTTTTTCCAGGAATTACAAGATTTGTTAATTCAAGCCAAGTGTTTGTTTTATTTTTTACATATTCGATTGTATTCAAAACTGTTTTTAAATTTACACCAACATGCTCTTTATAAAACTCATTTGAAAAACCTTTTAGATCAATATTTACTGCATCAATAAATGAGAAGAACTCTTGACGTGCTTTTGAGGTAATGTTTCCAGCGCTTACAGCTATTGTTTTAATTTTTTTCTTTCTGCACAATTCAGCACAATCTTTTACATATTCATAAAATACAATTGGTTCATTATATGTGAACGCAACTGCTTTACATTTTTTTTGTAATGCTATTTCTCGAACTTGTTTTGGAGTTAATTCAATTTGCATAACATAGTCGTCTCTACATCTGCTTATTTGCCAATTTTGACAAAATGCACAATTCATATTACAGCCAATTGTTCCTAGAGATAAAATTTCAGTATTTGGTAAAAAATGATATAAAGGTTTTTTTTCAATTGGGTCAATGTTCATTGAAATAAGTTTATTGTAACAAGTAAGTCCGAGTTGATCATTTTCTCTTCCACGAATAAAACAAAAGCCTCTTTGTCCATCTTTTTTAAATACACATTTTCTAGAACACAATCCACAAGTTATTGATCCATCTTTGTGTTTTGTTTGGAATTGTGTTTTTTGGAACATGAATGTTTTTAAAAGTTGAGATTATGAATTAAAGTTACTATATTGTTCGTAGAATTCAATGTTGAATTTACAGATTGCCACAAATTGCTTTGCAATTCTCGCAATGACAATATGTAAGATCATGACGTGTTGTGGGAGATTGCCGCGCAATTCTTCGAATTGCTCGCAATGACAAAAAAGAAATCACGTGCTTTTGGTTTACTAGATTGCCACAAATTGCTTTGCAATTCTCGCAATGACAATATGTAAGATCATGACGTGTTGTGGGAGATTGCTGCGCAATTCTTCGAATTGCTCGCAATGACAATGCGTAAGACCGTGATGTGTTGTAGGAGATTGCCGCGCAATTCTTCGAATTGCTCGCAATGACAATGCGCGCTTTCGCTACGGCCTAAAAAGGCCTAGCTCAAACGCTCAATCCTTCTGCGCGCTTTGCGCTTGAAGGATAAAATTTTTGGAAAAAATTATGAATAAAGACATAAAAATAAGGTTTATTGGAAAAGATGAAAGAGCACCAGAAAATAGTTTAGTGTGTGCAATTGATGTAATTCGTGCATCATCAACTGCTGCAACTGCATTAGAAAATGGAGCTGAAAAAATTATTGCTGTTTCTACAAAAGAACAAGCTTTTGAATTAAAAGAAAAAAATCCTGATTATTTAATTATGGGAGAGAAAAGTGGTTTAATCATTGAAGGTTTTGATTATGGGAATTCTCCTTTTAAAATTAATGAGGCAGATATTAAAGGGAAAACTTTGATTCAAAAAACAGCCGCTGGAACAGATGGTATTGTAAATAACCTACATGCTAAAAAAGTCATAGTTGGAACATTTTTGAATGCTGAAGCAACTTATAATTATATTGAAAAATATATTGCAGAAAACGAAGTTGAATATGTAGTTTTTGCTATAACTAATTCTTATAAAAGCGCAGAAGATGTATGTTTCGCAAATTACATTTCAGAAAAACTTTTCGGAAATGAGAATGTAAAAGTTGAACCTTATTTAGAAATTATTCGAAATTGTAAATACGCAACAACGCAACCTTGGATTGAAACAATGAGCAAGGATGTGGAGTTTTTAACACAAGTTGATAAATTTGATTTCGTTATGGATGTTGAAGTTGTAAATGGCTTTGGCATTATCAAAAAATTAAATTAATTTTTACTTCAAGTTTTGTTGTCGCTTTGGAAAATTTTTTTAAGAGTCACGTATATAGGATACGCTCCCTTAAAAATTTCCCAGCCTCCTAAAAACTTTTCGTAATAATTAATTTAATAATTTGTAACTATCTTAAATTTTGTTGTCACTTTTTTAATTTTTTCCTAAAAAACCTTAGTGAAAATTGTTTAAAACTGTTTTGACTTTTAATTTAATAATTTGTCCTTCTGAACTCGGTTACTGAGCTTGTCAAAATACAGAATCTATTAAAATATAAGAATGGATCCTGAAATGAATTCAGGATGATATAGGGGGAATGTAAAATTTCAGTTTTCAATACTCCCATTGTCTATTAGATTGATGTTGCCAATAACAACAGAACCCAATCGTCTATTTTTATATTCTTGTATGTAGTTAACTTTTATATTTAAGTTTTCCAAACACCTTTTTATTTCATCACAGGTTTTGTCGGAATGTAAAAGTTTTGGAAAGTTTTGCGCTAGCTCTAATTGTTGTTTATTTAATCTATTATTTCTTGATGACAAAGCAAATCCATTTTCATTTCTTATAGTTGGACAAGGAATAATTTCCGTATCTAGGAAAAATGCCGCGGCCATATCTTTTACTAAACATAATTGTTGGTAATCTTTTTCACCAAAATATGCTTTATTCGCTTTTGCAATCATAAGTAATTTTAATACAACTGTTAACATGCCATCAAAAAAACCTGGTCTTGTTCTTCCTTCCATAATAGTTGAAAGCTCGCTATTATTTGTCATTTTATAAGTATAATGATCTGGGTATATTTGTTCATAAGTTGGCATTATAATAAAATCAATTCCAGCTTGTTTGGCGATTTTAATATCTTCTTCGTAAGTTTTTGGATATTTTTCTAAATCATTTTTATTTTGAAATTGTGTTGGATTAATATAAATACTCAAAATACTTATATCGTTTTCTTCAACAGAACGAAGTAATAAACTTTTATGTCCTTGATGTAAATTTCCCATTGTTGGTACAAAACCAATTGTTTTATTGGTTATTGCTTTTCTAAAGGAAATCCATTCATTTAAATTTTCAAATATTTTCATTTTGTTAAAAACTATGTTCTTGTGTTGGGAATTTTTTATTCTTTACCTCAGTATCAAATTCATTCAATGTGTTGGTAACTAATTCAAATCCATTTAAATATTTCTTTAAAAATTTAGGAGAAAATTCATTATTCATTCCAAGTAAATCTTGCAATACTAAAACTTGTCCTGATGTATGAATACCTGCTCCAATACCAATAGTTGGAATAGATAAAATTTCAGTAATTTCTAAAGCTATTGCTTCTGGTATACATTCCAAAACAAGAGCAAAACATCCAACATCTTGTATTCGTTTAGCTTGATCAATAATTTTTTCTACTTCTTTTTCTTTTTTGCCTTGTACTCTAAATCCTCCTAATTGATTTAGTGATTGAGGGGTTAAACCTAAATGTCCCATGATTGGTATTCCAGATTCAACTATATATTTAAAATCTGATTCACTGCCATCAATTCCTTCTATTTTTACACAATTTGCTCCAGCTCTCATAATAGTTTCAATATTATTCATAGTTGTGGATAAATTTTTTCTATGAGCTAAAAATGGCATATCACCAATAAGAAATTTGTTTCCCAATCCTTTTTTAACTGCTTGAATATGTAAAGCCATTAACCTTGTGTCAACTGATAATGTATCTTTAGCTCCGTGCATTACCATGCCCAAACTATCTCCAATTAATACACAATCTATGTTTGTTTGTGCAATAATTTTAGCACTCCAATAATCGTAACATGTGGTCATGCTTATTATCTGATTTTCTTTTTTTGCTTTAGCAAAATCTAGTATGGTTTTCATTTGTTTTCCTGGTTATTACAATAATCGACAAAAGCTTGATATATTTGTTTATCGTGAAAGCTGTTTAGTGAATCTAAATTTCTCTTAATAGTTTCTTGATCTTTTCTAACAAGTGGACCACTTAAAGCAACCTTGTCTTTCTGTAAAATATCTGCGAATGTTTTCGAAATATATGGATATAAAATTTCTGCTGGTAAATTTAATTTCACACTGAAATCTTCAATTACCTTTCGCCACAATATACGAGAAAAATTATTACCCATAACACATAAACAATGATATAATGCTTTTTGTTCTTTTTTTATGTTATATAATTTGTTTGGAATTTCAGGAAGAAGGTCGCACATTTTTAAATTGTCATCTTGAACAAAAGGTATGTTTAAATATGTTTCCTTATCACATAATTTATCTGTGAATGTCATTAATGGATGAATTCCATAAGCTCCATTCAAAACTAAGCTACCTGAAAAATGTATAACTTTTTTATTTTGTATTCCTGGATATTTTTTAATTAAATTTTGAAAAAATAGTTCAATAGCAGAATCAGTTATTAGAAGCAAAATAGGATCACAAGAGGTTGCTATAGTTTGTAATTCTTCTACTGAATTATTTTTCCGCGACCATTGTAGATAATCTATATTTAAAAATTCTAAATATTTTATAAAATTTTTAGCCATTTTACCGTCACCAATTATTCCATAGGTAAGTTTTTTCATTTTATTTATTTAAATGTTTTTTAATAAACTTTTAGAGATCTTTTGGAACATATAATGAAAAAAAATTTTGAATAGAAAAACTTATAGAAAAACAGTTTTATTATGAATATGTTTGACAATTTTCCAAAAATTTGATGTACTAAATAATTCTATTATTGTTTTTTCTGTTAAAAATCACAAAAAATTAAGTGAAGCAAACTAGATTCCCGCCTTCGGCTAAGGATGATAATACGCGTTAAGTCATGTATCTTGAGAAGCTAGATTACCGCGAATTGCTTTGCAATTCTCGCAATGACAATGCAAGACCGTGACGTGTTATGGGAGATTGCTGCGAATTGCTTTGCAATTCTCGCAATGACAAAAAGAGAAATCACATGTGCTTTTGGTTTACTAGATTGCTGCGAATTGCTTTGCAATTCTCGCAATGACAATGCAAGACCGTGACGTGTTATGGG
>Ga0307989_1001813_pt1 | contig 10821 bp, 18 predicted proteins | sample EllFjometagen185_FD_203164 | JGI IMG/M metagenome (GOLD analysis project Ga0307989, IMG submission 203164) | Marine microbial communities from Ellis Fjord, Antarctic Ocean - #185 | ecosystem: Environmental > Aquatic > Marine > Unclassified | place: Southern Ocean | collected 2014-10-08 | reverse complement strand
AAGATCGTAAATATGATATTAATAATTTCATAATCAGAAAATGTCTTAGTCAAATTAGAAAGAGAACTGATTCTGGAATTGTTAAAAAAGCTAAACAAGAATTCAAAGCAATAGGTTATTATCCAGAAAGTGATGAAGAAGATCCTAATAAATGGATTCAAGAAAATGTAATTGATCTATTAACTGTTTTTAGTTCACAAGGACATTCAGGTTTTTCAGCTCCTTATTGTATTGAATATTTTAGAAAACTTGCTAATCATGAACCACTATCTCCTATACAATGTACTGCTGAAGAGTGGGTTGATGTTAGCGAATATAGTGGAAAATCGATGTTTCAGAATAAAAGGTTAAGTTCTATATTCAAGAATGGAATGGAAGGAAAACCATATTATTTAGATGCGATTATTTTCAAAGATCAGGATGGTTGTACATTTACAAGTAATGATTGTGATGGAATTTCGAGTCGACAGTTTATTAAATTACCATTTATACCTAAGACATTTTATATTGATGTAATTTCCAAAGAATGGGTTGATCAATCTGAAACAGAAGAGAAAGAAGGAGGAGGTTGGTGGTCATCTAAAATAAAAGATAGGAAACAATTATGGGAGGTATTCACTTATTACGAAAATCCTGAAACAGCTTAAATCAAAAGATATACCAGAACTAAGAGAACAAATCTTAAAAGAGCAAGGAGGTATTTGTCCTATATGTGGAAAAAAGGTTATTAAGCAAAATCTCGACCACGAACACAAGAAGAAGTTAAAGGGAACTGGGCAGATTAGGGGTGTGTTATGTTTTGGTTGAAATTTATATCTCGGTCGTTTGGAAAACGGATCAGCAAGATATGGTATAGATAGAAAAGATGTTCCTGATATATTGAGGAGAGCAGCAGATTATTTAGAGAAAGAACAATATCCTTTTATTCACCCTTCAGATAAGGAACCAGAACCAAAGTTAAAGAAACAATGTTATAATAACTTATTAAAGGTATATTCGGGTAAAGCAAAGTTTCCAGATTATCCTAAGAGTAAGAAACTTACAAAATCGTTAGAAAAATTATTTAGAAAGTATAAAATCAAGATAGAATATTATAAAACCTAAAAACTAAACCCTAAAGTGAGGAGAACAAAGATGACTGAAGAAATTGGATCAATTACACAACTGACTACGAATGAAGACATTAAAGTGTCAGTTGAGGAATCTATGAAAGACACAAAATTGAAACCAAAGAAAGAAAAAGTCAAACCAACTAAACCAACTAAACCAGCTAAACAAAGTAAAACAGTTGTCACACCTGAAGTTGAAGAAGGAACTCAAAAGATTAACATTAAATATTTCAATGATGATGTGAAGAGACTTGAAAAGATTAGTGTTGGAGACTGGATCGACTTACGTGCATCGGAGAAAGTAAGTATCAAACCAAACTCATTCAAATTAATTCCACTTGGTGTAGCGATGCAACTTCCAGAAGGATATGAAGCACATATTAGTCCAAGAAGTTCAACATATGCTAACTTTAGAATTATGCAGACGAACGGTGAAGGCAAAATCGACAATTCGTACTGTGGAGACAATGACATGTGGTACATGCCTGTTAGGACTTTTGAAAATACAGCTACAATTAGACTTAATGATAGAATTTGTCAGTTTAGAATTATGAAAGTTCAACCTAAAATTGAATTTACTGAAGTAAAAGAACTTAAAGCAAAAGATCGTGGTGGTTTTGGAAGCACTGGTAAATCATAAAGTAAAGTAAAGTGAAATAAATGTCTTGACAAAATTCCCTCTCTATGTTATAATGTTTTTATAATTAAACATAGAGAGGGAAATTAAATGATTACATGTACAGATTTAGAGGAACAGATTAAGGGCCAAATAGACCAGACAAACCAATCAAACGATGATCAAAATGATGTTATTATATTTGATAATCTTCTTTTACAAATAGCCAATGAAAATGGTTTATTGTTAAAGGATTTGAAAGGTATTTTATATCATAATAAATCAGGTTATTATGAAACAAGTGGTTATATTTCTGGTAAAAGAATGTCACTTCAAAACCTAATAGGAACATTTAAGAAAATCATTAAGAAGATATTCATTGATATTGAAAAATCATTAGATTATAAATTAACATATAATGAAAAGTTGAAAGTTTTACATTACATTGAATATAATATGAGAGTAGAAAATAATTTTATATAACCAAACAAACTGGAGATTTAACATGCAAGAATATCAAATTAGAATATTGAAAACTTATCCTGAAGTTACAGATGAATTATTTTATAAAATAACAAAAGCTGGACTATTAACTGGATCAAAGGTATTTGGGGGACATAAAGACGGATCAGATATTGATTATATTATGATGTACGATGAAAAATTAACACATGAATTACTTCCTTATAGTTTTTATTCTGAAGGATCAGTAACTAATTCTTCCACATTATTTACTTTTTATGTTAGATATAAAGGTGATTATATTAATGTGATTGTTACTAAATTAGAGGAAGATTATAGCTCATGGATTAGAACTCATGATTTGGTAATAGAGTTAAATCATAGTAGTAAATTCAAAAAACTGATGCAAGATAAGAAGTTTAGAGTAGAACAATTTCAACTTATAAGAGAACAATTTGGTTGGACTCAATGTAATCCATTTGAAACAATAACATCAATGAATGTATCATAACCAACATAATCAGGAGGAACAAAATTCCAATTTACGAATACAAATGTCCTAAATGTAATAAGACATTTGAAAGGATAGTTAAAAATGAGGAAGAGATAGTTGTATGTGGTTGTAAGTATATTGCTAAACGATTATTTCCAAATACATTCAATTTTGAATTGAAAGGAAAGTGTTGGGAAAAGGATTCATATTCAACGAAGAAAGAAACAAAATGGAAACCTTGACTAAATGGGAGAATTAAGATGACGGTTGATTATGAAGTTAAAGATGAAATCATTAAAGGTAGAGATTTACAACCTGGTGATTGTGTTAGACAAAAAGACAGGTCAAAAACCACATATGGTAATGAATTAGGAATTATTATGTCTACAACATTACATGATACCAAACGTGGTAGAGAATTAAAAAAGTTTTATAATGAACCAGCATATGAAATATATGATATTAATTCACCATATGAAGGTCCCTTTTCAACCAGTTTTAATCTCGAACAAGAATTTAATTTAATTAGATCTAGAAAAGATATACTACATATTTATAAAACTATCGATTATGAATTGTTGAAGCAATCTTCAAAATTAATGAAACAAAGTCATAATCTTGATGAAATTAAGGGTGAAGCAGTTGAACGTATGAATGAGAGACTTGAAAAGTTAAAAAAGAAATAACTAAACTAACTAATATATAATAGGAATCTAATGACAAATGATTATGAAGAAAAAGACGAAATCATTAAAGGTAGAGATTTACAACCTGGTGATTGTGTTAGAGCAATATGTTGGGCTGAAAATAGAGATGTAAATGATACTGGAATTATAATGGCTACATCTTTACATGATACAACTCGTGGTAAGGAATTAAAAGAATTTTATGGTAATGAACCTGCATATGAAATATATGATATTAATTCACCAACTAATGGTCCTTGTTCAACAAGATTAAATCCTGAAAAAGATTTTAATTTAATTAGATCTAGAAAAGATATACTACATATTTATAAAACTATCGATTATGAATTATTAAAAGAATCAGCAGATTTACTAAAACAAAGTTTTAATATCGATGATGTTAAGGATTTGGCATTTGATCGTATAAATGATAGACTAAAAGTTAAAAAGAAATAACTAATCTAACTAAAATATTATAAGGAGATAAATGAGTATAAGACAAAGTATAAGCCAAATGATATGGGAAAAGAAATATCAAAATAATAATGAGACAGAAGATGAATTCTATAAAAGAATAGCTAATGGACTATTTGGAGAATGTGAAGAATATGATGAAGAGATTCGAGAATATGAAAAGATATTAGCAACAAATGATATAAGAGAACTATTTAGACAAAAATTTGCTAATCATGAATGTTCTCTTGCAGGTAGAGGTTTATATGGAGTAGGTTCAGGTAAAACACAACAAACTTTTTCTAATTGTTTTGTTCAACCTATTAAAAAAGATTCATTAAATGCTATCATGGAAGCAGCAAGAGAAGCAGCAATGACAATGAAAGCTGGAGGAGGTGTTGGATATAGTATTTCTATTCTAAGACCTTCTTCTGTTAAGATTTCTTCTTCTGATTCTAATTCATCGGGAGCTGTATCATTTCTCAAGATATTTGATTCAACTTGTTCAGTAATTAAAGCTGGTGGAGATAGAAGAGGTGCTCAGTTATGTGCTTTAGGTGTTTGGCATCCAAGTATTAAAGAGTTTATTACTGCTAAAAGAAATGGTGGATTGACTAATTTCAATCTATCTGTTTTTATTCCAGATGAGTTTATGACAGCAGTTAAGAATGATTTAGATTGGGATTTAGTATTTCCAGATACAAAACATCTTAAGTATGAAGAAGAATGGGATGGAAATATTAAGTTATGGAAAGAGAAAGGATATAAAGTAATCATTCATGAAACAGTTAAGGCAAAAGAATTATTTGATCTAATAATGGAGTCTAATTATAATTTTGCTGAACCTGGTGTATTATTCGAAGATACTATTAATAAGAAAAATACTCTATGGTATGATGAATATATTCAAACTACAAATCCATGTGTAACTGGAGACGCTTTAGTTGATGTAATTGTAGGTGGTTATAGAGAAAGAATACATATTAAAAAAGCAGTCGAAATATTCAAACTTGGTGTTGATATCGATATTCTATCATATAATACAGATGAAAAGAAAAATGAATATAATAAAGTTACTTTCGCAGATATGACGAGAAAAGACGCTAAGTTGTTAAGGATAACCGATTCAGAAACAAATAAATCAATTAAAGTAACACCAGATCATTTAGTATTTACAAAAAGAGGATATGTTAGAGCAGATGAATTACTTGAAGATGACAAATTATGTTTTGTCAAGGAGGATATTTAATGTTAATAATTGAAGAAGTACAGAATGAAGATGTTTATGATTTTACTGTAGAATATAATCATAACTTTTTTGCTAATGAAATACTTGTTCATAACTGTGGTGTTTAAGTTCGCCTCAGTATAAAAACTCCGGAATTAAGCGGGAAAGCTGAAATGCCAATCCGAACTGAAGGATGATTGTAATATATCGTCCAAGGGCAGATTGAACAGAATATATAATGATCTATGCTTGTAGTTTTGTAGTTTTCTTGATATGATAAGTAATGATAGAAATAGATTGACGTTTAGGTAATTCAAAGTTACCAAAGATACTCAAAGGATGTATCCCGTCAATCTACATTACTATTTATCAAAGGAACATATATGGAAATCTACACACCTACTCTATCCAGAGACGATCTACAATCCCAATTAATCGAAATAAAAAATACTAATAAAACCATGCATTGGAATAATATTATTTTAAGACCATTCCGTGATGATATTTTATTTTATACTAAGGAATTTGATAAGTTTGATAATATCACAAAATCAGAAAGAATATATGTAATAATTAATAACCTAACATATAGACCGAGATGTCGTTGTGGAGAATATAGAAAATATTTAGATTCTGGAAATTATTCTACATATTGTTGTAAAGAATGTATGACTAACAAACCAGTGATTCAAATAATCAAGACGTTTGAAGATCGTGAAGATTTACAATTACAATTAATTGAAATAAGAAAGAATAATAAAAAAATGCGATTGTATAGTTCAAAATTTAACCAATTCAGATCAGCTATATTATTTTACACTAATGAGTTTAATAAGTTTAACGATATTACAAACCCAGAGAGAATACATGCTATAATCAACAATCACCAAGATAGACCTAAATGTTATTGTGGTGAATATGTAACATATGGAGGTGGTGGAGTTTATTCTACATATTGTAGTAAAAACTGTGCGAGTAATAGTCCATTAGTAAGACAACATTATAAAGAGACAATGTTAGAAAGATATGGACATGAAAACCCATTCCTATTTGATGACCACCAGGATAAATCTAAAGCAACTCGATTAGAAAGATATGGTGATGAAAATTATAATAACCAAGCAAAATATAAAGAGACTATGTTAGAAAGATATGGAGTAGAACATACTTTACAATATCAAATTTTCTTTGATAAACAAATAAAATCATCATTCAATAGAAAACCATTTACATTTTTATCTGGTAAAGAAGTAATGGTTCAAGGATTTGAACCACAAATATTAGCAGAGTTGGTTCATCATTTTGATGAAGATGATATTATAGTAGGAGGTAAGAATGTACCTGAGATTTGGTATTATACAGATGATGGGAAGAAACATCGTTACTTTGCAGATATTTACGTTAAATCAAGGAATATGATTATTGAAGTCAAAAGCACACATACATTGAGATTAGAAAAAGGAAGTCAACAACCTGTAGATGAAGTAATTTCACATAATAATTTATTGAAACGACAGGCTTGTATAAATGATGGTTTTGTATTTTGGTTTGCTGTTGGAGAATAAGGTATAAAGAATATATTATGTATTAGAATAAAAAATGAGGAGATGTTGAATGATAATAATTGAAGAAGTACCAAATGAAGATGTTTATGATTTTACTGTACAAGACAACCACAATTTCTTTGCTAATGAAATACTTGTTCATAATTGTGGCGAACAACCTTTAGTATCACATGGAAGCTGTAATTTGGGACCAATTAATTTATCTAATCATGTAATAAATGCGTTTTATGATTCAGCTGAATTTGATTGGAAATTATTTGAACAATCAGTTAAAGTAATGGTAATTGCTCTCAATAAAATGATTGATATTAGTTATTTTCCTTTACCTGAACAATTACAAGAAGTAGATAACAAGAGAGCTATTGGACTTGGTTTTACAGGTTTAGCAGATGCGATGGTTAAACTTAAAATTAAATATAATTCTCTAGAAGGTATAGAGTTTGCTGAACGTATTATGAAAACATTATCAGAAGTAGGATATTCAACATCAGCAGATTTAGCAGAAGTATTTGGTAGTTTTCCTGTATATGATGAAAGAATACTTGAGTCTTATAATATTTCGATTCTTCCTGAATACTTGAAAGAAAAGATTAAAAAGACTGGATTGAGGAATTCAAGGATTTCCACACAGGCACCATGTGGGACAAATTCGATTTTTATGAACAACTGTTCTTCTGGAATTGAACCTATTTTTGCTATTGAATATATCAGACATATTAAACAAGATGATGGTACTATTCTTGATGAAGTAGTGGAAAATGATGCATGGAACTTATATAAAGATTCTGAATTTTATGATGGAACAAAACCAGATTACTTTATTGAAACAGCTGATCTTAATTCGGAAGATCATATTAATATTCAAGCTGTTGTACAGAAGTGGACATGTACAAGTATTTCAAAGACAATTAATTTACCAGTAGATATTGATTTCAACGATTTCAAAGATATTTATTGGAGTGTTTATAATAGAGGATTGAAAGGTTGTACGACATATAGACCAAATAGTATTCTTGGTTCTGTACTGGAGATTAAAACAGAAGCTAAAGAAGAAGGAATTAAAGCTAAAGAAGAACTGAATGAATTCTTTGAACAATGGAAAGGTCAGGAGAAGGGAGATGTGGTACAAGAGGATGTTGAACTACCATCTGAATATCCTATGCGGGGATTTAAGCTAACCGCTGAGAATAAAAAATGGTATATTAATTTAGCATTCAAGGATAAATATTGCACAAGACCATTTGCAATATTTGTATCAACTAATAATAGAGAATCAGCAGTAGATACATTTGATGCTATAGATAAATTAAATGACTTAGGACTTAGACAAGGAATTAATCCTAAATTAATTGAAAAAAATATAAAGAAGATGAAAGGGCAGTCTAATGTTAATAAGCTCTGTAGATGCATTGGGCTTCTCATGCGACATAATGTTAAGTTACTTGAAATCATCAAAGTATTAGATGAAATTAAAACAATTACTGTTGGCTCATTTATATTTAGACTTAAGAAGTTTTTGATGAATTTTATTGATGAAATTCCAACTAATGGTATTCCTTGTCCCGAATGTGGTGAACCTATTTCATATAGAGATGGGTGTTCCAGCTGCGACCATTGCATGTGGTCAAAATGCGCTTAAAGTAAAAGAAAAATAGTAAAATAAATGCTGATTTTGACATATTAATTGTTGACTTCAGCATTTTTTAATGTTATTATACGATATAATAAAGAAAGGAGAATTTAAGATGAATAAAGAATTTAAGAAAGATGATAGAGTTGAATGGTTTCAAGACAATGACGATTGTAAATATTATGGACGTATTATAAAAATAAATAAATTAACCTTTACAGTTTTAGAAGATTGTGGACAGAAAGTTAGAGTTGAAAAATCCAAACTCAATTTCCAATGTAGTATTCAATTATAAGGAGTTTAATATGAATCATATTTGGGAAGAACATGAAAATTGTAGGACAATGTCCTGTCCTATTTGTGATGGTGGATTAGCAGTTTGTATAGTTTGTGGTCTTATTGAGGGATCTTTGACTACTGAATGTCCTGGGTATTATTGTTGGCATGAAAAACAAGATGATATCTATAAAGGGAAAACTGATTTTATAGATGGGAGATGGACGGTAACGTGTCCCCCTCATTCACCAGAACAATTTAATACAAACAAAAGGAGAGTTTAATATGAAAGACTTTTGTGGACAAGAATTAGAACACAATGATCTTGTGGTAAGCAAATCAAATGGTAGATATTCTACCATGCAGTTTGCAATCATAAGGGATGAATTATCTACTGTATGGTTTGGTCCTGGAAGTTATGGAGGTTCTGATATTGTAAAGATTTTACATAATCACATCGAAGGTATGAATGAAAAAAGAAACCAAATGATTAAACGTAGAGAGAAAGATATTGTTGATAGAGCTAAAACAATTTCAGATAAAAGAACTAATAGAATTAAAAAGAAAGATTTCAAAAGGTTTGGTGTTTATTCAGATAATTATGGTTCATCAGAAATATTCCTTGGAACTTGTATCATAGAAGGTATAGAGGTTGAAAACGTTTGTATGAAAGTTAATATTCCATATAAAGAAATTACAACAAAAGAGAATACAGATATCACCTTTTGGAAACCAAGAAGTTATTATCATAATGGGTTTAGACCACAAACACATCGTTCTGTAAAATATCCTCAAAAGTTTGTTGAAGATTTTGTTCTAACACAAGATGAATTTAATAATAAGTTTGATATATCATTAGCAAAACTTGAAAAACATGCAGATTGGAACCATTATAAAAAAATAAGACCGAGTATAGTTCCTCTTCCATAACAATATTTTATTTCTGAAACTGAGCTCTTAGCGCCTGTTTAATCTAAAAGTAATACTAATGTACCAGTTATTGCTTAAAAATAAAAAACCGTCATTTTCCATGGTTTCTCGATTCTTAACTAATTGATATTGTTTAACTATTTTTTGTGGAAAACCACTTTTATGAAATAAAACTACTTTTATTACCCACCATAGAGTATGATTTACACTGAAATACATTGATATAGAAAATATATGAAATAAAGGTTGACATTAATATCAAAGTATGTTATTATACGACATAATAAGAAATTAACTAACACTAAGAACATATACTAAGGAGATTTAAGATGATGTATACTAAAGAGAATGGTTATAATTATAAAGTAACATTCATTAAAAATGTTTTAGGAGTAAAATTACTTGATGTTGTTCATTTTTGTCATAAAAAAGGTGCTGAAGAATGGATTAAAATTATGTCTGATCATAAACTATATTCAAACTTTACAATAAATGAAAATGAAAGTTAAAGGATTTTATTATCAACCAGATAGAGAGTTAACAACTAAGACTCCTTATTATGATATGAGGTATAATACCAGTTTAGGACATATGAGTAAAAAGCAATTGGGTTTACAGGTATTAGTGTTGTTTCTTGGAGATTTAATGTGGATTAATATAAGAAAGGAGTGGCTATGAAAGATGAAGAAATCTGTTTCCTTTGTAATGAAGAAACCGTGGACTACATTTGTTGGGCACAACCTGACCACATAGCGAAATGCCTCAGTCCCTTGTGTCGAGATTGTGCCAATGAGGCTCTGACCAAAGAAGGCTTTGCATCATATTGGCCAACCAAGGAGAAGCCCAATGAAAGATAGAATGAATATCTCCAACTGCTGTCGGGAATGTGGTTGTAACTTCAAAGGGTTTGTCAAACAACATACCTGTTGGAGTTGTATTAAACTATGGCTCATAAGAAAGGATTGGTTATAAAGTGAAAAAGAAAATAACTATTACTGTATTTGATGAAGAAATTTCTTATAATATTCCGTCTAATCCAAAAGAATTTATGAAATATTTCCAAGATAAAATAGATTTAATTCCAGAAGAATATAAAGACATTGCTATTGTTGAATTAAATAGTGATTATGGAGAATATAATTCGACAAAAATGATATTCAGTATAGACTATGAACGATATGAAACTGATGAAGAACGAGAATATAGAGAATTAAAAATAATTACTCAAAAAAGTGTCGTTAGAGAAAAAGAATTAAATCAATTAAAAAAGCTCAGAGAAAAATATAACGTATAAAGTAAGGATATGAAGACATGACCAGAAAAGAAATAGAGCAACACTTAAAAATTCAACATGATCTCCTTAAACACGAACC
>Ga0307989_1001812_pt1 | contig 10826 bp, 6 predicted proteins | sample EllFjometagen185_FD_203164 | JGI IMG/M metagenome (GOLD analysis project Ga0307989, IMG submission 203164) | Marine microbial communities from Ellis Fjord, Antarctic Ocean - #185 | ecosystem: Environmental > Aquatic > Marine > Unclassified | place: Southern Ocean | collected 2014-10-08 | reverse complement strand
ATTGAAATTATGGATAGTCATTTTGTTGAAAAAAACACCAACCATTTTGTCCACAGGAAGAGAACTCGCTAAAAAAACCAACCAATTTGTCCATTACGCCTTTAATTTGAATATTCCTAAATCGTTTGAAACGGTACCTCTGGTTGAATTTACAATTGAAATATTTGCATTCTGAATGGGATTATTATTTTCTTCATTTAGAATAACTCCCTGAATTGATTGTGAAAAAAGCTGCACAGTTGAAAGTGCAGCTAATAAAAAAGTAATTACGTATATTCTCATCTAATTATTTTCCTTCTCCCTGTTTTCCAATCGGAATTCATCTTTCTCTTTACTCTCCCGAATCATATCCTCATTGTTGTCCATAACCGGCGATTCATCCAATGCTTTCCAATCAAAATTTTCATCGAACGGGTCGAGTGCTTTTTGTGGCTCAAAAACGCGTGGGTCGGCGGGCACTGCTATATAAGTTTCAAAATTCGGTGTGTCGGTGAAAAAATCTGCCAAATCGCTTGCTCCCGCATCGTATTGATTTAAATAAGGTAAGCCAAGAATGTTCCAAAAAGTTTTGAAAATACTGCCAAAACTATAATGACCATGGCTCACATAATCTTTTTTTACCCATGGAGAAATAAGCATTAAAATACTGCGGTGGGCATCAACATGGTCAACACCATTTTGTGCATCGTCTTCAGTAATTACAATAAGCATATTTTCCCAATACGGTGTTTGCGACAGGTATTCAACAATTCGGCCAACGGCCAGATCGTTGTCGGCCATGTAACTTTCTCGGAACGGAAACCCAGCTTCTGGTCGCTCCCCGGCTCCGTGATCGTTGGGAACAATTACTGTCATAAACGCGGGCATTGTATCCTGTCCATTCATCCATTTTTCTTCAAATTCTTTTTGAAACTGGTCAATTCTAAACTGGTCGGGAATTGCCATGTTGTAAGTTGGGAATTGTTTTGAAGTGCGATCCCAAATGGGTTTTGGCAGTGGGTAATTAATGTAATGCCTTATTCCTTCGTATTTATATTTTACATCGTAAATTCCCGGTTCAAACATTATGCTGAATCCAAAATTAAAAAAGTCGATTTTATTGCGTTCCAGATGATCCCACATCGAACCGGCTTCGTTGTAGTCTTCAGGATAAATGGCACCTGCTGCACCGTTCATTGCATAAACTCCAGGTGCTTTCGAGTTGAAATCGAATGAACGGTTTCCACCATAACTTGCAGCTGTGCATGTTTCAACCCACTCGTTGGGATAAGTATTTACCAACCAGCGATGACCATCGGCTGAGACATCAGCATCGACATAGAAATTATCTGAAATAGCAAAATCGTTTGCAATTTTCAGGTGATTTGCCATAATTGTTGCATTCTCAACCGAAGCAGTTCGTTTTGAATTTCGAAATGAAACACCAGAACCGTAACGAGCCAAACCGGCTTCACCATTTCCTTTTTCAACTTGCCCAAAAACTTCGTCGTAAGTTCTATTTTCTTTTGAAATAAAAACAATGTGTTTTATTGGACTTATTTTTTCACCCGGATAAAGTGGAACCGGGTTATTTTTCCGCCAATCAAATTTTTCGGATGAGGCTTTTTTGAAATTGAAATTGTTTGAAATAACCTGATTTGTGTAATCTTTCAATTCTTCATCCGATGGAATTTCCAAAACCTGAATTGTCCCTTTCATTAGTGACCCGATGTAACTTCCCGATTGTGTTAATTCAAAATTTTCTCCGCCATTTGGACCGCTTCCAAATCCTTTTGCATTGGCAACAATTAGTTTTTTGCCGTCGTTGCTAACTTCCACTTTTGCAGGAAACCAACCGGTAGGAATGTGCCCCAAAACTTCTAACTTCTCAGCATCGATTACGGCAACGGCATTTATTCCCGATTCAGCAACATATAAACGTTTATTGTCGGGCGAAAGTGCCAAGCCAAATGGAATTACACCACGGAATTGTTTTACACGGTCGTCAGGTTTTAAATAGATAGTATTTATAACAGTATCTTTTTCGATAGAAATTACTGAAATATTATCGTTGGTTCCGTTGCTTACAAAAACATATTTTTCGGTTGCTACCAGCGAATTTGGACTTGCACCGCCAACTGCGGGAATACCTTCTACTTTGTCGCCAACTAAATGACCCGTTTTTGTTTTTGCAATAACTTTTGGTTTGTCAGGATTTTCTAAACTAATGGTGAAAACCGAAAATGCTTCGGGAGAATTCATCTCTCCCAAACCCGGAACTGAAATACTGTCGTTTTCAATACCTTCAATCATTTCCTCGCTGCCGTATGCAAATGCTGGATATTTTAGTGCTTTTTCCCCTACATTATCTGCGGTAATTCCATCGATTAAATTGTATTCGAACATACCCACATTGGCAACGTAAACTTTCTGTTCGTCGGGCGACAAACAAATTCCAAACGGATATCTGCCCACCGGAACATTGTGTACTAACTTGCCTGTTTCAGTATCAATAATTAACATTCGAAATCCAATCTGGTCAACGGCAAACAGTCTTTTCCCATTTTTAGATAGTATTAAATCACCAATATAACCGTGAGTATAATCTGCTTCTTCAGAAAGAAAAGAGCAGTCGATAGAATCTTTTCGCTCGCCTGTTTGAATATCGAAAACAAAAATTTTATTGGTTTGTCCACCGGCAACGTAAACTTTGCTGTTATCATTTGAAATAGCCAGTCCCATAAAAACCGAAGCTAAAACACCTTCGTCGGTTGAAGGCCCGGGAGGAACTTGTTGAACTTCAGGATTCTCAGATAAAATATTACGTACAATTGAAATCGAAAGTGGACTGGTTCCCGAATTTGCCGTGATTGCGGTATTTCCATCGGGGCTTAATGTTAGTCCGAAAGGGTGGGGCGCAACCATAATACTTTTTCCTGCCGGAGCAACAATTCGCCCGTTGGGGATAATCGTTTCACCTGTTTTATCGATGCTTACAAAGCGGTCGCCTGCCGGAGCAGTGATAATCCAGGGGTCGATCTTATTATTTTGATAACAAGAATTCAGTAAAAAAACGATGAACAGGTAAAAGGTAATTTTAAGTTTCATGATGAAATATTTTTATAAAGATAAAAAAAGGACTTGGGAATATAGTAGACTGAAAATTCGAAAAAAATAATCTCTAAGAATATATTTTCTATTTTTTTACCTCCCAACCATAATCTACATATTCCCAATTAAAGTTGTCTCCTTCAGTATTTATTAAAAGATAACCTTCTTCTGTTCCGTGGTAATTTCCTCCCCACCAACTAGCCGAAACTGCACCTGCCGTTATAAACTGAATACCTTTTACTTTAATTTCTTCATACAAATGCATGTGGCCTTGTAAAACTAATTTCAGATTTTTGTCCTCGAACATATCCCAGATTTCCTTGAAATTTTTAAAAGTATCGGTATTCGTATATTTCCCTTGTAATACAGGATAATACACAGATAAAAAAGGAACATGGCAGGAGATAATTATAGGAGTTTCTTCGTTAACTTGTTCTAAATCGCGAGCAAGCCACTTTTTTTGCAATTCATCAACCTCTGAATTTGCAGTATTTAAAACGATAAAATGCCACCCTTTGTTATCGAAGGAATAGTAACTTTTATTGATATATTTTTCAAATAAACCTTCATTGTACAGCGCATCATCTTTTTCGCAGCCCCAAAATCTATCATGATTCCCAATTGTTGCATAGAAATCAATTTCAGCATTTGCTATTACTTTTGCATACTGTTGATATAAATAATGTGCTGACTCCGTATCTTTTCCCAGAACATCAATATCAACATTGTCGCCACCAGTTAGAATAAAATCGATGTCATGCGTTTTTGCTGATTCGATTGCTTTTTCAATACCCTGAAAACAGTTATTATCCCCTTTGTTTAAATGAATATCGGTAAAAAAAGCAAAACTGAACTTCTTTTTGTTTTTATTAAAATCAGTTGCTTGAGTAAAATTACAACTAATAAAAAATAGTGTAAGAATTAGAAATGTGGTTTTTTTCATGGTAATGAAATTTTTTAAAAACTTAACTAATAATACTAAACAATAATATTTTAATGGGATATCCTTTGCTTAATTTAAAAGAATTTTGCTTGTAAAGATTGATGAATCAGTTACAATACGAATTACATACATTCCTTTTTTATTGCCCGAAAGGTTAATGGTTTGTTTTTTTGCCAATACGCTATCTACTATATTTCTTGAAAAAACCAATTTTCCTGAAATAGAGCTTACGTTTATAGTCTTAATGTTTTCTTTAGAGTTACTTAGCTCTATGTTCAATACGCCATCAGTTGGTGACGGATAAATAGTGATAGATTTGTTCGACAAATAATCTTTTGAAGACACAGCATTCGATTTCACAGAAAAGTAAACACGGTTAGAAATCTCGTGTTCAGTACCGTTCATAAATAGTGTTAGATAATAAGATGCCGAATCTAAAATTTCAGAATAAATAAATTCTCCTGACTTAATTCCATTTACGTGAATTGTATCTATGGGAGTTTCTTCGCCAATCTTAAATAGGCCAATCCAATCGTTTTGCAATCCAGGTCCGTTTTGGAAAGAGACAGTAATATTTTCTTCTGATGAGTAGGTTTCTTTATTTACAGAAATAGTTGCAAGATTATCTCCTACAGTGAAATAGACTCTTTCACCAGGCTCATCATATTCATTAAGTAAAAAATAGTTGGCATAATAATAACCATTTGGCAGGCTGTTAAAAGTTACTGACCCGCTTTCACCTGAAACATATTTCCAATCCGTAGAACCTACAATTCCAGGAGTATCATTGAGTTTGTAAATCCCAATCCAGTCGTTAGTAAATGAAGGAGCATTTGAAAAATTAACTGTTATTTCTTCACCAGAAGTAAAACCAGGTTTATTTACTGTTGTTACAGGAATTGAAGTAATATAAACCCATATTCGGTCTGATATTTCTGTATATCCATCGTTAGCAAAAAGGGCAATAAAATATTCACCTGCATTGGTAATTTGTAAAGTTACAGAGCCAGACGATGCATTTACATATTCCCAATCTGTTGAGCTATTTCCACCACCCGGAATGTCTCCTTTTTTGTAGATGCCAATCCAGTCTTTTGAATTGTTAGGGCCATGATTAAAAAAAACCTCGATTGATTCATTTGCATCATAATAGGTTTTTAGCGTCGAAACCTCTGGAACTCCTTCGGTACTACCTGAAACTACAAATGATTTTGTTTCTGACCATTCTGACCATTCCACATTTTGATCGCGGTGTCTAACACGCACAAAAAACTTCCCATTTGTAATTTGATATGATTGAATATTGTATTCTAATATATTTAGGTCTTTATGAATATCGACTGGTAAATAATCGGGATTTCCACTTGTACCATATAAATTTTCAAAATCGCGGATAATATCAACTACCGGATTTGTGAATTCATCGTTGTAGGAAAATTGAAACTGCGAACTGTTAAAACTTTCGTCGGAGTTTGTTTGAAATTCAGAACTTGTAATTGTGAAAGGCAACTGAATTGTATCCGGAATTGTGGTAATTATTTTTGGTTTAACAGGAGCCGATTTCCCAAATTGTCGATGAAATGAATCGATTAAAATATTGTCGAGAGTGAAACCCAATTTTGGGCTTCCGATAGCATAACTTTCAACATTCATCATTTTGTTTTCCAAATCAATATCTACGATTTGGTATGTCCAGTAATCGATTGTTTTTTGAACATCATCAAAATCAATTTCTGTTGATTGACCCCAATATTGATCCCATGAAGCAGCACCTGAAATAATATGGTACATGGGAGAATCCCTTAATTGTCCTCGGGCGTACAAGTGGTGGTGTCCACCAATAAAAAGCACCGATTTTTCAGTTTGAGTTAGTATTGGAATTATCCTATCTCTTGCAAATACAGAGATATCACCGACGTATTGTTCCGCCTGAATAGGTCTGTGTCCAACGCAAAAAAGCCAATCAACCTGATTGTCTGTTTTAACAGAATCGACAATTTGCTGCACCCAATTAACCTGATCTTGAACAGGATGTTCAGTACTCATCATTACAAAAACAACTCTTCCAGATTGAAATGAATAGTAATTTTCACCACCCGGACTATTAATTCCTTTATATGAAATAGAATCATAAAAAAAATGAGAGTAATATGCTTCTAATCCGAGTGAACCGTAAGTTTCATGATTTCCAACCACTGTCATAATAGGCAGAGTAGGCGAAAGAAGTTCTGATTTCCCAAAATGGATATTTTCATATTGCAATAATGTACCTTGATCAACTTGATCGCCATCATTAATAATTAGATTAATATGTTCTTCTATTGATCCTCCAAATTTTTGAGATACATGATCTTTTGAAGCCTGCATTAACCTTTGGTATCCATCTCTGTTTGAAACTTGATGGTCGCCAAAAACTAAAAATCGAAAATGTCCCTCGTCTGTACCTATTGATGGCTGCGTTTTAAATCGATATATTTTTGATTCGGTTGAACCAGTAATTGCCTTGTAATAATAAATTGAAGATGGATTAAGACTTTTAAGTTGAACACTGTGGTAATAATAATTCCCAACATATCCTGTATCCTCCAGCTTAAGGTAACTTCCGGTAGCAGTTTGGTTCAGTAATGTGGAATCTGTTCCAAATTGAACAATGGGATTGGGTCCTGAATTGGTTTTCCATGAAATCCAAATAGAAGTATCGGTTGGAGACTGCAAATATGGAGTTATATCCTGAGAAAAACCCTGGATTTGACAACCTGCTCCGAGTATGATAAAAACAAGGATTACTTTTATTATTTGTCGATATGAGAATTTCATGTAAATACTTTTTAATTTTCAGGAAAGGTTAAATTAATATTTTAAAACAATATTTATGAGTACTTGTTTAAGGCTATTTCAGAATAATTTTTGTTGTGAATGTATAATTTTCTGCTCTTGCCTTCAAAATGTAAACTCCTGCATCCAACGAGCTTAAATCTATTGTTCTTTGTGAAACAAACTCATTGAAGTTTTTATTAAACATTAGCTTACCGGCGACATTATATACTTCAACGTTTTCAATAGTTGAATTTCCTCTTGAAAGTAAAGTAATTTGGCCGTTTGATGGATTTGGAAATACAGTAAGTAACGATTCTTCAGAAATTATATAATCAGCAGAAACAGGTGCTCCTTCAATAACATGGAACGAAGTACTGGCTAAAAGATCATATCCGTCATTAAAGAAAAGTCCGGCCCAATATTCACCAACATCATAACCGTTTTCAAACTTCATGGTTCCTGATGTCCCTGTAATATAATCCCAATAAATAGAACCAACATCACCTGGAACATCACCAGGATTATAGGTGCCAATCCAATCTGTGGAAGTAAAATCCGGAGCTGAATAGGTAAAAACAAGTGAATCTCCTTGGGCATAAGTTAATGCAGACGCAATTAAAACCGGAGTTGATGGGTCTGCAATTGTAAAGTTATATTTAGCTTTTACACTATATCCATCGCAACACAACAAATAAGCAATATAATCTCCCGGAACTAATGCAGTTGTAAAAGTGACCGTACCCGAGTCTGTGGGTGCATAAGCCCAGTCAATAGATCCGTCCCCGTCACCCGGAGCTACTCCATCATCATTATAAATCCCAATCCAATCACTTGTTGAAAAGTCTGAACTTCGGTAATTGATTAATATTTCGGAACCTTCAGGATAAACAGATGCAGAAGTTCTGATATATGAACTTGCGGCACCTCCGGCTGATGTAAATACTTTTGATTTTGCCAGTATGATATCTGTAACGTCACAACAAAACAAATAGGCTTCAAATGAACCAGCAGGTAGAACATCATCAAGAGTTAATGTGCCTTTTGTTGATGAAACATATTTCCAGGCTACTGATGGAACATCGTCTGGGTTATCACCTTCATAATATACACCTATCCAGTCACCATTTTCATAATCCGGATTGTTAAAGTCAAAAGCTATTTCATCAGTAGGACCAAATGCATCTTTTACAGGTCTTACAAATGCCGTATTTGGGTCTTCAACTAAAAAAGGTACGCTGGCTAAAACCCGGTATCCATCGCAACACAACAAATAAGCAATGTAATTACCAGGTGTCAGATTGGTTGTAAATACAACAGACCCTGAATCAGAAGGGACATAAGCCCAGTCGATTGATGAAGGTCCTTGACCAGGTGCAATACTGTCCTCTTCATAAATCCCAATCCAATCGCTTGCCGAGAACATTGGGCTTTCGTATGTAAAAGTCATTGTATCTCCAGCAAAATACGATGGAGCAGAGGCTGTAAGTTTTGGTTCAAGAATTGTAAAAGCCTCAGTTGAGTCTTTTACCTCATAACCATCACAACAGAGTAGAAATGCTCTGTAAATACCTCCGGCTATAAAATCTTTAATAACAGCAGTATCACCTTCGGAGGGGACGTATTGCCATGCAGTTGAATTTTCATCGCCAGGAGCAACACCTTCGGGATAAATACCAATCCAGTCTGTACTGTCAAATCCTGGATTTTCATAAGCGAATGAAAGAGAATCAATGGATAGAAACTCAGTTCCTCCCAAAAGGGTGATGGACTGTCCATTAGAATTGCTAGTTAAGAAACTAACGAGAATGAATAACAAAAAGTAGATTTTTTTCATATTTGTAAATTTAAAGTGAATTTATAGTTTAAGATTTATTGCCATCCAAACACCTGTCTCAGCTCCGGATTTAAGATTACTTGTTGTTGAGGAACAGGGCGATAATAGTATTGTGGTTCAACAAATATTTTGTTTTGTGCTTCTTTTGAGATTATATTTCCTTTAAATACTCCTGTTAATGTAATATTTTCAAGGCTTAAATATACCATGCCTTCTTCTTGATCTACAGTTGGAGGCATCTCTTCAACCAAAATTAAATTTGTTAATTCATCACCTGTCATATCATATCTTCCCGGCCTTGGAAAGAACAAGCCAAGAAAATCTGTTTCCAATAGTTTCCCTGCATACCATCGCATAAGGTCATTATACCTGCGACCTTCTCCGGCTAATTCTACTCTGCGCTCGCGCCTAATTTCCAGAATAGCACCTTCCATGCTACCAATTACATTTGGAAATCTGGTTTGTAGAATTGGATCAAGATCGGAAAGTATATAATCCAATTCCATGTGAGGCATGCCAACTCTATCCCTTAAAAGGTTGATTGAAATATCCAGATCAGCTTGAGTTAACTGATTCAATTCGGCCATTGCTTCAGCATAATTTAAAAGAATTTCGCCATAACGATAAATTGGGATGTCGCCATAATAAGTACCAACAAGATTGTCGATATAGAATTTTCTCTGAACATATCCGGTTGGATTACCACCTGGCGTAATAATTGGTACATATGTATTCCCGTTTCGCATAAGACCTGGACCCATTATCGTTTGGTACAATCTGGGATCACGATCCGTAAATTCATCAGCAAACTTCTTTGTTGGATATCTTACATTATCAGTAAACCTTGTTCCGTCGGTTTTTAAATAAGTATTAACAAGGTTTTTGGCCATTGAAAAATCGTAATTATATAAAATGTAATTAAGATTCGATCCTCTTTCAAATTTATCATCATAAACACTTGAAAGGATAACTTCTTTATTATCAAAATATTCATCTGCAGCAAAGAAGTTATAATAATCATTCTCAATATCTCCGGTTGAATAAATAGAGAACTCTCCACTATTCATTATTTCCAGTGAAGCATTGCGAGACTCTTGTAGAAAATGGTTGGCCGTTTCCTCCAAATTCAGTTCAGAGTGGTATCTTCTAAAAGTGCCTTCATGAAGAGCAATTCTTGATTTTAATGATAGCACAATCCATTTGTCGATAGTTCCTTGTTCATCTGCTTTTTCCCTTATGTTGTCAATCGCAAAGTCGAGGTCGGCCATTATTGAATCGACAACCATTTCCCGGCTGTCCTGTGTTTTATACAGCAAATCTTCGTCTATGGTTCCAATAGTTTCGGAATACCATGGAGCGACACCAAATCGTTTAATTTTATCGTAATAAAACATTGCTCTAAAAAATTTAGCAACACCTGCGTAGTGGTTTTTATACTCGTCGGCAGCATCTACCCGTTGGTAATTTTCAAGGAAAAAATTTATTTTTCGAAGATCCCACCAACTCCATCCACTTGTTATGTTTTCCGAACTTGCGTTGTCGGTTGTTAAGATACGCGTTAGTTCACTGGCTTGAACTGCAAGACAGTTATCACTTTGTGCATCTGCTGTTGCAATGCCGGATCCTGACAACATACTATAGAAACCATTTGTGTACGTTTTTAAGTCTTCTGCATTATTAAAGAAGTTTTCTGGTGCAAGTTCAGTTTTCGGGAGTCTTTCCAGATATTCATCGTTGCAAGAAAAAATTGCAAAGAAGATAATTATTATAGTTAAGATTTTTATTGCTTTCATATTAAAATATTTAATAGTTCAAGTTATGATTAAAACCGGATGTTAACACCAACTGAATAACGTCTTTGGAAAGGATAAACCCATCCCCAGTCCCAATAGGCATCATTTACAGCTTCTGGGTCAAATACATCGGTTAGTCCCGACCATTCCCAAAGGTTTTCACCACTTACATAAAACCGAAGGTATTCAATTCCGATTTTGGATGTTAGTTTTTTTGGTATTTGGTATCCTAACATTATATTCTTTAGTCGTACATAACTAGCACTCATCAAGTATTGAGTTTGTTCTCTTGAAAGTCCTTTCCCCCCAACATCAGCCAACCAAGCTGTGTTTTTTGGGAAAAATGCAT
>Ga0307989_1001811_pt1 | contig 10828 bp, 14 predicted proteins | sample EllFjometagen185_FD_203164 | JGI IMG/M metagenome (GOLD analysis project Ga0307989, IMG submission 203164) | Marine microbial communities from Ellis Fjord, Antarctic Ocean - #185 | ecosystem: Environmental > Aquatic > Marine > Unclassified | place: Southern Ocean | collected 2014-10-08 | reverse complement strand
CGTCAGTTTTGCAGCTCTCGGCCACGCGATCTCGGAATCCAGGAGAAGGGCTGATTCCGGGATTGGATTCGATCCAGAGGTGTATCCAAGGGAGGAGGCCATGGGCCCGTCTGCCTCCCAGATTAGATCCCCCCAATAAGAGAGGTATTCTCGAATGATGGGACGGGTTTTGCTCTTCCTGGAAAATCTGGGCGGGATCTCCATGTTTGTAAAGAGGAGGCCCAGGCCTTCCACCAAGCGTTCTTGGGGAACGACGTGGGTTGCGTGCTGGGCATAGACCCGTGCGCAGGCCTGCCAGAGGGATCCCTCAGTTAGCGCTGCCTTGAGATCAGGATGGATGCCACTCGGGGTAAAAATCGGGGAAGAGGCAGGGTGCTGGCAAGCCCAGGGCGGCGGAGAGAGCAGCAGGGGCATGGTCCACTCAATCATCTGAATCAAGGGGACTCGAGACACGTCGGCGGGCTCAATGAGCCCCCCAGACCAGGTGGAGAGGAGCGGCCAGTCTGCAGGAGAGTCAAGGACGTGCGCGAGCCAAGATGCGTACCAGTCTACCGGATGTCGGCAGGTCGTAAGCACGAGCGGCTCAGGCCCCATCTCTTGCAGCTCAAATCCATGGTGTTCGCCTTCGTCATTCCATTCGATAGGAATGCTTCTGAGCATGGACTCAGCTGCGGTGGAGCCTGCTTTTGGCCAACGCAACAGGGCAATGCTGTTTGGGGAGACAAGGGGCATTCTTAGATTTTACGAGAGGCCGAAAGAGGAGAGGGACTCTGGCGAGACGCCCGATACGACTTCTCGGAGAGCGTCATCGTCATTGAGCCTTGGCCAGATCGGAACAGTGATGGGCCTGGAGTCTGATGTGATCAGACAGACCTCGGCTCCAACGAGCTGATCATGCAGATTGACAAGCGCATTGATTGGCTGAGCGCCACGCCCCTCAATGCAGGAGGAGGTCTCGGACTGCCCGGTGACGGTGTAGGAGTCGACATTCATCCGAGCAACCCACCCGCTGTCTGCAAGCATGGAGATGCTCACCGGGAGGTCCAGGGCCCGAAGAAAGATTTCCACCCGCCTGCCGGTCGCCTCAATACGGGAGCCCATCATCCGGTTCAAGATGCCCGACCACCCGGACGCAGCAAGGCTGTTCGCCTTGCCAAAGGCGTCACTGGAGAGCGCGCCATCGCTTCCAAAGACGGCCTCGACACCCGCCGCTTTCAGGAGCGAATCTACCTGCTCCTGAAGGGGCACGGAGACCTCTATGCCATCTCGTAGCAGACATAGAAGACCCAGATACTGCGCAACCCCGAGGAGCTCCGTAGGGTAGACAATGCGAGGCCTTCCAGGCGTCGGCATGTGCTCAAGGAGGATCTTGGCCCAGGCTGTTGATTGGGAGGTGAGGCGCCATGCCTTGTTCTTCATCGTCGTGCTCCTGGAGTGCCACTCCAGAATACTGAGTTGCGCCTCTCCGTGCAAATCAAATGATCAATTGAATCACCCAATCCATCTGACCGAGGAGAGGCGCTGTGTCAGGCCCAGCTCAGGAGAGGGTCTTGAAGTAGTGGTCGGTCGCATTGACAGCCGCCACATGAATGGTGCCCGTCAAGTTTCCTGCCGATCCGCTTGCTGTTGACATAAACATGGAGCCAATGCCGAAATAGGTCAGGGCGTTCATGCTCCCGTCGGCCTCCTCTGAAAAGGCAGCGGACTCTTGGATGGCGGCGCTGGCGTCCCCAACTTCGTAAATGCTGGCAACCATGGTGATCCTATTCCCGGTGTCGTTGAAGGCGTGCAACTCGCCCACCACCCAGGGATCATCGGCGAGCGGGGCGGTCCCGTTTTGAGTTCTGCTCCCGCTCTTTATCCAGCCAGCACCTATGCTCTCAGCAGCTACGAGCCGGGTGAGTGAGACCCCGCCTCCGTAGGCTGCCGCTTGGCTGGCGAGGGCGCGGTCCATCATCACGACCCCAATCGCAGAGTTCCGGGGGATCGAGGTCGTCACAATGTGGACCAAGATCAGGTTTGTTCCGTCGGTCAGGCTTGCCGTTGTGACGCCTGTCAGCGTTGCAAGCGCTGCCATCGTCATCGTATGAAGAGACATTGACCGGATGTTCTGGGTCTGATCTGCTGACTTGAGAGGCCAAGTAATTGCCCCTCCGGACTCTGAGACCGCTCCTGTCAGGTTGGTCGATATGTCGGAGCTGGCGGAGAAATGGCTAAGGGCAAGGCGGGTCCAGGTGGGGCCGGAGGAGCCTCCACCGCCGCCAGCTGCCCAGGTATTTCCCGTTGCAGATCCAGACGTGTTCCTGTACTCGAGATTGGAACTGCCCGCATCTACTCGAAAGGCAACAGACCCCTTCGGCGCGGTCAGAGATCCATTCGGGTCGGACGAAACAGTGAAGACTTCCACGCCATTCAAGACGAAACGGTCAATGTATTGTGTACCTCCAGACATCAGGCACCCGTCCATGTTGTTCCGCTAATACTGTCCCAAAAGGACCTTCCATCCATGATCTCTTCCTGCCTTCAATGTCGGTTTATGTCACGGTCTGGTAGTATCTGGAGGCAGCGGCGATGGCCGCGACGTGGATTGTGCCGGTCATGTTGCCAGCCGTCCCACTGGCGCCCGCTCGGAATGCAGCGCCGATGGCGAAGAAGGCTATTGTGTTCATGTTGGAGTTGGCGTTCAAGCGAAAGTAGGCCCCCTCATCGACAGAGGCGAATCCGTCTGAGCTGACCTCGTAAATCTGAGCCCGCATGGTTCCGCTGTTGACCCCTGCGTTATCGAAAGCGTGAAGCTGACCAACAACCCAAGGAGTATCGCCAATCGGGGCATTCCCGGTCTCCTGCGAACCCGCATCGCTCATCCACCCGCCCTTGAGTACAAAGGAGCTGGTGGTGCGTGCAATCGTTGTTCCCATACCGTAGGCGTTGGCTTGGTCGCTGAGATCTCGGTCCATCAGGCAGGCCACCATTGCGACGTTTCGTTCTATCGCCGTGACCTGCATACGGACTAAGATCATGTTCTCACCGCTGGTCAGGCTCGCCGCTGTAACTCCCGTCAGGGTAGCGAGGGCCTCCAGCGTCATCATGTGGAGCGCGGCCTCACGGATGTCCTGATTCTGGTCCGCAGATATCAGGGGCCAGGTGATCGCCCCCCCTGACTCTGAGACAGCGCCGCTGAGGTTTCCCATTCTATCGGCATTGGTCGAGAAGTTGCTCAGCGCGAGCTGGGTCCAGGTGAGACCACCGCCACCGGCCACCTCCCAGGTGGTGCCCGTGTTTCCTGCCGATGTGTTCCGATACTCAATGTTGGCATTTCCAGCGTCTATGCGAAAGGCAACGGATCCCCGCCTGGCGTTCAACGCGCCATTTGGATCCGAGGTAACGGTAAACATCTCGATGCCGTTCATTATGAGCCGGTCAGTATATTGGGTGCCTCCAGACATCAGACAGCCACCCAAGTAGTTCCGGTCGTACCTGAGGAAGTATTCCTGTACTTTGCAGACCCATCCGTCTTGTAGGCCACGGAGCCCCTCGGCGCGCTAATGGAGCCGTTGGGATCTGAGGTGACCTGAAGCATCCGAATCGTTCCAAGAACGACCGTGTCCCAAAAAAGCTTGCCGCCCATGGGGCCTCCTGTTCCAAGGCCAAGATCGGCCCGCGTGGAGGCAGAACCATACCATCCATCTGCCCGTCTTTCAGATCTCAGTGGTACGATGCACCCCCCGGAGGCTGACATGTCAGACGACCTTGCCCTGTATGGACCGAACTACGACCGCTATGGGGCTCCAGGAGACACTGCTGCCCAGTCGGTAGCTACCGCCAAGGATGCTGCGGGCCAGGCGCGCGTTGCCCAGGCATGGAATGCGGGTGGTTCAGCGGGCCCGGGGTCAATTGCCCAGCAACAGGCCGGGATTGCCTACAACAGCGCCTTCCGGGCCAGGGCGATGGGGGCCTCGATCCCCGAGTCTGTTTGGTCTGCGGCTGGCGCGGGGTTCCAGCGTCGACCTGTACCCGTGGCCCCGTGGCTTGGAACCTGGTCTCCTTCGCAGCAAGGCTCAGGTATTCGCCCGGTTTCCATAGATCTCTCAAGCGCTGAGAGGGACCTATTCTCCATTATTGACGGAAATGGAAGTGTCGAGGATGCAGACATTGATGCGGAGTTTGGCACCCTGATGAGCCCCAAGCCACAGGGGGCCAACGCAGCCCGCAGGACCCTGCTGGCAGCTCGGATCAATGCCCAGATAGAAGCCCACGGCCCCGACCTCTACGTCTGGACGAGCGCCCCCCAGCGCGGACGCGCCCAGGCATCGCTTGAAAAGGCATTCCCAGGGCACAAGGTGTCCGTCAGGCCCTGGGGCAAGTTTCGATCGATAGGAAGCAGCCGGGTCCTGATTGTTTCTGGGGGCGCCTGATGCTTCTCCTCTCCTCCATGGCCATTGGGGCCGCTCTCCTTGAGCGAGTCCGAGAAGAGACGCCAACGATGCGTCCACGCCACATCTGGAAGCCTGGTCTTGAGCTGGAGACCCAGCCACGCGCACGCCGGCAGCTCGACCCACCTTCACGTCTCACTCCGAGCTGGGAGGGCAAGGAGGCGCTTGCCCTGCTACGGGAGCCAGATCCCAGCAAGCGTTTCGACATCGACCTGGACTTCCTCGAGAAGCCGGAGGAGGAGCCCCCGAAAAACTGCGAAGTCTGGCTTCTCAACGACGATACTGTAGAGGGCTTCTTCGTTCTGGATCTCCTCATGGAGGTCTTCGACCTTCCCAGAGACCGGGCCTTCTCCACGATGCAGTCGGCTCACTCCCATGGGCAGGGCCTGGTGCTCATCACAGAGTGCAACGCCGCAAACGGGATGGTGGACAAGGCCAAGGAGAGAGCAGCCAGCGAGTATCCGCAGCTCGAGTTCCTTGTCGAGGAAGTTGAGTAGGCAAAAGAAGAAGACGGAAGGGTTGCCCCTACCGTCTATCTCCGTAGGACTCGGGAGAATGTGGAAACGAGATCCCTGAGACGGGTGGGGATCGCGGGCCGAATGGCCAGGGTGGGCTCTATGAATGGACGAGATGCCCAGAGCCCGGATGGGGCGGGGGAGAGCAGCAGACGCAGGGGCACGAATGGCTCATGAACCTGCTACTGGCCTCACTCTGGACAGCGAGGACGCAGTTACGGTAGCGTAGCGAGTCTGGGGGGGCAAGTGAATCGTGAATCTATGGCGGATTACTGATAGACTTCCCCTATGCTACTCATGACCGCCCTCTTCACTCCTGCTGCATGGCTTTCAGCTCGCCCTACTTCAAGCTCTCGCATAGAAGCGCGGGGTTCTGGAGATCGGTATGGGGGGCTCCTTCATGGGGTGTTTGGCCTGGGTGTAGATCCCGATGCTTTTGCCAGCGGGTTGGCCTCTCGTATCAGGGCCTTTGGGTATGAGGCAACCTCATCTGAAGAGCAGGTATCGATCTGGATCGCAACAGCTGGTGAGGAGGCCCAGATCTACGAGATTGCCGATGGAATGCTCAACGCTGAAAACCATCTCCTCCTCTCCAATGGCAATGGAGCACGCATAGCAGCCCATGTGCTTCGCCGCCCGAGCTTCGATGGGCGAGATGAGGATGAGATTGTGATTCGAGCCGTCAAGGCTGGATCCACCTCAGACAGCAGCCAGTCAGAGATGCTCTCCAGCAGCACACACGGCCGCGGGGCGACAGCCAAGCGCATCGGGCCGGCTTGAAGTGGGGCACGTCCTACTCATAGCTTCGCTAAGTGCGGCTTTCCTTGAATCGTGGAAGGATGGAGATCTGGGGATCTTGGTTCACTCTGCCTACCCCTACTACTCCAGAACCCGCCACCGCGGCGCAAGAGCCGAGTGCGACTGGGTCCAGGATCTCACAGAGGCCGTAAAGGCCGGAGACCCCAGGGCGACCCGAGTTGCCGCACAGTGTCTTGCCACCCACCCCCGTCTCGCTGGGTTCAGGGGGACAGTAATCCCCGCGCCACGCTCAAGCTCCAGCCGTCCTGGGCTCATCGGGCTCGCGGAGGAGCTGGTTTCTGCCGGAGTGGGGCAGCGAGCGGCAAACCTGGTTCGGAGGGAAGTCCCCGTCGGGTCTTCGAGGATGCGCAGGCGCCAGGGTCTTGGCGGGGTCTCAGTAGAGCAACACGCGGAGAGCATGGGTGTCTCGGGGGAGATCCCAGATGGCCCCATTCTGATCGTAGACGATGTCTTCACCACGGGGGGCACCATCCAGGCCGTCGCCCTCAAGCTGCGCCAGGCAGGGCACACTGGCCCGATCTGCGGAGCCACTGTTAGCTGGGTGAGCTCAGATCCAAGCCAGATGTCAGACTGCCCTCAAAAGTACGCCACACGGCGCATCTAAGGCCACATTCCATTTGAAGTGATAGGATGCCATCATGACCCGCACGCAGACCATCGCAGCCCTTGGCCTCGGAGTGGCCATTGGTGCCCTTCTCAGCTCGGACAAGGTCCCTGAGATAGTAGGGCGCGTCTTCAGCTCAGGGTTCAGCCTCACCTTGGACAAGAGAGACGCCAAGCTCCATGCCTACACAATGCAAGCAGGCGGAGCAACCTACCGGGTAGGTGAGCCAAGCCGTCAGGACACGCTCCGCCTTCTCGCCGCGCTTCGCTCCAGTCCAAGGGAGACGCTGGACCAGGCACGGAAGCAGGCTGATCTCGCCCCAATGCTCTGGGGCATTCGGTCCATTGGGACCTACAAGTTAGAGGCAGCGCTGCTCAATGGGCACCGCATGGTTTACATTGTTGAGCCTCAAGATGGACGAGCTCCTGGCATATGGCTTGTTCTCTTCAACCCAAAGAGCCGCCGTGTCCTGGAGTGGCTGACGTACCGCCAGCATGGCGAGCTTTCCTCCGACACGGTCCATAAGCTGGTGTCCAAGCTCTCTCAGGTCTCTGGGGCATAGCGCCAGCACTGGGGCCACGCGGCTTTAGAAGGGCAGCTTAAAGCCTGTGAGATCCTCCTTGGTGTAGGCCGGAATGGAGCTCACGAAGCCCTCAAAGAGATCTACGTCAAAGTCTCCAAGGTCACCCGCCCTGACGAGGCCGGGCTCATCGGAGGGCGGTGGGGAGATAAGGATGGGGGCATGGCGCGGGATGTATTTGGAGAGATCCGTCTGATCTGGCCAGATGTCCACAGCCAAGATGGCGTTTTGCGGCGTAAAGATCAGGAGGCCTCGGTAGCTGTCTTGCCATGAGAGATCAAGGCGCTTCTTGAAGGTGCTCAAGGGGATTCGGCCGAAGAAGGCCGACTCTCGATACCACGCCTCGAAGTTTGGATCTCCGCTTTCCTGAAACCTGGGTGGTTCGACGATCAGGATCTCCTCATCGTCGTCCTGCTTATACGACCAGACGTTTTCACCCTGCTCGTTGAGCCCTTCAAAGAAGTCCCCTTGGATAGGGTCCTGGGCACGATTCAGGTCTTTCCATCGTTCTTCGCGTTGCTTGGAAAACCAAGCAAAACCACCCGCTCCAGCCATCAGGGCCAGCGTAAGCGCAATCATGGTCGACCTCCTTCCAACAGGCACAGCTTCCGCTGAACCTTAACCAGCTCCATTTGAACAGCCTCTCCAAGCGCTCTCTCAATGAGGCTCACCGGAGCAGCGAGGCCATCGAGGCACAGCTTCTCCGTATCTCCGCACTTATAGCGCATTCTGACATGCCCCTTCATGTCGATCTCCAGGTCTTCCAGCGTATCAGCCATTGCGGCATCAAGAAGCAAGAACGGAGGACCTACCGTTCTGTGTAAAAGGTCCAGGGATCGACGAATGTCAGCAATTCGAACGACCTCTTCAAAAAGGTCGATTTCCATGTTCGGGAAGTGCTCAGAGAGCTCGATAACCATAAATCCTCCAAATGTGAAGCACCGTAACACGATGTCAACAGCAGCGAGCGTTAGAGGGGAAGGAGCGGCCTTGGGCTGATTGCAGCCGAGATGACGGCCTCCCCGAGGGCGGGAGGCACAGCGTTGCCAATCTGGCGATACTGCTGCGTCTTGTTTCCATACCAAGGATAGTCCGGATGGGCTCCTTGGATCAAAGCGCACTCGGCAGTCGTGAGGCGCCGTCTCCCCGTTGCAAGGTGCAGCGCATCGCTGGCGCGGTCAGGGCCGCCATTCATGGGCTTAGTCGATGTTGCTCGGGTGCCCTTGACCTCAGTGGTCGTCACTGTGGGTGAGGGTGCGTCCAGGCGCTCGGGCTCAAGTGCCTTAAACTTCATTTTGCTTTCTGTTGCACGCACTGTGCCCGAAGGCGTGTCTACAGATCGGTCAGGGTGCTTGGGGCACCCATGCACTGGGTCTCCCACATGCGCCCACTGCAAGAACGGCCCCCTGTTCCCAATTTGCACAGCGGTCATCGAGACGGATGGTCCATCAGTGAGGCTGCGGAAGGAGCGCGGGGAGGCGCTCTCATGGCTGGGATTGCGGCCTCCTCCGATGGCTTCGATGTAGCGGTTTCCGCTATTCGCGATCGCCGGTACCGGCTCGTCGCATGTCCCAATCCTCTCTACGCCGGGGGGGCGCTTGGTGTCAGTGAAGTAGCCCAGCATTCCACCCATAGCATTGCCGCCAGCTACTGGACTGAGGCCGGGGGTATCCGGGGATCTGGGTGTGCGACACAACGTGTCGTTGGTGTGCGTCTCCGTCGCCCATGACTGGAGAGCTGGCAGGATATCGCGCATCGTCTGCCAGCGTTTGAGATCCGACTCACACCCTTTCTTCAGGACGCGCTGCTCCCACTTGGCCATGGGTGTTGGGTATCCACGATCCGAGATCTGGGGGCGCGTACTCCCACCAGGGGCACCTGAAATGGTAACGGATGGGCACTCCACGGAGGTGGCCTCTGCCTGAGTCCCCCCACCTGGGCCAGATCTTCCACGGTGCATCTCAGCGACCACCCCATCACCGCCAGTGGCCAGTCCGTGCTCTACCCAGTAGCTCCCATCCACCCACTTAGATCTCACCAGAGACTCAGCGCTGTGCGTCGGCGCTGGGGGTGTCAACGCCACGTCTGCGGCCCAGATGAACACCCGCCATCGGCGTTGAGGCACGCCCATATTGGCGGCATCAATCAGCCAGTGTCCAGCGTGAGCAAAGCGCTTGCGCAGCTCAGGGATCAGGTGCCGGTGCAGGTAGCAGGCTGCGCAGCCCTTGTCTTGGGCATCGAGATAGGGCAGGTAGTCCGCTTGGAGGTCTGCATCGGGCATACCCTTTCCTGCGCACCCTTTGGTGTGGCTGAGCATGCCACGCACGTTCTCCAACACCACCCGGTCGGGCTGGAGGAGATCAATGGCCTGGAGGGCTGCGGGGAACGCATCCCGGTTGTCTTTAGCCCCTTCTCGCTTGCCTGCGGTGCTGAATGGTTGGCAGGGCGGCCCTCCAAACACAATGAGCGGGGGCGGGCATTCTTGAGCTGCGCGCTCCGAGACCAGGCCTGCGTAGAGGGAGAGATCCCCGATGTCGCCTACGACGGCAGGGTGCCCAGCCGCTTGGCTGGTCTCCACGGCCCCCAGCGGGCTCACCTTGCCGCGGGCTGTGTAGGTGTTGATGTCGATGCACAGCCTCAATCGGACACCAGCGGACTTGGCCCCCTCAGCGAAGAGGCCGGCTCCCGTGCATAGATCTACGCCATCCCATCCGTCTAAGGATGTAGGTTGGTCTTGTTTATCGGTCATGTAGATCCTTGGATGCGGCGGTCGGAGAGACGGCGCTGTTTTGCTCTTGAACTTGTATCAGGAGGGAGTCTCGGTCCCGCTGCATGGCGTCCAGGTGACCTTGCAGATGTTGCCAGTCTCCATTGGCTTCATCGAGCTCTTTCTGGAGGGCGACATTTGCTTCAAGCGATCTATTCAGGGCATGCGTTGCGGCGATCTCACCGGCCTCTGCATCTAAACGATCGCGCTCCCGCTTCACGAACAGTGACCACAATTCGTCGTACCCCTCATTCAAAGTATCCAACTCCTCCTTTAGTTCCAGGAAAAAGTGGATCAGTTTATGTATGCCATCAGAGCTTTCAATGGGTACTTTCCCATGCTGACTGGCCTTCTTGGCGTCTTCTCCGATCTGATTAAAAATGGATATAGAGTTCTTCAGGCTGGCGATTATATCGTCCATCTCTTCTACAAAATAACGCTCACTCATCGTGTTCTCCATCTGGGGTTTGATTGCTCGTTGCCACGCTCACTTCTTCCTCCATGTTCCATGGGTTTCCGATACAGGTGAAGCCGCCATGTTCAGACCTGCCAAGCCTGCATTGAGACGCATAATTTTGCGGCCCCGATCTGCCGACAGAAGCGACATCGCCGAGAGCGAGTTCTCAGCGTCTTCCAGCGCCCTCCTGAGACTGAAGACCTCGGCTTGGGAATCGGCCAACAGTTTCTTACATTGTGCCAACTCTTTAGAAGGCTGCTTCACCGGCATCTCTTGACTCCAACTTTGGGCTTTCTTCTGCCCCTATCAGATCAACTCAGTTGTGCAACCAAGCCTCTGCAACGGAATGGGCCTTTGTTCACTTGACCAGTCTCAGTGTCGGCTTTTCCAGCTCATCGGAATCCTGTTTGGGCGGATCTTCTGGCGGAACAAAGTAAAAGAGCAAACCGAGGATTGCGCTGTATGGAATCACGATATTGAACGAATCCGTAGGCCCAAACTCACAGACGCAAAAGAGGGATTCTCCTCCGATTCGGATGGCGCTCATGTGCTGGAGGCGTGCATTGAACTCGATTGAAATGGTCTCCGGGAGTGCTTCCCTGATGAAGACTGGGAGCCCTTCGACCCGAGAGGTCAGGGCGAGCAGGCGAAAG
>Ga0307989_1001810_pt1 | contig 10830 bp, 8 predicted proteins | sample EllFjometagen185_FD_203164 | JGI IMG/M metagenome (GOLD analysis project Ga0307989, IMG submission 203164) | Marine microbial communities from Ellis Fjord, Antarctic Ocean - #185 | ecosystem: Environmental > Aquatic > Marine > Unclassified | place: Southern Ocean | collected 2014-10-08 | reverse complement strand
CTTCATCCCATCCTTCAAAAATTACAGATTCTCGCCTAAACACTGTTGAGATGAAAGCATCGTGCAGCATGTATCCCTCATCAGTCAGACTGGCCATTTTCCGTACGGCCTTTTTTGGAACCAGTGCCACAATTCCTTTTTTTTCCAATGATTTTAAAGCCTTACTGACTTGCGCTTTATCTGTTAAGGTAAAACGACTCAACTTACTCACAGCAGAACCCGGCTGACCGGCTAATCCGGATATTAATCGCCATTCAACAACTCCAATACCATGTTTCTCTTTCAGTATTCGGGAAAAATTTCGGGTTTTTCGGATTGCGATGGACTGAAAATAAAAGGAAGAAAGCTCGAAATCATTAACAACCATCCTCCCATCAATAATTTTCGCTGCTCGTGGTATATCCCTTGTTTTGCTCATTATATTCTCTTTCGTTTCTTATCGATGGGTAGTGCCTTTTTAAAAAACCAAACTTAGATATTGTGCTTCAACTATGGTTTGTTTTGGCACGGATTTTGGGTAACGGTGAATTGATTTTACCAAAAGCATTTAGAGTTATTAGCCGTCAGTTATCAGCTGTCAGTTTATAAAACCCAAAATCTTGTAGCCTGAAAGCTGATGGCTGATTACTGACGGCTGGACGATTATCTCATCAATGTTACAACTATTCGCAGCAATTTCGATACCAAAACAAACCTAAGTTGAAGCACTATATATACCAATGGATTCATAAAATAACACCCTATTTGTTGACATGTCAGCAATAATTAAAATATCACTTTTAACCTACTCTTTTTTTTAAGTAATAAGGATGATCTATGTTATAGTTTTAAGGAAAATCCCAGAGGTGATGTTTTATGGGATAAAACATGGAATTATGGGCAACAATGGCGAAAAGAACCAACTTTCCTGGCAGACCATTTCAGGATCGATATAAGTATCCTCCCAAAGCCATATACATAATGACTTTGAGAGATATACAACCTATTGAAGATTAACTAAAAAGTAGGTTGGGTAAAAACATCACAATTTGCGGAAAGAGAGTCAAAAGAATAACACAAAGGATCATGCAAAGGAAAAAAGGCACGATTCCCTTGAAAATTTCCTGCATGGGGACTTCTTTGGTGACGCTGGCTATGGCAAATACATTGACCCCGATCGGAGGTGTAATTTGCCCCATTTCCATGGTCAATACAGTAACAACGCCAAACCAGATTGGATCAAAACCAAGAGCCACAATAGAAGGAAATATTGTGGGTAAAACCAGTAAAAGCATTGGTATTACGTTCAGTAAACAACCCAGTATCATAAAGAGGAGGATTACAGCAGCAAAAATAACATATCGATTGACATCCAGAGTTGTTACAAATTCCGCCAGGGTAAAAGGCAATCGGGTTGCTGCCAGATAAAATCCCAGGATACCCACTCCAATCAATATTAACAACAGTTTGGATGTGATTAGTAGTGTATCCTCCAGGGAAAGTATAACCTGTTTCCAGGTGAGCCGCCCCCTCAGCAAGGCGTAGAAAAATGCACCGACGACGCCAATCGCACCGCCTTCTATCGGGCTAAAAATACCAATTAGAATTCCTCCCAGAATTAAAACAAAAAGCAGGAGCATTCCCACGACCCCTTTTAAAGAAAGAATCTTCTCCTTGAAGGTAGAAGCCTCCCCTCTAGGCGCCATCTCAGGATTACGAATGGTCATGATATATATGGCTCCCATAAAAAGAGCGGCTAGTAGTACTCCCGGTATCAATCCAGCGATAAACAACTTTCCAATTGACTCTTCTGTCACGATGGCATAGAAAATAAAACCGACACTGGGTGGGATCAATATCCCTAAAGTGCCCCCCGCAGCTACACAACCCGTTGCCAAACGCATGTCATAATTTTTCTTCTTCATCTCTGGTACAGCGATCGTACCCATCGTCACGGCGGTTGCCAGGCTATCACCACAGACGGCTGAGAAACCGGCACAGCCCGCCACAGATGCCATTGCCAAGCCGCCAGGAGCTCGTCCCAACCATTTGCTGGCCGTATCAAACAGGTCTTGACTGATACCTGAACGATAGGCCAACTCCCCCATTAAGATAAACAGAGGTACAACCGTTAACATGTACGAAGATGCGGTCTCAATCGAGGAGATTCCGAGCATGGCTAAAGAAGGAGCAACTCCCTTATAAACCAGAATCATACCTAGATAGCCCGTATTAGCCATTCCGAATCCGATTGGCATTCCCAGAAATAGTAGGACAAATAGCAGAAGCATCCCAAAAACACCGACCACCGTCGGATTTATATTCATGGGTATTACTCCCACCATCGGCAGGATCAAGATAACACTAACAAATATCAGGGCACCAGCCAGCAAAAGCTTATTACTGGTCTCCAGAGCACGATCAAGGGCGCTGAAAAAATCCTTTAAAACAGCAATAGCCAGCAACAAGGTTCCAAAGGATGCAATAAACCAGAAAATATGGGTTGGCATTTCAAGATCGTAGCTTATATCTCCATCTTCTATTTTGAGCAATGCCCCCTTGAAAAGCTGAAACGACATCAGCAGGAAAAACAATGTGCAAATAAAATAGTTACTGGTATCTATAATATTTCGCAACCTCGCGGGGAATTTGGCAAGGAGTAAATCGATCCGGATATGCCCTTCAACGAATTGGGTATAGGCCAAGGCCAGATATACAATGGCCAGGAGCAAGTACCCCTCAATTTCGATCACTCCAGGTATTGATGCTTCAAAAAGATACCTGGCCAAAACATCCAGAAATACGGGGATGGGCATTATGAAGAGTAAAAGACTGCTGATCTTGTTGAAAAATTTGCTAATCGTGCTGTTAAATACCACTAATTTTTCTTCAACTATTTTAATTGTACTGGCCATAATCGCCTTGTTGGATTCAGTTATGTCCTGCGTTATAATAAAATCAAGTTTCCAGGATAAGCTTCTTACGTCCCGTGGAAAAGTGGTTTAAAGGATGTAATCCCTGTGCCTTCTTTTTTTCGCTGTTCTCCGAATTTTCTGAAATGATCCAGGCCAGGAAGAATTTCACATCCTTCAATTCCCTTTAGATAACTGGAACGCATCTTAAACCGTTGATACCATACGGATAAATGAGGATGCCTATCCAAAGGGTACATCATAACATCAAGTCTGCGAACATTAGGTATCCAGGCAATGTCAGCCAGTGAAAAGGTATTTTCTACTAACCAATGATTAATTTTTATATCCCCCAACAGTCATCGCTGAGTATTTTTTCCCTAACTTAACCGTTTCCTGATGGATTTTGCTGGCGTTCCGGTATCCTTTGTTTTTCATCTTTTTTACCCAACCCTGATGAATACCGTCCACTTTCTGCTGCCATCTTGCTTTCTCAGCAGCGGGCAGTACATAAAATTCATGTCCGTTACTTTTCATCCAGGCAACATCCCGGATAGAGCCTTCATCAAGGGTTTTCCCTGATATTCTAGACATACGCCTTCCGGTTGTATCATTTAGAATCTTTTTTAGATCGTTAGGAAGACTTTTCCATTTTTGCTTGTTCATTACCGCATAAAAAGGATCTGACATCAGATCGACAATGGTATGTTTTTTTGCAACATCTGTAATTTTGTACACCTTCATCGGGGCAATCGGACACATTACACCGTCTGCCATTCCCCTTTCCAAAGCCAAATAAGTGTCATGTGGAGTCACTTCAACAGAGTTTGCGCCCAGTGTTTTGATAATGTTACGTATCTGAGGATTCCAACCAATCATCTTCATTCCTTTCAGGTCTTCCAGATTGCGGATGAGTTTATCTCTTGTATGCACCTCAAACAAAGCACTGGACCAGTGCCACAATACTTTGACCTGGCGATACTCTTTTTTCCATTCAGGAAATCTCTGGGAAAGATCCCATGTAGTCAAACTACCAGCTTCGGCACCATTAAACATCATCGGCAGTTGAATAACAGGAGCAACTCTTAATTTCCCATGAACCCAATGACAAGGAGATGCGCCAATATCAGCAACCCCTGCGATCACAGATGCCCACACTTGACGAGCCGGAACAAGAGCATTGGGGTTAAAGAAGGTGATATTTAACCGGCCACCACTTAGATCTTTTACCTCTTCAATCCAGGGCAAAAATCCATTTTTTACGGTGGGGTGTTTGTCAGGGTATTCACTAACAAATTTCAAGTCATATGTATCAGCGGCTATGACAGGGGCTGTAAACGTAAGAACCAGACCGCATATAATAAGAAGTCTGGATGCAACTTGTAAAATTCGTGAATTCATAATCTCTCCCGTTATTGAAAATAATGGCAAGAATTCCGTCATAATAAAAATGATCAGGAAATTAAAAAAATAGAAGATGATGCTTATTAGCAAGCGGGCAACCTACTCATCGTCTTCTGTTGCAACACACAACGCGGAATCACCCTGGTAAGGCATTGTACCTTCAACCGTTGTGACGTCGCTGGGCCCTGATGCTGCAGCTCCCGGGACCCTGAACGTTTTTACATCAATACGTTCAATGGGATTTTCTTCTGGCTTTTCAAGCTGTGGTATCCAGTCATAAGGAGCTCTGTAAGCTCTGTAGACCATATTAATATTCATCATTTGACCCCAGTAAGGGCTGATATATTCCCAAACAATTTCATGCTCTCGGGTTACTTCGAATATACGCCCACCAGATCCTTCAGTGATAAGGGTATTGCCGTTAGGAAGTCGCTGGGCTGAACTTATAAATGGACTGTAAAAACGACCGGCATCCACAGGCATAATAAAACCCGCTTCAGCAGGGGTATATTGCCAAACCATTTTCAGAGTGGTGGGGTCAAATTCAATTACCCGGGAGTGATCCCTGAGAGCATTATGAAAACCGGTGGGAGATCCTGGATTCGGAGATCCATAACCCGCCCATCCGCCATTATCAAAGATCAGAATATTCCCTTCACCCGGCAGACCCCTGGGGATCATGTGTGAGTGATGCTGGCCAATGATCCATCCTAATTCCCGAAGTTCGGGTGTGGCATTGTATTCAGGACCAATCTGCCAGACAATCTTTCCGGTTTCTTTGGAAATAATAGCTGTAATATTGGTTTCCCGACCATCCCAAATAATATTGTCTGGATGAAATCGTTCATCTCCCTTGTCATACCAAGCGTTTGGTCCCAACACAGACATGGAGTTAATATGCATCCAATCTCCCATCCCTCCACCGATAGGTTTATAATTTGGATTTCGGCTGAGGATATTTTTGGCTTCTTCACTAAATCCCATTTCAGCAAAATGTTCACTACAGACCCATTCCCAGATGATTTCCCCCTCCCAATTCACTTCCAGGATCACATCATCGACCAACATTTTATCGCTAATTTCAGGATTTATCAGATTTTTATGGCTAAGTATCAGCGTATTACCTTCTGTAACTTTCGGTTCCATTCCTGGAGCATAATACCCCACCGGATTTCCTTCTCGCTGATAATCATGATGCTGACGGGCCATCCATTGAGGTTCATCTCCAGGATCTTCTACATATTCATATTGATTGAACTTCCAGACAATATTGCCATCCCAGTCCACCTGGATCAAATCCACTTGGTCCTGCATACCAAAGGTAGTATTTCTTTCTCCGGAATGACCACATACATATCCGCCAGGTAACAGCTTATTTGGAAATCCATGAAGCCCTTTCCAAAGCTTTACTTCATTTCCGTTCATATCAATAACTAATGCCCCCAATTCTTTCGCCTGAAAAACGGTATATCCGCTCCAACATTTTTCGGGGTTATAAATAGTGACACCGGTAGGGTATACACTTGGATATGTCATTTGATCTCCTATGATAATAAAAGCAATTATTACATATTAATGGGAAACATTTGAAAAGAATCGGCAAAAACTTATCATAGATTCTATCTCATTTCTCTGTCAGTTTAAAGTAAATTGTGTTTTAAAACTCAGTTTTCCGACTCAATCCGATCAACCCATTGTTTATCAATAATTCTAAATACTTAACAATTTAAACGTTGTTGGATAAAGTCAATTTACTGAATTAAAATCGAACCCAATCTTCATTTTTGTTGAGATGTCAACATAGGAGTATTTGAACATATATTAGTTGACAAGTCAACATAAAAACCAGCAAACTTTTTGACCCGGTATGGTCAAAAAACTATTTTTACTTGTAAAACAAATATAGAAGAGCTTTAACAGAGGGAGTAGGGTATAGCAAGGATCAACAAATAGCAGTAATAAGTTGGATATAAAGGGCTTTTATAGTGCTTAAAAGGCACTTTCTGAGTTTAAAAAGTGCCTTCAATCAAGTGTATAAAAAAATTATTTTATGAATCCAAAATATGAAAAACACACTCTTTTTGATGTTAATCCAAAACGATAGACATCTGGATTTTACAATATACAAAACTTCTATCATTTTTAAAAGCTAACGAAGGCATAAATACCGACATTTTTCGCGCCGCTTCGGTCTACGGAAAACGCGGGTTATGCTGGCGTTAAACCTCTGAACTAAGGTATGATTCTAAGGAAAATGCAGTTAATGGGAAGTTTCGAAGAATTTGTTTATCTTGGGTGATAAGTTTGGTTTTGAGATTTTCGGCCAATGCGACAAACTCACAATCATAAGTTGAGCATTCAGATTGAGAAGCTAAGTTCATGACCGATAGTGACGACACTTGGTATTCTTGATTCGACAGTAAATCTTCTGCTTCTTGAAGTAGGGATATTACAGTTTTTAGATCTAATATTTTTTTTCGGAGATAACCAATTAATACGTTTCTGAACTCGCTTTTCCACAAAACAGGAACTGCCCATTGTGGTTCCTGTTTTAATAATAGCTCAGCACTTTCAGAATATTTTGTAGGCAGGTACAGATAACAGATGATATTCGTATCGACTACAATCATGGTCTCCCCATATTAATTAGGGAATCTATTTCACTTGCATCAACAATTTCACTTTTAAATTTGGATCTTAGCAGACGGGCATTTTCAATTCTTTTTCTTACTGTCACTTTGTTAATCAATAATTCTTTTTCAAGACATGCAATAATTTCAGAATTAATGCTTCTATGATGCACTTGAGCAGCAAGTTTAAGGTTCTTGTACAGATTGTCAGGGATATTCTTTACAGTTATTGCAGGCATTGATTCCTCCATTTGTTAGTTGCGTTTTAATACCATTATGGTTTCTTTGTGAATTATAGTCAATATAATTTAATCACGGTTTAAATCGGGTAGCCGCCGTTTTCTCTCCGACAGCCCCCACACCAACCGGCATGCGGTTCCGCACTGGGCGGTTCATAAAACCTATCGAACCATAGTCGGATAATGAATGTTAACCCACAACTCTTTTACCGAAATTAATCCCTGATCTTTCAACCATTGATTGGTCATCCCCGTTTGTGCACCTATAGTTTTGGACAGCCTCCAATAGCCTTTTCTACTTGAACCTGCGGCCAAAGCCTGATTTCGAGAGGTTTTAAGTTTAAGAGGATTTCCCACACGCGTCCTGACATGACGCTACCGTTTCCAGTAACACATGCGAACTCTTCTTCTCAGCCAGCCATCTATTCCATCAATCGGACGATAATATTCCGATATTCCAAAATAGTTCATCCAGCCGCGAAGGTATTGTACAAGCTTTTGAAACTTCGACCACCTGACTCTTTTCCTGATTGACCATTAGTTTCAGTTCTCGCTCAAGATAGGCCTTAATACTACTCATCACCTGATGCCCTGCACGTTCTGACTTTACCAAAACCGTAAAGTCATCCGCATATCGAGCAAATTAGAGACCTCTTGCCTCAAGATCGATGCTGCAAGTTTCGCCTCTCATTATCTAACAGGATGTTGGCCAAAAGGAGAGACAGGGAACCGCCTTGTGGAACTCCTTTCGAAGTTTTCTCAAACCGGCCATTAATCACCCCCTTTTAGCGGGTCTTTTGTCATGTGATCTTGGATCGAATCGGATGAAAGCAGGGAAAGCAAATGGCGGCTTCGGCTGGTGCGCCTTGTATACCTTCGGGTTACTCCGACAGTCAGACAGTAACATGAAGTAAAAAATTTTTCTAAAATGGGAATTCCAACAAGGGAAACCTTAACAAAGGCTTGAGCTGTATGAGGTAAAAGTCTCACGTACAGTTCTTAGGGGAGGGTATGCCAGAACCAATTGACAAAGTATAACCATGGTTTTACCATAATCTTACGAACCATCTATATAAATCTAAAATGCTAACCATGAATATCTATGAAAACAGCCATATCAATTCCTGATCCTGTTTTTAATTCTGCCGAAATAATTGCAAAAAAGTTAAATATATCAAGAAGTGAACTTTATACTAAAGCAATAAGTGAATATCTCAATAAACATCAGAAAAGCCATATAACTGAGACGCTAAACGAGGTATATTCTCATGAGAATTCTTCTATAGATGCGGCCTTTCAAAAATCACAATTAGCTAGCATTGGTAGTGAATCATGGTAATTCATCGTGGAGATATTTGGTGGGCTTCTTTGATTCAACCTTCTGGCTCTGAAACTGGTTATCATCGGCCAGTTTTAGTAGTGCAATCGAATGATTTTAATGCAAGCCAAATAAACACAATTATTGTTGTTGTAATAACGTCCAATGTTAAATTAGCTGCAGCTCCGGGCATTGTTCTGCTGAAGAAAAAGCAAACGGGACTATCAAAAGACTCAGTGGCTAATGTCTCTCAATTAATCACAATTAATAAAACATGTCTTTCAGACAAAGTTGGGCAATTAACCGCCAATCACTTCAATAAAGTTGAGCAAGGATTAAAGTTAGTGCTATCATTGTAATCCAACACCCGCATAACGGAAATTGCGAATTATAAGCAAATCTTCATTTATTCTACTTGAACACAGACAGCAAACATAGGAATCCGCAGATGGAATCAGGCAATCGTTTAAAACATAATGGTCTCAAGAACATATCTAAAAAGAGCGATGACGTCGCTAAATACTATGACAACTGGGCCACCGACTATGATGGAACCCTTGCCGACTGGCGATACGAAGCTCCTGAACAAGTAGCTTCAATGCTTCAGGCAAAACTATCACCGAAATCGGTGATTCTGGATGCGGGATGTGGAACTGGCCTAAGCGGCAAGGCATTGCACACAGAGGGGTTCACCACCATCGACGGGATTGATGTTTCTCATCATTCCTTGGAAATTGCTGGCATGACCGACGTGTATAGATCTACGTATACGGCGGACTTGCAACGGTTACCCTTACCCATTCCCGATGACCATTACGATGGACTTGCTTGTGTGGGCGTACTCACGTACCTAACCGATAGCCTTGGTACACTCCGAGAGTTCAGTCGAGTTGTCAAGTCAGGTGGATTCATCGCTATAACACAGCGCAGTGATTTGTTTCTGGAACGCGAATTCCAGACTGTGCTTGAAGGGCTCTCAAGTGAGAAGGTGATCGAGCAAGTACGTATTTCCGAACCACGTCCTTATCTACCCGACAACAAGGAGTTTGGTGACCAGATTCTTGTACACTACGTTGGCTTTACTGTCGTATAAGAAAGCACTACTGAACAACGGGTCAAAGGCTGGACTTACAAGGGGGAGATTCTAACATGAATATCGATCATAGTTATTCCATCCACAGCACCATGCGAATTGCTCAAATAAACAGAAAAGGAACGTGAATCCTCTGGAATACACACCAATAGTGATAATCAACAGATTAGGTGAACATCATTCTCTTTTTGACTAATATTACACACTTATGTAGTCTGATAGACACAAACGAAAAAAAAATAAAAGAATAACCAGCAAAGGAGAAAATCATGACCGATAATCAAAAACAATTGTCCGCTGACTTTGAGAAAGCGTTGGAGATTGGCAGACCTCCTAACATTGTCAAACTTTTTCCCAACTCTAAAGCATTAATCGTCAGTGGAAAAGTAATTGACAGAGCGATGCTGGCCAAAGGAAAAGCAATGACCATGGCAGCCAATGGTAGAAATAATTTGGTCATCAGAGGCGCCCTAAAAGCTGCACAAAAAGCCAATGCCGCAATTATAATTGAAATTGCCAAATCAGAAGGCGGTGTTAATGCTTACTGTGCAACCAACTACTGGAATTTAGCCACACAGGTAGATGCCATTGCCAACGAGCTGGGAATCACTGTTCCTATTGCCATTCATGCGGATCATTATGGAATTAAAAATGATGCTGATATTGAGCAGGCAAAAACTGAAATCCCTTCTATGTTTGACGCCGGTATGACGTCCATTGCTATTGACGCATCACATATGCCGGATGACCTTAACCTGATGGCCAACATTAAGCTCAACCCACTGGTACCGATCTGGTCAGGATTGGAAACAGAAGTGGGAGAGATCAAGGGTAAAGAGGGGCTCTCTTCTGCTGAGGAGGCGCAGTTTCTAGTTCAAGGACTGAATGCACATGGAATTTTTCCGGACTGGATCGCCTTAAATAACGGTACGACCCATGGTATTGAAGCCAGTGATCAAGGAATACAGATTCCTCTCACTACAGAAATTCATACCGCGCTGAAACCCTATCAGATTTCAGGGGCACAACATGGAACATCGGGTAACAGCTCGGACAGACTCAGAAAAATTGCTGATGAGACTCAAACAACCAAAGCCAATGTCGCCACTGCCCTGCAAATGGTTTCCTGGGGACTCAAAGTCAACGACTATGGTAATGCCATATTAGATGATCAGGAACAGTTTATTAAGGTTAAAGGGGAAGGAGTAACAGAAGAGCTATGGGCAGAGATGACCGCCTATGCAGACACTAATGG
>Ga0307989_1001809_pt1 | contig 10831 bp, 10 predicted proteins | sample EllFjometagen185_FD_203164 | JGI IMG/M metagenome (GOLD analysis project Ga0307989, IMG submission 203164) | Marine microbial communities from Ellis Fjord, Antarctic Ocean - #185 | ecosystem: Environmental > Aquatic > Marine > Unclassified | place: Southern Ocean | collected 2014-10-08 | reverse complement strand
TAAATTTAGAGAGTGCGGTATTAATCAAACTAGAAATGTCGCGCATATGCTGCTGTTTTATGGCTTTGGTGGTCTAGCAATAACGACTGCGGGAGTGACAGCCATATATTATATAAATTTGTTTGCAGGTGAGATTATAACGACGCCGACACCCTTACCGTTTCTTCATCCAATTAAAATTATTGGGAATGTGAGTGCCTTATCAGCAACCATCGGGATTTTTTTGATTGCCTACAGGCGTATGACGAGTGATAAGGTTGGAACGACAGTAGCATTTGACTGGATTTTTATCATGAACATCCTTCTGATTGTTTGTACCGGAATTTTGGCTCAGGTAGCTAGAGTTGCGGAAAGTCAAATCGCTTTTTTCATTTATTATTGCCATCTTGTTTTAATCTTCTTTCTTTTTGTTTATATGCCGCATTCGAAGTTCGGACACATGTTTTACCGAACAGCAGCACTGGTTTATTCCAGGTATTCAGGGCGTGAAAAAAGTGTCGGGATGAGTTTTGTAGAAGGGGAAGGTTCAGAAGAAAAAAGTGCGTAACTTTTATCAGATGGAAGTGCTTTGATGGGCTTCTTTCTGGTTAACCAAATCCAATAGATCAGAAGAATTTGATTGAAATATCCCATATTTGCAAGGACGTAGATATTAATTGGATTTCTAAAAGCTTTATCTGGTGAACGATCGGTAAAGTTTATTGTTTTTTTGATTTGTGTGTTATTTTGTCTTTTAACTGTTAATAATAAGGAAATATAAAATGGGAAAATTAATTGCACCTCATGGTGGAAAAGGTTTGACATGCGCACTGCTTGAAGGTGCTGCGTTAGATGCTGAAAAGAAAAAAGCTGATGGACTTAAAAAATTATCAATCACTCCTCGTGAGAATGGTGACTTGATCATGATGGGAACCGGTGGATTTAGCCCAATTACAAGTTTCATGGGAAAAGCTGACTGGAAAGGTGTTTGTGATGATTTCTTAATGGCTGATGGAACTTTCTGGCCAATCCCTGTGACGCTGTCTGCTACTAAAGAAGATGCTGATGCTGTCTCTATTGGTGATGAAGTTGCGCTGCAGAACGAAGATGGCGAGATCATGGCCACCATGACGATTGAAGAAAAGTATGAAATGACTGAAGCTGATAAAAAGTATGAATGTGAAAAATGCTATATCGGCGAAGGTGAAGACAGTGTGGATGGCAAATTCTGGGAAGTAGCTATGGAAGATCATCCTGGCGTTCAGATGATTATGGCTCAAAAAGACATTAACCTGGCTGGTCCGGTTAAAGTACTTGGCGAAGGTGACTTCCGAACAAAATTTCCAGGCGTTTATATGACTCCTGCTGAAGCCCGTGCTAAGTTTGAGGAAAAAGGTTGGAATACTATCGCTGCTTTACAGCTTCGAAATCCAATGCACAGATCTCATGAACATCTTGCCAAAATTGCTGCTGACGTATGTGACGGTGTCTTCATCCATTCATTAGTAGGAAACCTGAAACCAGGTGATATCCCTGCAGATGTGCGTGTTGAATGTATCGATACTTTGATTGACGGTTATTTTGTGAAGGCAAATGTTATCCAGGGTGGTTATCCTCTTGATATGCGATATGCTGGTCCTAGAGAAGCATTGTTACATGCTACTTTCCGACAAAACTATGGTATTACTGATATGATTATCGGTCGAGACCATGCTGGTGTTGGTGATTTCTACGGATTGTTCGAAGCTCAGACAATTTTTGATAAGATTCCTACTCCATCCGAGCCAGGAAAAGCCTTGTTATGCAAGCCTTTAAAAATCGACTGGACTTTTTACTGCAAGACCTGTGATGGAATGGCTTCATTGAGAACTTGTCCTCATGATGATTCAGTTCGTGTTAAACTAAGTGGAACAAAACTGCGGAAAGCATTGTCAGAAGGAACCGAAGTTGTGGATCATTTCGGTAGAGAAGAAGTGCTGGTTATTCTGAGAAAATACTATGCTGGACTGAAAGATAAAGTCGAAATTAAAATGCATAAAAAAGTCTAGTATCCCATTTTGAATTTTAGGGTTACTTTTCAAAATATTATGTAAATGATACCCCATCCGGATGAAAATCCGGGTGATATGGTTTACGACCCAAGCTAAATTTTAAATTAATTAGGAGATCTTAAAAATGTCAGTATATGTTGTTGGACACAAAAGTCCAGATACAGACTCTGTAGCTTCTGCTATTGCATACGCCGCTTTGAAAAAAGCCATAGGTGTTGATGCTGTTCCTGCTGCACAAAGTGATGACCTTAATCCTGAAACCAAAATGGTTCTGGATAAGTTTGGTTTTTCAGCGCCGGAAGTTTTAACGGATGGTGCCGGAAAACAATTGATTCTTGTTGATCATGGTGATTTGGCTCAAGCCCCTGATAATCTGTCTGATGGTGAATTGTTGGAAGTCGTTGATCATCATAAAATCGGTGATATCACAACAAATGGCCCCATTTTCTTTTGTACAATGCCTGTTGGATGTACCTGCACAATTTTAAAGAAATTATATGATGACGCCGGTGTTACTCCGGAAAAAAATGTTGCCGGCGTTATGTTGTCTGCCATCTTAAGTGACACTGTTCTTTTTAAATCACCAACAACTACTGATGCAGATAAAGCTGCTTGTGAAGCATTGGCCAAAATTGCTGGTGTTGATGATATGGAAGCTTTAGCAATGGAAATGTTTAAAGCTAAATCTGCTGTTGAAGGTGTACCTGCTAAAGACCTGGTATTCAGAGACTATAAAGACTTTGATATGAACGGAAAAAAAGTAGGTATTGGACAACTGGAACTGGTAGATTTATCATTGGTTGCTGACATGAGAGATGATCTTTATAAAGCAGTTGAAGAAGTAAAAGCTGAAGGAGACCGACACACTGTTCTTTTACTTTTAACAGACATTATGAAAGAAGGTTCTGATGTTCTGGTTGCAACTGATGATGCAGCAATTGTTGAAAAAGCATATGGTATTAAGCTTGAAGGTACAACGATTTGGGTAGAAGGTATGATGAGTCGAAAAAAACAAGCGGTACCTCCGCTGCAAAAAGCTTTTGAATAATGAGTTGATAAAATGCCCTTTTAGAAATTTAAGGGCATTTTTTATTTTGGGATTATTACTTTTATGATTATATAATCCTGGATGATGATAAATGATTTTTTTCTTATTAATTTACACTTTTATAAGCTTTGGCGATAAACGAATAAAATATTCTGTTTTATCAGCTAGATGACAGAAGTGACTTTCCTTATTCAGAAAAATAAATTGATGGCCCAAGGCCATAGTATCGGGAATAAAAGATATCACTTGAAATAAAATAGTGAAAATAGTAGTTCTCGGTATTGTTTGAAAAAAACAGATCATTTTTGATGTTGGGTCGCACGCTTACTGGTGAAAAATTTAATCGGTTTTTCAACAAAAAAACAGATCAGATTTACAGAAAAGTGTGTAGCCAAGGATATGTTTGTTTTTGCAGACATAAATGATTAGAAGCAATTTCAAAAAATTTTGTTATAATAACAAAATTTTTGGACAGCGTTTTATAACTAAAATTGAAATATTTGGAGAATAAAATGGGTTTCGAATTGGACGGAAAAACATACGAAACAGATGAAGATGGATATTTAATTGATATCGGCAGTTGGACCAAAGAAGTTGCAGATTATTTTGCAATTGAAACTGGATTGGATGGATTGACTGAGAAGCATTGGCAAGTTGTTAATTTTTTAAGAGATTACTATAGTGAATATCAAATTGCTCCAATGGTAAAGATTCTTATTAAATCAATCACTAAGTCAGAATTAATCATGGGTGATGATGTTGGAAACAAAAGAGGCGCATCCAAAATGTTGTATGAATTATTCCCACTGGGACCTGGAATCCAGGCTTGTAAAATTGCTGGCTTACCAAAACCAACAGGTTGTGTATAAACATATAACATGTTGATATTTTCATTTAAAAGTTTTTTATTTTAAACACAAGTTAACGTTGGATATAATTTATTATGTCCCTAAATTTTGGAGAGGTTAATGTCTCAAACACCACAACTTGATGAATTAAAAAAAGGACCTTGGCCAAGTTTTGTTAAAGAAATTGAGAACGAAGCTGAAACTAAGCCAATGGCTAAAGATTTGCTGTTGCAATTAGAACAGTCATATAAAGATAAAATTACTCACTGGAAACATGGTGGTGTAGTTGGTGTCAGAGGATATGGCGCAGGAATTATCGGTCGGTATACTGACAGTCCGGATAAATTTCCTGGTGTTTCTCATTTCCATACCATCCGGGTTAATCAACCTTCCGGGCTTTACTATACATCTAAAGGATTGGGTGAAATCTGTGATATCTGGGAAAAACATGGATCCGGTTTAACGAACCTTCATGGTTCAACTGGTGATATGGTTTTATTAGGTTGCCGAACAGAAGATTTAGAACCAGTTTTTGAAGCACTCACTCAAAAAGGCTGGGATTTAGGTGGATCAGGATCTGATTTACGGACTCCTAGTTGCTGTTTGGGTATGTCCAGATGTGAATTTGCTTGTATCGATACCATGGAAATCACAAATGAATGTACTCATTATTACCAAGATGAAATGCACAGACCGGCGTTTCCTTATAAATTTAAAATTAAAGTCTCCGGTTGTCCAAATGATTGTGTTTCCTCGATAGCTAGATCAGATATGTCTATTATCGGTACCTGGAGAGATGATATCCGGATCGATCAGGATCAGGTGAAAGTCTATGCAGATGGCGGAATGGATATTGTTGAAGATGTTGCCATGAATTGTCCCACAAAATGTGTATCTTTCAAAGATGGCAAGCTTGAAATTGATAACGACAACTGTGTCCATTGTATGCATTGTATCAACGTTATGCCTAAGGCCTTACGTATTGGTACTGATACTGGTGCTGTTATCCTGCTGGGCGCTAAAGCTCCAATCGTTGAAGGCGCGATGATGGCTTCTGTCCTTGTTCCGTTTTTAAAAATGGAAGAGCCTTTCGAAGAACTGAAAGAATTGATTGAAGAAGTTTGGGACATCTGGGATGAAAACGGAAAGAACAAAGAAAGAATCGCTGAGTTTATCGAAAGAATGGGTAAAGGTGAATTTGTTACTGCTATCGGCAAGGAAACAATCCCTGAAATGGTTAATCAACCTCGAGAAAACCCATATATTTTCTATGATGAATTTTTTGTAGAAGAGTAATTAAATCATGAAATAGTATTTCACGTTTTCATTCCATTAATTATACGATTGGAGATTTTAAAAAAATGAGTGAAAGAATTACAGATATCGGTAGCCCGAATTATAAACAATTCCTGCCGCCGGTGATTAAGAAAAATTATGGTAAGTGGAAATACCATGAGACTCCAAAGCCAGGCGTTTTGATGCACGTCGCTGAAAGTGGCGATAAAATTTTCTCTGTAAGGATTGCTTCCCCAAGACTATTGGGTATCAAATCAATTCGATATTTCTTGAGTGTTGCAGACAAATTCTGTGATGGTTACCTAAGATGGACCACTCGAAATAACGTTGAATTCTTGACAGAAAAAGAAGAAAATGTAGAACCACTTATTGAAGAACTTCAAGCCAATGGTTGGCCAGCTGGTGGTACAGGTAATTCCGCATCTAATATGTTGCATACACAGGGTTGGGTGCATTGTCACACATCAGCCACAGATGCTTCTGGTGTTGTTAAAGCCATTATGGATGAATTATTTGAAGACTTTGCAAATCATACTTTACCCGGGAAATTGAAACTGGCCATGGCTTGCTGCCTGAATATGTGTGGTGCTGTCCATGCATCAGATATCGCCGTTTTAGGTATTCATAGAAGACCACCAAAAGTAATTCATGAATTGATTAATACCATTTGTGAAATTCCTACCACAATTGCTGCTTGCCCTACCGGTGCAATTCGACAGGATATGAGAGATGGTAAAAAGTCCATGAAAATTGTTGATGAACAGTGTATGTTTTGCGGTGCTTGTTATACAGCCTGCCCAAATATGCCGATTTCAGATCCTTTAAATGATGGTTTGTCTATCTGGGTGGGTGGTAAGTGTTCAAACGCCAGATCAAAGCCAAAATTTACAAAGCTGGCAATTCCTTTTCTTCCTAACAACCCTCCAAGGTGGCCGGAAGTTGTTGATGCCGTAAAAACAATTGTTAACGTTTATAAAGCCCATGCCAAAAAATACGAGCGTGTTGGTGAAATGATTGAAAGAATTGGCTGGCCCAAGTTCTTTAAGTTAACAGGTTTCCAATTTACAAAATATCATATTGATGATTATAGATTGGCAACGACAACGTATCAAACATCTACTCAATTGAGAAGAAGCTAGGAGACAATTATGTCAGCAGATTTAAACGCCATTGCAGATGAAATGTTTACAATGGTGGAAGATGCAAAAGGAACTAAAAAATACAAACCTGGAGACCTATTTAAATCGATGATTGAAAAGCATGATATTTCTAAAAAGGAAGCGAAAGCGGCTATTAGAATTCTTATTGATGCAGAGCGATTGAATTATACTTACTTCAACGGTACGTTTGTTGAAATTCCAGGTAGAGAAGGTGCTGCAAACGATTAATAGTTGGGTTTGACTAATCGGTGATTTAGCTAATTCATCAGCTGAATCACACTGCATCACTTTCAGTGAAAATAAATAAATTAATTATGTTTGAAATATCGGATTTGGCGGCTGATCAAATTAAACTTTCAGAGCAACAACTGGATGATAAAGATTTGAGTCTGCGAATTTCAGCCAGAATAACAGAAGATAAAAAAATTTCATATAAAATGGGATTCGATGAATTTTATGACATTGATACCAAGCTTGAAATAAATGGCATAAAAGTTGTGTTTGATGCAGATTCAGAGAATCTGATCAAAGGCATGCTAATTGACTATCGCGAGTTGGATGGGGAAAAGCAAATTGTGTTTTTAAATCCGAATGACCCTTCCGGCAATAACAAAGACGAAGAGTAATTGATTCATAATTATAATTGTTTTCTATAAATCTTTAACATCAAAAGAATTGCAGAATTAGTAAAACAAGTACTAAAAGCTGCATTAACCTGGAAGAAGTAGACCAAAGGTAAAAACATGGCAATTGTATTAAAGAAAATATCGAGACCGATCAGGGCTCATATCGGCGCAGGTAAGAAAAGCCAGGGTAGCCAGCTTCCGCAGTATAATTCGAAGCTACCACCTTGTATTGATACTTGTCCCAGTAGTGAACCCATTCGGACTTATTTGACTTTGATTGCTCAATCTGAAGAATATGGGCGATCACATGAAGAGTCAATGGAAATGGCATGGAATGCTTTGACAGAATTGAACCCGATCCCGGCAATCATGGGACGAGTCTGTCCACATCCTTGTGAAGGTGGTTGTAATAGAAAAGATAAAGACTCACCCGTCAATATTAATAAAATGGAATTGGCTATCGGTGAATTTGGTCTTGAGAATAAACTGGCGCTTAAAAAGCTAACGAACGATAGTAGCGGTAAGAAGGTAGCTGTTATTGGTAGTGGGCCTGCAGGTATCTCTTGTGCTTATCAACTTGTAAAAAGAGGGCATGCTGTAACAGTTTATGAATCAAAATCAGAAGAAGGTGGTATGTTAAGATGGGGTATCCCTGCTTATCGTCTGCCGAGAGATCTTATCAAAGCTGAATATAAAAGAATATATGATCTGGGTGTCGAAATTAAATTCAATACTTATATTGGAAAAGATATCACACTGGATCAATTAAAGAGTGACTATGATGCCGTATTTAGCGGAATTGGTGCTCAGGAAGGTTGGACACTAGGACTTGATAATGAAAATCAAGAGAACGTTTATTCTGGTGTTGAATTTCTATACAAGCATAATACTGGTGAATTAGGTGAATTAGGTGATAAAGTGGTCATCGTTGGTGGTGGAGATACCGCCATGGATGCTGCCAGAACTTGTAAACGTCTGGGTCTCGATACAACCGTTGTTTATCGAAGAAGCCGAAATGAAATGCCAGCCATTGAAGAAGATATCGTTGGCGCAGAAGAAGAAGGCGTTACCTTCGCTTTCTTGACCACTCCTACTGAACTGATCGTCAAGGACGGTAAAGTTACCGGTATGAAATTGGTTAAAATGAAACTCGGTGAAAAAGATGACAGTGGTCGAGCTAGTTTTTCAGTGATTGAAGGTTCTGATTATGAAATGGAAATCACTTGTATGATTCCTGCGATCAGTCAATCCGCTGATTTCGCTGGAATTGAAGAATTGAAAGACGAAAAAGGCTGGACAACAACTGAAAGCGATTATGGTCGCGTAACTGCCGATGGTAATATTTGGTCAGGTGGTGATGTTACCAGAAAACTTGGTATAGTAACAGAAGCAGTTGGTGATGGTAGACTTGCAGCCCTTGAAATGGATGCATTCCTAAATGGTGTAGAATACAAGCCAGAAGCTAAACTGCCATTGATCTTATCTGAGAAAATGCATTTAATGCATTATCCAGCTCTTGAAAGAAACGAAATTGGTCATGGTGACGCAAATGAAAGACTTAGTCACTTTAACGAATTTATCCTTCCCTTTGATAAAGAGGCAATCATTGCTGAAGCAAAGCGTTGTATGAGTTGCGGTCAGTGTTATGATTGTGAAAACTGTTATAGCCTTTGCGGTGAAAGTGCAGTAAATAAACTTGAAAAAGGTATGCATTTTTCTTTTAATTATGATAAGTGTATTGGATGTGCAAAGTGTATGGAAGAATGTCCATGTGGATTAATTGACATGGTATAATTTCTATCATATGTGTTTTTAAAAGTTTCTCTTGAGTTAGTCAGGAGAAACTTTTTTTTTATCTATTATCCGGATCTCCTCTTCTTTCCTAATTGAATATCAGAACTTTTGAACACTATGAATATCAAGAAAGTCCTTGCCGAAAATAAAAAAGATATCGTCGCCAAATGGTTTCAGTCCACTCTGGATATCTATCCGGAAAAAACGGTCGCTGTTTTTGGAAAAAATTTGAATCAATTTGCTAATCCCGTTGGTGTAACAATATCGAATGCGATTACAAAATTATTTGACGAATTAATCAACGGCATTGAAGAGGAACGCGTTAAACCGGTAATGGAAGAGATTGTCAGAATCAGAGCCCTTCAAGACTTTTCTCCATCTAAGTCATTAGATTTTATTTTCCGATTAAAAGATATCATATTGAAATCTATTGAAAAAGATATCAAACCGGAGAATATAAAAGAACTGTTGAAAATTGAGGCCGAAATTGATAGGCTTGCCCAGATTTCTTTCGATATCTATGTTACTTGTCGTGAAAAACTTTTTGAGCTTAAAGCAGTAGCATATCAAAAACAAATTCATCGACTTCTGAAAAAGGTAGATATAGATTATCAAAAAAATATCAAAAATCCCTTTTCAAAAGATAACTAAAAGACTGTCAAAGAAATTAAATTGAATAATTCTGACAATTAGGTGCCTTTTAATTGTAATTTACTTAGATTTGATGAAGCGAGGTAAAGACTGATGAAAATAATAGTTCCCTTCTTCACAGTATTAGCGCTAATCTTGATTGCTTATTTGGGTGCAGGCTCAGGTAATCTCCAAACCTTATTTGGTGTAATAATCCCTTATGTTGCCTTGATTGTCTTCATTTTTGGGTTTATTAACAAGATTTTTTATTGGGCGCGTTCACCCGTTCCGTTCCGAATTCCAACCACTTGTGGGCAACAGAAATCATTGCCTTGGATTAAGCAGGATAAGCTTGATAATCCATCCAGTTTGGCAGGTGTCCTTGGAAGAATGGCCTTGGAAGTTTTATTGTTCCGATCATTGTTCAGAAATACAAAAGCTGAACTCGGTGCTGGAGGATCAATCGCTTATGGCTCTGCCAAGTGGTTGTGGTTGGGTGGTATTGTATTCCACTACTCTTTCTTAGTAGTCATACTAAGACATTATCGATTTTTTATAGATCCGGTGCCATCATTTGTTGTTCTATTAGAAAACTTCGATGGTTTTTTCCAGATCATGTTGCCAACTTTTTACCTGACTAGTATTGGATTATTAGCAGGAGCAAGCTATTTGTTGCTGAGAAGATTTACAGCTCAAATGAAGTATATCTCTCAACCCGCTGATTATTTTCCACTTTTTTTAATAATATCCATCGCAACTACCGGTATTTGGATGCGATATATTGATCGACAGGATATTGTTTCTGTGAAAGCGGTCATTCAGGGGCTGGTATCTTTCAGTCCAAATTATGAAGCCATGTTAGCAGTTGGTGCAACCTTCTACATTCATATCTTTCTTGTTTGTGTCCTGGCGATGTATTTTCCATTCAGTAAGTTAATGCATTTTGGTGGCGTTTTCTTAAGTCCAACCAGAAATCTGGCGAGTAACAATAGAGAAATCCGACACATTAACCCATGGAATCCGGATATTAAAATCCGTACTTATGAAGAGTATGAAGAAGATTTCCGGGATAAGATGAAAAAGGCAAGTTTACCATTGGAGAAGGAATAATTATGGCAAAACGTGAAGAATTGATTAAGAATCTTGATGAAACCCCATCATTGTTGAAAAACAATCCTCCAGCTAAAGAGTGGATGGCGGAGCCTGTTGTATTTGACCCGGGGTCATATTGTTATAGCTCCAAAGCAAAATCATTGGAATATCTTGGGCTTCCAAATCCGAGAGAATGGTCTCCTGAAGAAGATGACTGGAAGCTACCGGAAAATTGGCAGGAAATCATTCATAAAGCTTTTAAGGAAAGACTAGATAAATATCGGTCTTTAAAGATATTTATGGATGT
>Ga0307989_1001807_pt1 | contig 10840 bp, 9 predicted proteins | sample EllFjometagen185_FD_203164 | JGI IMG/M metagenome (GOLD analysis project Ga0307989, IMG submission 203164) | Marine microbial communities from Ellis Fjord, Antarctic Ocean - #185 | ecosystem: Environmental > Aquatic > Marine > Unclassified | place: Southern Ocean | collected 2014-10-08 | reverse complement strand
CCAACTCTATTCCTTTAGCAATATTTTTACGGCTGCCTAAGTAATATGAAGCAAGATATGCTTTGGCTTCAATGCTACCATTATCATTTGCTTTTTGCAGCCAAACTATAGCGGCTTTAGCATCCCGCTTTACGCCTTTACCTTTAAAGAGACTGAGGGCAACTGCCGCTTGAGCGTCAGCATAACCGTTATTTGCTGATTTTAATAACCATTCAAAAGCTATTTCTCGTTTATGTTTTGCATTTTGAGTGCATACCCCAGCAATATATTGTGCCTCAGCATCGCCAGCATCGGCTTTCGTTTGGATTACTTTTAACACCAGATTATAATACTTTCTTGCCTTTCTTTTATCCTTCACTATCCCTTTGCGACTTTCAAAATAATAATTTGCCAGCATAAAACAGGCTTTTGTGTAATACTTCTCTGTTCCTTTTTTTTCTATGACCTTTTTCAAACAAGCTTCTACAATTAAATATTTACCAGTTCTATCATAATTAACTGCATTCTGAAAATATTGTTTTGTTATATTGAGCTTTTTAAAGTTTATCGTTGCCGATTTCTCTTTCCCATAGCTATTAACATTTAATACAAATAATGATATTGCAACAAATGTCACTAAACTATTCTTAATAATCATTTTCAATAATTCCTTTATTTACTTTTTCGTCTCTTTATATATTTTCTCAATATCCTGATTAAATGATTTAGAATCTATTTGGATAGGAATATTTGGCAAAGTTAATTGCAAATTTTTGAATTCAGGAGACTTCTTAATATTTTTTTTCTCTTTGTTTTGTGTGAAATACGGGGCGGAGATAATAACCTTTGCCATATATTTACTATTAGGAGTTGGTTGAAGTTTTTTGTCATTACGTTTACGACTAACACGAATTTGGTTTGGAACAGGAATAAACCAAATGCGACTGACTCCAGGAGGTATTATATCATATTTATTTGTATTATTAGATTTATTTGCTGGCATCAGTTGCGGTCTTGGAGATACATTTCTACCTTCTTTATTTATCAATCTAACACGAAAGTGATAATATATTTTACTATGTAGAACAAGTACAAGATTTTTATCTAAATTGGAATTAATAAGCTCTATACGAAAACCTACTGTTATCCCATCATTGGTTGTGACAGATTCTGCACGGACAGTAATATCTTTATTTTTAGACATAACGACTCCTGCTTTCTCTCCTTTTCGATTTACTTGTTCAGCAAAGCAACAGCCAAGTGACAGAATAAAAGCAAAGATAATCGATAATGCAATATTTTTGTTATTGTAAATCATAATAAAACTCCTGTTTTATTTTTTATAAAGTCCACGCTGGATTTTGAGCTGCAGCATGTGCAATAAGTGCAGTGCGTCTAGGATACAATACCGAAAATTCTGCAGACGTAGTAGGACCAGCATGATCTGTCACGATTGATGCATTCCATTGTGTAACACAATTATCATCGAATGAATCAAGAGCATTCTCATAACTTGTCAAGTCTAATATTTCCGTCTTAGCCTTCGCTGGTGTATCGCATGAACTACTATCATATTCTACTGATAGTGACTCAACAGCAGTTTTGAATGTATTAAATAATGGATTATTTAATGTTTCCCAAGAATCAGAATGGACTTTTTCATGTGCATCAATAGCAGCTATCATAAACCAAAGACTACCAGCTCTTGTAGTAAGATCGGAATGCATTTGCCGATAGATAGCTTGGGAAGTACATGCTGCTACAGTTGCTTCATTGACACCTGAAAGCATGCGCGAACCTTGTCCAATTTGGGATGTGGCTGAGGTTACTTTACTCTTCCAGGTATGAGTAAGATGGGTAAAATATGCTGTTATATTTGTCACAGTAAGAGAAGGTTCTGTAACTCCCGCGTTACCAGTGCCGGTCGGAGCTTGATACACATAATTATAGGTAACACTTGAAACGCTAGTAGCCGTGGTAAGAGACACAACATCATAATCAGAAGATTCAACTGGTGTTTGAGTACTAAGCTTCGCAGTAATATTTTTGTCTTTTCCTACATGATTAGCAAACTTTGCTGTCGCAGTTAGTCCTGAGATACTTTCAAAGCCCGCATCTCCAGCCCAAGTTATACTCGCTCCCGCAGGTAAGCCTGCACCTGCGGTAAGAGTTGCAGTTACTACTTGAGAACAAGATGCATGATTGCAATATACATCTTCTAACCCTGTAATTGATTCCACCTGAACAACAGTAACAGTTACACTTTTAGTTGAAGTTCCACATTCTGCTGTAACAGTAAAAACATCTCCTCCTTCAGAGGTGTCCATGCTTACAACATCTACGTCATCACTTGCTCCTAGAAAATGTGATGCAATTATCCATGTTCCCGAACAGCTCCAATCTGGATTACTATCTGGCCACGCTCCAGGAGGATCTGGTATAGCTTTTAAAGAAAGACTAGCATCAATAATAACAAATAAAGTTGTCGCATCGGCATATGCTCCTCCGCCAACACTAGCTTGAACCTTATCTACTTTGACATATCGAGCCGGGGCACTTACTCCTCTTGCACCGGCACTGTTTCTCGCTGCGGAAACAGTATAGCTTCCAGCTGCTAAAGAACCGGAGGGCGGGAAAGTATAACTTGAACTATCCCCGCTGTAATCTCCACCATTTGGTGAATATTTCCACATGCCTCCGGGAGCGTTATTACCGTCAAGTTTGTAAACAAAATTTTCATTATCTCCGTAAGCAATATTTGCAGAAGATGGAGAAATCGAATAACTAACAGAACCTGAACCGCTGCCCCTGACACTCCAAGCAACCAAAGATCCTCCTGTCCCACCAGGTTTATACATCGCTCCGCTGATTGTCGCAGAAAATGTTGATGTAGCATCAACAAATGCAGTTGTCCCTTCTTCAAGTCTTTCATATCTAACGGTATAACTAGTGCTTGCAGGAACATACCAGCCATTGCTTGATGGATGATTAAATGTTTTAGTAAAAGTCCATCCAGACGGAGCTGAGGCACTCAAACTATATGATTCTGCTGTTTTAGAAAAAGAAATTTGCTTAGTAGTTCCGTTTGTATTAACAGTTACTCCATAGACATTTAACGCCACTGCGCAAAACAACAACATTCCAACAAGATTAATATTAACTTTCTGGGGTATGCACTTAACTCAACCACCCCCAATGGGTTGTGTGCCAACAATATCTTTGTAGGTTGATGGCTCTGTAACCACAGCATGTTGAGCTAAACGATAGAACAATTTCCCTCGCGATGCGGATTTTCTCCGATTGAATCTGAAGGTGAATTCGTTCAAAAATTCTTGTAGGTGATGCGTACTCACTGATCCTTGAAGAGTTCCAAGTATCCAGCGTTTCAGAAGGCTTGCCGTCCGGTGGCAACGTGGGAGCATATTATTAGCCAGTATAGATTCATCATCGTTTCCTATGATTCGGATATATCCTTTTTTTGAAAGCTTATTGTAGCCTTGCCAACCATCAGTTATCACTTTGGAACCCGGCTCAACCAATGCCTCAACCGCTGGAGTTAAATCTTTTGCTCCAACTCCTGATACGCATAACAAGCGGATTCTTCCTATTCCGCGACCATCACGTTCAGCAGCGACAACAACGATTGTCTTTCCTGCGGCTCCACGCCCACGCTTTCCTTCATGATATCCGCCAACATAAGTCTCATCAACCTCAACTTCTCCAGATAATCGTTCCCGTCCGGGACGAATCATTGCTTTCCGCAGTTTATGAAGGCACATCCATGCGGTTCTATAACTGCCGAGATATCCACGCTGATTTCTGCCATCACGCTGGATACTTGTATGTTTGGTCTTCCGAAACAGCTCTAGAATAATATCTGGCAGTTCCCGCTCAAAATGGCGTGTTAGCGGTCACTCAAAAGTGCACCGGTGATGGTCGAATTCTTTTATAATAAAATAAGCCCCGCAAACTCCATCGTAGGAGAGAACGGGGCACGTTTAGGATACCAACCCGAAGAGGCAGCACCGTTTTAATGTGTTAGCTTTACGCCTTTATATCCACGCTTCATGCTTGCGTAACGTTTTATATTAGTACTCAATTTTACATGGTAAAACTCCATCATAACATCTTGAATTTCATGCCAGAATTCAAGCTTACCTTGGGCATCCCAGCCTTTTTCCACGCAATACCTTTGGTATCCGGCAAATGCCTCATGGGACGTAAGGGTTGACTCTGGATCAGTCTCAATCCAGTCATTTACAAAGGAGCGAATACTGTTAGATTGATTGAGTAAATCATTAATACGCTGATCCTGTTCCTCTGTAAGCGTGAGCCTACCACCACCTTGGGTCAGTTCTGCAAGAAGCATTTCGGCTCCTTCAACACACCAGCGAAGGATTCCTTCACCCTCATTTTTAATAAGATGCTCATCTAAATCAGGGATGACTACCTCTGGTGGAGGACAATCATAATCAACAATCAGTAGTCTACGTTTCCATGCTGCTGCATCTGATTCCAGCTTAACCAGTAGATGGGAGTTAGTAGTAATCATAATATTGAAATTACCAACCATTGGAACCACTTCGTTACCACCTTTTACTTCCCCTTCCATGTAGTCGTTGCCGACAAGGGCTTTAATCACACTGGCTCCGGCTGTATTAAGGAACTTTGACTTTACGTCAGGCCCAACCAGGAGTGTCTTGCCGTTGTACCTGGTAAGTTCAAAACGCTGAGTTAAGTGACTTGGACGAAGCTCGCCGACGTTAACAGAGCCGATTACGCCCTTGATTATATTCACCAGGGTACTTTTTCCACCACCAGGTGTTCCTCTAAGTAGGAGCAGTTTCTGGCTGATATTGCGGCCCAAGAGACACTGCCCGGCATACATCTGTATTAGTTTTATATCTGCTTTAGAAAGAGCTGGCTTCATCAATATTTCGATAAACTTAGGGCATTTTGCATCTTTCACGTAAGATATTTCAGTCCTGTTACGAGATAAATGAAATGGTGTAAAATCTTCCATCTCGAATTTTCCATCCTTATACTGTAGAACGCCATTTTCTACATGTATAAATTTACTTTTCTTCTGAAATACCTGATCCCGTGCTGCTATCTGTTTGACCATATTAAATACAGAAACGACAAGAGAGTTGTTAATCTTTGACCAGTAGTATTCTGGAGTAATACGTTTACTATACTCAGAAATATTTCCCTGTATTGTCATATCAGAAGTGTGTTTCCACAATCCTGTGCTGTGGTTATATAGAAAAAAATTCTTTAACCCTGGGACATAAATCATTAAGCTTTGATGGACATCCATGTGGAAGGTACCAGCAATTGCTCGTTGATTGAAAGAGAATTTCATTGATGACTCTCCTGCTTCGACAATAACAGGGAAGCCATACTTTCTCTCAGCTGGACTTTTATCTTCATCTTCAAGGTCTAACAGATCATCAAGTGTTCTCTGGGGACCATAGTTATCCGGCTCATCACTAAAAAGTTTGACCGGCGGCAGATATGTGTGACGCGGTTTTGATACCGCAGTTTCTACTTCACTGCCATCATCCATAATTTCAGGGGTTATTATTTCATCAGAGTCAAGTATGCTTGAGATAGCATGAGATTCCGTGGGTAATAATGTTGCTGCCTGAGGATTTGACTCAGGGATAGCCAATCTTTCTTCCTGTAGATTAAGCGATTCCATGGGTACTACTGTTGCTGCTTTAGTATCTGATTGTGGAATATCTATTTTATTTTTTGCAATGAGTCCAGTTATTACTTTTGTCATAGCTTGTTCTGTGTGAGTGTTCATATTATGTACTTCCTTATATAAGTGCGAAGCCCCCTTTAGTTGAAGGGCTCCGCGGTTAATATTATTTGCCTGCGTCTAAGTTTAAGTATAAAAGACGCTGACGTGCTTCATATACCATTGTTGGGATTTTAATATATCGTCTTCCGCCAGGGAACCTGGCTAGTCTATTTGGATTTTTTGTAGCAGAATCCGCACCAAGGGGTGCAAAGAACTGGCGGAAAAGATTATTTTCAACGTTTTTCACCCAATCCGGGTAGTTCTGACACTGTACTCTTATAATAGCATGTATGCTTTTATTGCCGCTATGTATAAGTGCTGCAACAGGCATACCCATATCCATCATCGCCATCCAGAATCCATTTTGTTCATTTTCTGATTTATCGTCGAATTCTATTAGACAAAAATCATGTGCTTTGACGCAACCCTTTGCTATGTAACTTTCAATACCAAGAGAATTTTTCACTTTTTGCCCGCTGAGTGGATTGAAGATCATGTGTTGCCAGTACATAATTGCAGGCTGTGTGCCGCTGGATATGTTTTCTTTCCACTGACTAGCGCTGCGAATATGTGCATGTTGATACTCAAGTTTACTAATCTCTCGAAGCTCACGTTCCCGGGGTGTTAGATCCTCAAGGGGGCCTGATTTAATATGTTCAGGATATGAAGGGCATTTACCGCCGATGTAAATGTAATCATCGTTATCGAAGAGATTTAGGGTATGAATTGCGTCTTGACGAAAATCATCAGCCCAATCAATTTTAACGGGAGATTTTTGCTTTAGATCATCACGTGTGACACCGATATAGTCTCTAATAATTTCTTTAAATGTCGCTCTGCCATCTTGAATAAGTGGAGCCGGACTATTTATCTTTTTTTGACTATGTTTGCTCGTTAGTGATTTAATTGAAGCTGACTTCTTTATAACTTGCTTTGAAAAATCAAGATTATAGCCTGATCTCTTAGCGTACATACAAAGTGTTCCCAGTCCAATTTTGTGATCAGAAGGAATCCAATTCCAAAAACTTTTAGATTCGGATTGATGTTTTGAGTTTGCATATTTACCAACATAGCTCCATTTCAAAAAAGCTTCTTCAGTACAACCTATTTTTTTCGCAATCATGGCAATATGGCACCAGGATTTTTTAACCTGTGCATATTGCTGGTCGATACATCCAAATATTTCATCTGGATTCTTTGCGGTTACAAATTTAGTCTGTGCTTTTACTACTGCAGGGGTTGGATGATTTTTCATGATTAACACCTCCCTTGCTTTTTACTGTCTAACCAGCGATCAAGTTCTGAAATATCGATAAGAACTTTCCCATTAGCCGAAGGGTTGATTTTTGAAATTCTAAGCTCAGATTTCAAAACTGCCCGCCTCAAACTATATCTCGATAATCCGGTATAAGTTTCACTATCACGAATCGAGAGCATTCTCCGACCATTCATTTGCGTGGGCGTAGTTATTTTGGGGTTTAACAGATCATCCAGATCCAAATCATAGGGGCGCAAGAGCCCGGCGATTGCTGCCTTGATCTCTACCGGCAGCTTTACATCAACGAGAGTAGAGGCTCGCATTTTATTACTTTTAGCCATTTGGCCAACCAACCTTTTTCGGATAAACCGAAATTTTAAAAGGTTAATAAAGCAGGGACCCTTTGTGAAATCCCTAAATAACAAAAACATTAGGGGCACAATTTGGGTGTAATAAAATGCGGAAATTATCCTGAACAGGATAATTGCTGATCTAACCTGCCAATCAGCGGATTAATAACTATTATAGTATATTTTTTTCAAAAAGCAATAGCAAAAATCAAAAAACGATAAAAAAAAGCAAAAATAAAAAAATCATTGTTGCACGTTGTTGCAAAAAACAATGAAGCAAAAAAATGTGTGCAAAACCAGTATTAACTTTTTCTGCCAAAGATATCATTATATCCATTAATTTCATATATTTTAAGGTCTCACATACGCTTAATACGCCTAATCTTCAGTCCTTATAAATATTTTTTCTTAATTTTCTTATTTTTTGCGTTATAATATAATGTCGGGTGACGTTATGTCGTTCGAGGCACCACCAGGGCTTGGTAATCTGTAAAAGACTGCCAAGCTCTTTTTGTTTTTAACGCTCTCAAAAATAAAAGGAGGCAACTAATCAGTATTACAGGTCAGTTCTATAAGTATAAACCCAAAAATATAAAATATCAGGAGTACTAATCATGAAAAAAGTAAATAAAAATTATAGTCATCTAATTCCGATGTGGTTAAAGAAACTTATCTGCCTTTTTGGAAATATAATTACTAATATAAGAAAAAAAGTCATTCCTACCATCAAAGCTATTTTCGTTATGACAAAAAAATTAGCTATAAATAATCCACATATGGCCATCGGAGCCTTTCTCGGTCTGATAGTTGCAGTTCTGCTTGCTCAGGTTCCAGTATTGTGCTGGTTAATTGGTCCTATTACAACTCTGTTTATAGTCCTTTTAGGAGCTTATTTTGGACACTGCTATAAGAGCAGCACTAACCGGCTGGGTTCATTTTTCGTTATATTTGTTGACTATATATACCGGATTATTGTTTCGGTGCGACAGAAGGAACAAAGTGAGTCACCCGGATAGTGTTATGTAAACAGAATATATTTTTCTTTAAGGAGTTTGATTTAGCCGTATTTGCCGTATTATAAATACAAAAAAAAGATAATTATTATAAGTTTTACTTATAATGGAGGACAGTATGAATAATATTATGTGTGCTGAAAAGATTACTAATTTAGCTAAGGCTATGCTGGAAGTCCAGAAAGTAGTTCGTCCAGCAATGAAAGACAAGATAAACAGCTTTACACAGAGTCGATATGCAACCCTTAATTCTGTCATGGAAGCCTGCAGTGAGGCATTAATTAATGCCGGTATCTGGGTTACTCAATACCCGGTGCCCGTAGATGGTAATGGAGCTCAACTGGGGCTTGTTACTAAGCTGGTCCATGCTGAGTCCGGAGAGTGGCAAAAGTCGCTGTTAGTCATGCCTCTGTCCAAAACAGATCCGCAAGGATATGGATCGGCATTGACTTATGCCAGGCGTTATGGATTGTCAGCTTTGGTTGGTATAGTTACTGAAGACGATGATGCTAATGGTGCTTGTAAAGTAGGTTTAGATTTTCAAAAGCCTAGGATTGCCGACATTAAACCACGGCAAAATCTATTGGAAGCTCTGCCCCATATCGACGGTATCACTTACCAGCAAAATAAAGCCCAGGACGGTGCTTTATACATCACAGCCACTGGTAATACCCGAAACAAAAATGGCATCCTTAAAGAGGCTGGATTCAAGTGGAATAGCAATCGTAAACTCTGGTGGAAAGCAGCCTAATCTAAAAATAGAATATTGATAATAAACCTAGCCCCATTTGTGCAACAGCACAGAGCGGGGCTTTCTTTATTTAATAAGCAATATTATTTTCTTTAATATATTTAGCTAACTTAATGTCGTCATCCAGCACTTCACTTTTGAACCAATCTATGAGCCACTTGCATAAAATGTTAACGTAGTGATCAAAATCTATTTCTTTAGTATTCATTTCTTCAAGAAAATCATTTATTCTATTGCGAAAGGCATCGTGTTTAGCCAAATGTTCTTCATACATAGGATATTTTGCCGAACGCATTAGAACTTCTTCTGAATCAAAATGTTCCAAAGCATAGGCTTCAATTTCATTCACACGATCAATAAACACCGCTTTTGACATATTTCCTTTGTGATGGTTGGCGAGAAACTTGTTAACTAATACCATATATTGTTTGTGCTGCTTATCAATCAATGGTATTCCAATTAGGTCTACTCTTAGATCTATAATCATTTTTTTCTCCCATTATAAATTAAAATAAGTTGACATTTTAGTTTTAAAATACCATAAAGGTTTAAAATTGCATTGCAAGTTAAAACAGTAGTGAAGCTGATCTAATTTAGGATATATCATTGATTTGAATAGGTAATCTAATCTTTAATCTAGCCCCATTTGTGCAACAGCACAGAGCGGGGCTTTCTTTATATCAAAGGAGGTAGATATGGAAAATATTAAAGCTATGGGGCTGATGGCGCAGGTAGCAAAGGGACTGCTGAATCATAGCAGTCATGCTACCGCTACACAGCTTGGAGATCGAAGTAAGTATGTTGGCTTGTCTGACATCGGTAAGGGAGCGGAATGTATGCGTGCTGCCGTTGCTAATAAAGTATTTGGCAGCGGACACCCGAAGGCAGATGATATTGGTCTTTGGTATCGTGATCAAGAATATGATAAGGTTACAGCTGCATTGAAGAAGCAACTTATCTTACAGCGTGGTCATTGGTTTGAAGCTGGGGTAGAAAAGGCTTTTAAAGCTAATGAGACGAAGTTCTTCACACAGTTAGAAATTGATGCTGGCTTTGATGGTGTGCCTGTACAGGCACACTTGGACTTTGTTATGGTTGCTAATGGAGCTGTTCGGATCTTAGAGCTGAAGAGCACTGAGAATATACCTGACTGTCTGTATACGGCATACGAAACACAGATATATGGGCAACTCGGATTCCTAGCTAAACACTGGGATCAACCTTGTTTCAGTATTCGTGACGACACAGGTGAGATTGTACATTCTAAGCTCAGCTTCCCTAAATTGTGTAAGAAAGTCTTTGGTATAGATATGCCGGACTCTGTTAAGGACGTTGATCTAGAGGGTTGGGTGTTAGCCTTGGCTATGTCTGATGCTAAAGCATTCGGTCCGTATAAAGCTAATGATACAATGACCAGATTCTGTGAGAAGACAGCTAAACTTATCTGGGAAAAGGCAGATGAGCTTCGTAATAATAATCTAGACTTGAATACAGTTGAGTTTTGCAAAGGCTTCCATCCCCTATGTGATTACTGTGATCATATGGCTTCTTGCCCGAAGTTCACTACTCAGGAGCTCGGGGATTCAATCTATAACGATATCCTCGTAGAGCTTGCGGAACTAAAATCCCGGAAGGCTAAGCTATTAAAGGATATAGCTATCCAGGAAGACCAGGTTAAGG
>Ga0307989_1001806_pt1 | contig 10844 bp, 9 predicted proteins | sample EllFjometagen185_FD_203164 | JGI IMG/M metagenome (GOLD analysis project Ga0307989, IMG submission 203164) | Marine microbial communities from Ellis Fjord, Antarctic Ocean - #185 | ecosystem: Environmental > Aquatic > Marine > Unclassified | place: Southern Ocean | collected 2014-10-08 | reverse complement strand
ACGGCAATTCTATCTAACATAGATGTTTTATCAATCGTAGGGTTTTTATCTAAAAAAATCATTTTAGTTAAATCGTATAAACAAACTAAACGTTCATCGTAACTTACTGGTGAATTTGCCGGATAATTTGTTGGGTTTTTTAAAATAGTTTCAAATTCTACTGAAGTAATATCAAGTCGAACAGCTAATCTTTTCAATAACTTATGCTCTTCATCGTTAATTTTATTATCCAATAAAGCCAATTTAACAATGGTAGCAAAATGCCCAATATTTTGCTGATGCAATCCTGTTGGGTATAAATCTGAAATAGCCATAATTCATGTTTTTTTAATTCTCTCTTATAAATTTAAGGAATTATCACTTAATATTTCCATTTTTTTATTAAAATGCTACCTTTGGCAAAATTTGCAACTTTTGAGCAAACAATATATTTTTAAAACCTACGAACAAATTGTTCAGAAAAAACAATTAGTTCAACTCTTATCAAAGGAAAAACACCATTTTCAAATTACGAATTTGGTTGGATCTTCATTGTCTTTTATTATTTCTGAAAGCTTTAAAAAAGTTGAAAAACCATTTCTTTTAATCTTTAATGATAAAGAAGAAGCTGCTTATTATTTAAATGATTTAGAGCAACTTTTAAACGATAAAGATGTACTTTTTTATCCTGGCTCATATCGAAGACCTTATCAAATTGAAGAAACCGACAATGCAAATGTGTTGCTACGCTCAGAGGTTTTAAACCGAATAAATTCTCGTAAAAAACCGGCAATAATTGTAACCTATCCTGAAGCCCTTTTTGAACAGGTAGTTACCAAAGCCGAATTAAACAGAAACACCCTGAAAATAAGTGTAAACGATAATTTAAGTCTAGATTTTGTAAACGAAGTTTTATTTGAATACAATTTTAATAGAGTAGATTTTGTTACTGAACCTGGTGAATTTTCAGTAAGAGGTGGAATTATTGATGTATTTTCTTTTTCGCACGATGAACCTTACCGAATAGAATTTTTTGGTGATGAAATAGATAGCATTCGAACTTTTGATGTTGAAACGCAATTATCTACCGAAAAACTAAATAAAATAAGTGTAATGCCTAATGTTGAAAATAAAACATTAGATGAAAAACGTGAAAGTTTTTTAAAATATATTTCAGATAAAACAGTTGTTTTTTCAAAGGATGTTGAATTACTTGCTAATAAATTAGACAAGCTTTTTGTGAAAGCCGAAGAAGCTTTCACAGAGTTATCTTCAGCAATAAATCACGCTAAACCCAATGAATTATTTTGTAATGGTAATTTCATAAAAAAACAATTACAAGATTTTACGTTGGTTGAAATTGCAAATGCTCGAACACAAACGAACATTGGTCAAAGCCGAAATAACAATAAAGACTTAACATCAAATACTTCGACTCCGCTCAGTATCCAAAATGTTTCATTCAATACAAAACCTCAACCTTCTTTTAACAAACAATTTGAATTGTTAATCGAAGATTTTAATAATAATACTGAAAACGGATTCAAAAATTACTTATTCTGTGATTCTCAAAAACAAGCCGACCGTTTTCATGATATTTTTAAAGATATTGATGCCGAAATTGAATATAAAACTATTGTCTTTCCTCTCTATCAAGGATTTATTGATATAGAAAATAAATTAGTTTGTTACACCGATCATCAAATTTTTGAACGTTATCATAAATTCAGATTGAAGAATGGATATGCCAAAAAGCAATCCATTACTTTAAAAGAATTAACCAATTTGGAAATCGGTGATTTTGTAACACATATTGATCACGGAATTGGGAAATTTGGCGGACTTCAAAAAATTGATGTTGAAGGAAAAAAACAAGAAGCTATCAAATTAATTTATGGCGATCGAGATATTTTGTATATTAGTATTCATTCGCTTCATAAAATTTCAAAATACACTGGTAAAGACGGAAAAGCTCCAAAATTATACAAATTAGGCTCTGGTGCTTGGAAAAAATTAAAACAAAAAACCAAATCTCGTATTAAACATATTGCTTATAATTTAATTGAATTGTATGCAAAGCGAAAAATGCAAAAAGGTTTTCAATACCATCCAGATAGTTATTTGCAACACGAATTAGAGGCCAGTTTTTTATACGAAGACACACCAGATCAATCTTCTTCTACTCAAGATGTAAAAAATGATATGGAAAAAGAGCAACCAATGGATCGGTTGGTTTGTGGTGATGTTGGTTTTGGTAAAACTGAAATTGCCATAAGAGCAGCTTTTAAAGCGGTAGATAACGGTAAACAAGTTGCTATTTTAGTGCCAACCACTATTTTGGCTTTTCAACATTTTAAAACATTTAGTGAGCGTTTAAAAGATTTCCCTGTAACCGTTGACTATTTAAACCGATTTAGAACTGCCAATCAACGAAAAGGAGTTTTAGAAGGTTTAGCAAACGGCTCGGTTGATATCGTTATTGGGACGCACCAACTTACAAATTCAACCATAAAATATAAAGATATTGGCTTATTAATTGTTGATGAAGAACAAAAATTTGGTGTCGCAGTTAAAGACAAATTAAAAACTTTAAAAGAAAATATTGATACTTTAACGCTTACTGCAACTCCAATTCCAAGAACGCTACAATTTTCGTTAATGGCAGCTCGTGATTTATCCATTATAAACACACCACCACCAAATAGAGTTCCAATTGAAAGTAACGTAATTCGTTTTTCTGAAGAAGTGATTCGTGATGCAATTCGATATGAAATTCAGCGAGGCGGACAAGTCTTTTTTATTCATAATAGAATTGAAAATATTAAAGAAGTTGCCGGAATGTTACAACGTTTGGTTCCGGATGCTAAAATTGGAATTGGTCACGGACAAATGGAAGGTAAAAAACTGGAAAGTTTAATGCTTGCTTTTATTAATAATGAATTTGATGTTTTAGTGTCAACTACTATTGTTGAAAGTGGTTTAGATGTCCCAAATGCAAACACCATTTTTATAAATAATGCAAACAATTTTGGCTTGTCAGATTTACATCAAATGCGTGGTAGAGTTGGTCGTTCAAACAAAAAAGCGTTTTGTTATTTTATAACACCGCCTTTTCATATGATGACGGATGATGCCAGAAAACGAATTGAAGCTATTTCACTATTTACTGATTTAGGAAGTGGAATTCAAATTGCCATGAAAGATTTAGAAATTCGTGGTGCAGGTGATTTATTAGGTGGCGAACAAAGTGGTTTTATAAATGATATTGGTTTTGAAACTTATCAGAAAATTTTAAATGAAACCATTGAAGAACTCAAAGAAAATGAATTTAAAGAATTGTATAAAACCGATACTAAGAAACCAAAAGAGTATGTGAAAGAAATTCAAATTGATACCGATTTTGAAATTTTATTTCCTGATGATTACATCAATGTAATTTCTGAACGGTTAAATTTATACAATCAATTAAGTGAACTTAAAACTGAAGAAGAATTACAAAAATTTGAAATCCAATTAATTGACCGTTTTGGAGAACTTCCAATCCAAGTTGTTGATTTATTAGATAGTGTTCGCATAAAATGGCTTGCAAAAAATTTAGGTTTAGAACGACTTATTTTAAAACAAAAAAGAATGATTGGTTACTTTGTTTCTAATCAGCAAAGTTCCTTTTATCAAACACCTATTTTTACAAGGATTTTACAATTTGTTCAGCAAAACGGAACCATTTGTGTTATGAAAGAAAAAGAAACCAAAAATGGATTACGCTTGTTGTTAACTTTTATAAAAATTGACTCTGCAAATAAAGCATTAGAAACGCTTAAAAAAATATAACTCTTGAAAAATCAACACTTTAAAAATATTCTAGAACTTAATTTAGCCGTGCTTTTAATTAGTACTTCGGGTGTTTTAGGAAGGTATATTTCAATGCCCCCACCAATTACCATTTGGTTACGATGTTTACTTGCGGCACTTTTTTTAGGAATATTTATTTGGTACAAAAAAATTGATTTAAAAGTAGCAAACAAAAAAGATTTAAAAACAATTATTCTTAGCGGTTTGTTTTTTGGAGCTCATTGGATTACTTATTTTTATGCGCTACAACTATCAAATGTAGCAATTGGAATGTTATCATTATTTACATATCCTGTAATTACTGCACTTTTAGAACCCCTTTTTTTTAAAACAAAACTAAATAATAAACACGTTTTTTTGGGAATTTTAGTACTCGTTGGAATCTACTTTTTAACTCCAGAATTTAACCTGAAAAACAACTATACTCTAGGCGTAATTTTCGGTGTAATTTCTTCTGTTTTTTATGCACTGAGAAATATTTTATTAAAAAAGAAAATTGCTAGTTACAATGGTTCTATGCTTATGTTTTATCAAATGGCAACTGTAACGTTGGTTTTATGGCCAGCCTTGTTTATTTTTGAAGTGAATCCAATTGCAAATGATATCCCCGCTTTACTAGTTTTAGCTTTAGTAACAACCTCAATTGGTCACACGCTTTTTGTAATGAGTTTTAAAAACTTTTCTATAAGCACGGCAAGTATTATGAGTAGTATTCAACCTATTTATGGTATCATTTTTGGATTGTTATTTTTAAGTGAAATACCTGCTTCAAAAACATTAATTGGTGGTTTTTTAATACTTTTAACTGTAGTTTTTGAAAGCATTCAATCGAAAAAAATATAATATGGAGTTTTTTAGAATTATAGATAAACAAACAACAGAAGAATTTATTCAAGAAAAAGTTACTCCAAAAAATTTAGAAAACTTTACTGAATCTATGTTTTTCCTTGAAAATAGCGATACTAATTTTAAAGGCGCTACGCTTTGGGGTGAATTCAATATCAGTTACGATACAATTAACGGAGGAGTTCGTTTTACATTGTTAGATTGCCCAAATGCTTTGTCGTGGACAATTACAACTGGTTTTCCTCCTGAAAAAACTAAAATCATATTGCATTGTACGATAAACAGAACCCAAAAACCACAAGAATTTATTGAAGAAATTGATGAGTTTTTAGACGAATGGGAAACTGGTATTAAGGCAAATTTTTAAATAGCTTCAAATAACTTTCCTGGCAACGGTTTTACAACACCTTTCATTTCTAAACTAAATAAAATAGTTGTGGTTTGTTGGATGGGTAGTTTGCAATTCAACGAAATTAAATCTAATAACTCTTTACCATTTTCAAGTAAAAAATCATACACTTGTTGTTCTATTTCAGACAATTCAACAAATAACTGTTTTTGAATTATTTTGGGTTTCCTTTCTTCTAATTCCCAATTCAAATTTTCAATTAAATCTTTTGCTGAAGTTAAAATAGCCGCTTTATTTCGTTTAATTAAATCGTTACAACCTCTACTGTAAACATCAGTGCTTCTTCCAGGAACTGCAAACACATCTCTACTATAGGAATTTGCAATATCAGCCGTAACTAGAGAACCGCCTTTTTCAGCTGATTCTATAATAATTGTCGCTTCAGAAATTCCAGCTACAATTCTATTTCGTTTTAAAAAATTTTCTCGTTGCAATTCGTCATTATGCCAAAAATCGGTTATAAAACCTCCGTTTTTATTAATTTCTGATACATATTTTTTATGAGATTTTGGGTAGACCTCTTCAAAACCGTGAGCCAAAACACCAATGGTTTGTAGGTTGTTTTTAAGCGCGGCTCTATGCGCACAAATATCAACTCCATAAGCAAATCCACTCACAATAATTGGTTTATAAGGTGATAAATCTGAAATTAGTTTATCACAAAAATCACGTCCATAACTTGTAATTTTTCGAGTCCCTACAATACTAATAATTGGTTGGTTTATCAATTCAAAATTTCCTTCTTTAAAAAATAATATGGGTCCATCTACGCAGTGTTTTAATCTTTCTGGATAATTAGCATCTTTAAAATACAATGTTTCAATAGCATTTTTCTGAATATATTTTAATTCTATTTCAGCTGCTTTCAAATTAGCTACATCAAATAAACTTTTAAGGATAAAAGAGCCTATTCCATTAATTTTTTCTAAGTTTTTTCTTTTCTCGGTAAGTACTTTTTTTGCGCTTCCGCAGTGCGAAATTAACTTTTTTGCGTTAATATCACCTATCCCTTTTACGCGTTGTAACGCCAAAACGTATAGCAATTCTTCTTCAAGCATATTTTTAACAATTTGATTGTCAATATATAAAATTATTGTTAATAAAAAATACCAACATGCTGAATTTTAAGTCTGCTTTTTTCTATATTTGTTTTAATGACACTAGCGAATTACATAAACGATTTATTATACCGATATGAATGTGTAATTGTACCTAATTTTGGAGGTTTTGTAACCAATGAAATTTCTGCAAAAGTTAACCACTTTACACATACTTTTTATGCACCTTCAAAACAGTTAAGTTTTAATTCGCACTTGCAAAATAACGATGGTTTATTAGCAAACTATGTAGCTACTTCTCAAAAAATTTCATATCAAAAAGCTATAGAATTTATTAATGAAGAAGTATCTAAATGGAATAGTTCTTTAACAACTGAAGAACTAGAATTAGAAAATATTGGTTCATTTCATTTAAGTAACGAGCAAAAATTAATTTTTGAACCAGCTAATACTATTAACTATTTAACTTCTTCTTTTGGATTAAGGTCATATGTTTCCCCTGCTGTAAAACGTATTACTTATAAAGAAAAAGTAGCTCAGTTAGAAACGGTTGCTCCTATTCTTCCTTCAGAAGAAAACAAACGAAAAACACCTATTTTTATTAAATATGCTGCGGCTGCTGCAATTATTTTTGCTTTAGGCACTGTTGGTTGGAAAGAATATCAAAAATTTGAGCACAATACTTTGGTTGCTCAAGCTGAACAGCAACAACAAAAAGTTGAAAAAACAATACAAGAGGCTACTTTTGTAATTAGCAATCCGCTACCTACAATTACTTTAAATGTAGCTAAAAAAACACATAATTATCACATAATTGCTGGTGCATTTAGAGAACCTGCAAATGCTGAAAAAAAACTACAACAATTACTTCAAAAAGGATTTAATGCTAAAATTTTAGGCGTTAATAAATGGAATTTAACTCCCGTTGCATACGAAAGTTTTAACTCTAAAAATGAAGCAATTAACAGTTTAAATACCATTAAAAAAACCGATTCACAAGATGCTTGGTTATTGGTAAAAGAATACTAAAATCAATCTTTTTTACGGATTTTATTTTTAATAAAATAGCTATATCTTTGCGCTAAATTTACGTTTTATGATAAAAACACCTAAAGAATCTTTAACGATATTAACAGATATGGTTTTACCAGGGGAAACCAATCCGTTAGGTAATTTATTTGGTGGTGAATTATTAGCAAGAATGGATAGAGCTTGCAGTATTGCAGCACGTCGTCATTCTCGAAGAATTGTGGTTACCGCATCGGTAAATCACGTGGCTTTTAACAAAGCAGTTCCTGTTGGGAGTGTTGTAACTATTGAAGCCAAAGTAACACGCGCTTTTAAATCTTCAATGGAGATTTACGTAGATGTTTGGAGCGAAGACAGAGAATCTCAGGAACGTAGTAAAGTAAATGAAGGTATTTATACGTTTGTTGCAGTAGACGACACAGGAACACCTGTAGCAATTCCAAAAATTAACCCTGAAACTGATTTAGAAAAAGATCGTTATGAAGGTGCTTTGCGTAGAAAACAATTAAGTTTAATCCTTTCTGGAAAAATGAATCCTGCTGACGCTACAGAATTAAAAGCATTGTTTTTAAATTAAGTTACATTTTATAAATCCAGTTTGTTGGATTTTCTGTTTTTGTATTATTAGATAATAGGAATCCTAAAATAGTTTTACCGGTAATTTTATCGGTAAAAATAGTTCCTATTAATTGTTTTGTTTTCACTTTATCTCCTTTATTTACCGTTACATTTTCCAAGTTTTTGTAAACGGTAATATAATTACCGTGTTGTATTAAAACTGCTTTTTTATTACCCGACATCACTTGAACTGACAGCACTGTTCCTTCAAAAACAGCACGCGCTTTACTACCTTTATTGGTCGTAATTCTAACACCGTTGCTTTGAATAGTAGCGGTTTTAACAATTGGATGCGGTTGTTTTCCATAATACGTAGAAACGTACCCTTTTTCAACTGGCCAAGGCAATTTTCCTTTATTTAACGTAAATTTTGAGGCTAATTTTTTTGCTTCAGCCGTTAATGTAAAAGTTACCGCTTTTTTAGAAGTTCTTGTTGTTTTTTTAGTGTTTGCTTTTCTGTTTGAAGCTACAATAGCATCTCTAATTGCTTTATCAATTAAGGCGTCTATACGTGCTTCTTCCTTTTGGAATTTTCTAATTTGTCTTTTGTATTTACTTTCCCTTTTCTTTACTTGAGAAAGTAAGTTTTCTTGATTCTTTTTTTCTTTTTCAACAATAGCTTGCTCTTCTTTTTTTTCAGATAAAAGTGTTTGTTTTAACTCTTTTTTTAACCGTAAGGCATCTGTTAAAATTTGTAATTTTTCTGTTTTAGTAAGAATTTCTTCTCCTTGTTTTTTTCTGAAAGAGGTATACTGTTTCATATACTGAAACCTTTTATAACCTTGATAAAAATTTTCTGAAGATAGCAAAAACATAATTCGGCTATTTTGAGATTTACTTTTGTATGATTGAAAAATCATAGCTGCATAATCCTTTTTTAGCGCCTTTAAATCACGTTTATTCTGGTTAATCTCAAGTTGATTTAAATAAATTTCATTACTTAATTCATTTGTTTCATTAGTAATTGCAGTAACTACATTTTCACGTGAACTAATTTTATCCTTTAAGTCTTTTAAATCGTTTAATAAATTCTTCTCTTTCCTTTTGGTATTTGAAAGTAACGCATTGATATAAATTTGATCTTTTTGATTTTGAATTCGCCTCGCTTCTAAGACCTGACGCTTCGTTCTTTGAGCCGAAATATTGGCACTAAGTAGTAGTGCTAAAAATATGAGAAGATACTTTAATTTAAACCGCATTATTCTAAACTAATTTCTTTATAACCTTTTGGTATTGAAAATGGAAACGTTAGCTCTCTATTAAATTCAACTGAACGATATTCAATATTTATAGTGGTTGAATTTTTGTTGTCTGTTGCTCTAATATTAATATTTTTAGGAAATTGTTCTCCTTTAATTTCATTGTAATTTGGGTAAGAAACCGAAAGCAATTGTTGTTTTTCAGGATGGCGAATTTCTTGTTTGTCTAATTTAAAATTATCAGGATTCAGAAAAAATAATATACCAAATAACTCATTATCTTTTTTTGGTGATAATTGATATGAATTTTCATTAATCATAGAATTATACCTACCTTTTTTCAAATTTAAAACGGCTTGGCCTAACAATATATTTTGAACTTTTTCATAATCTAATTCAGTGCCTAACCATTTACTTAATAATGAAAAATCTCCATCAAAATAAGTTCTTTGTAATTTTTCATAATACAACACTCTATTTGGGGTAATTTTAACTTTTGCAAGTGGAATTCCAAATTTTGTTGCGCTCATCCAAATAGTTTTATCTTTTTCTAAACGCAATTTTACACTTACAGATGTCGATGTTTTTTTATCCCTATACTTGGCATTTAACCTTGCATACACCGTTTGTTGATGAAAGTTATTATTGTAATGATTGTTAATTATTTTTTTTGTAGAAATCGTTCTAATATTGCTAGTATCTGCAATGTTTTTATTGGTTTTACACGATGTAACTACCAGTAGAATTAGTATTAATATTTTTGAAAAATGCTTCATTTAATTTCCTCTTCTTAAGTTTTTAGCTTTTTGCTTATATTTTAAAGCTTCATTATAATTTTCTAAACCTTTATAGCTTATTGAAAGTTGTTCGTAAAAATCAGCTTCCATTTCAATATTATCAATTACAAAATCAATGCCAAGAGTTAAAACGTCAATAGCTTCAGAATATTTTCCTAGTTTATTTAATGCTAATCCATTCATTTTATACAAAAAAGGTTGCGCTGGAAACAGTTCTAATCCGTTTTTACTATCAGCATGCAAATCATTAAAAAGTTGATTTGTTACCTCTTTAATTAAAATTTCTTTAAGAATTTTATATTCATTTTTTTGATGGTATTGCTTTTTTAATGTTGCAATGTCCAAATTTTTATCTGTTGTTTTTTTATTTTTATCAATAACATTTTTTATTCTATTTCTGGTTACAAGATATTTTTTAAATCCTTTTATTCTTTGGGTTAATAAGGCATTTTCTTCAATTTCAATAATTAATTGTTCTGCTTTTTTAAACTCTTTATTTTGAATATATAATAGCAGCAACTTATCTGAATATTTCTGATTTATTTTAACAACTTTTTTTTGAACTTTAATGGCTTGTCCAAAGTTCTGTAGCTTACTAAAAATAGCCGTTTTATGTTGCAATAAATAAATATTATTTGGTTCTTTTACCAAAGCTTTATTTATAAATAATTCGGCTTCAAAATATTTTTTTAATAATAAATAATTTTTAGAAAATTCAAATTCCACCACTAAATTTAAAGAATCTATTTCATAACATTTTTCTAAATTTTCAACAGCTTTACTATAATTTTTTATTGCTTTTTGTTTTAAAGCCTCAAAAAAATGTTCTTGAAATTTTAACTCATTTTCCTCCTCAATATTAATAGTTTGGGCGTGCGAAAAAGATGAAATTATTATAATTCCAATTAAAATTATATTGTTAATTTTTTCACTTTTCATACACGTGTGCAATATACAATTTATTCAACTTAAAAAATTTAGAATAAAATGTTTACGCTTAAAATTTGTATTGTAAAATTAATTTCATTTTAGCATTTCTCACTCTAATACCTTTTTT
>Ga0307989_1001805_pt1 | contig 10845 bp, 12 predicted proteins | sample EllFjometagen185_FD_203164 | JGI IMG/M metagenome (GOLD analysis project Ga0307989, IMG submission 203164) | Marine microbial communities from Ellis Fjord, Antarctic Ocean - #185 | ecosystem: Environmental > Aquatic > Marine > Unclassified | place: Southern Ocean | collected 2014-10-08 | reverse complement strand
TAAAGTCGATGCGAAGAGGAACTTCTCATGAAAAAACCACTAATTTAATTGCTGAATTTAGAAAATCTGTTCCCAATATGGCAATTAGAACTACTTTAATTGTAGGTTATCCAGGTGAAACTGAAGCATCTTTTCAAGAGTTAAAGGATTGGGTTCAAGAAATGCGTTTTGAGCGTTTAGGAGCTTTTGCTTATTCTCACGAAGAAAACACACATGCAGCTAATTTAGAAGATGATGTTCCTGAAGAAGTAAAACAGCAACGTGTGAACGATATTATGGAACTTCAAAGTCAAATTTCTTTTGAATTGAATCAAGAAAAAGTGGATAAAGTTTTCAAGGTTATCATTGACAGAAAAGATGGAAATGTATTTGTTGGAAGAACAGAATTTGATTCTCCTGATGTAGATAACGAAGTATTAATTGATGCTACAAAAAATTACGTTCAAGTAGGGAAATTTGCTTCAATTAAAATTACTTCAGCTACCGAATTTGATTTATACGGAGAACCAGTATAAAGATAAAGATATATTGAGATAAAAAAAAGCAAGCTAATGCTCGCTTTTTTTATGAAATTGATATTTCTAATTTAGAAAACAGTATTCGCAAAAAACAATTTATCATTTTCCTAAAATGATCTGAATAAAGGATTATCCACCATATAAATTAGTGGCCTTTACCTTTTCGTTCTATACCAAAAAGTAGCGAATTAGGAATTTTTTATAAAGCATTTTTCACCAGAAAAACAAAAATATTTATTGTGTTTTCGGAAAATAACCTACATTAAAACCTGAATCCAATAACTCATAAGAGTTTGCACTTATTTTTAAACTGTAATATTCATTTGGATATCCAAATACAAGTGGACGTGAGGCATCAATAGCTTCATTTTTGTGAGCATTGTAACTTAGCCAAACTATAGCTATTTCAGAGTTAGAATCTCTAGTAATTAAACCAGTTCATTTTAGATTATTTTACCTAATAGTTTCTAAATTTTTAATATTTTATTCTGAAGAAATAAATGAAAGATACAAAGGTCTAAATTTATTTGTTTCACCATATTTTATTAATTTCACATTAGCAGATTTACTTGCAATTTCTTTAAAATAATCAATAACAAAATTATGTCTAGTAAATCGAAAACCAAGTTCATAGTTCAAAAAGGCTGAAGGTGATTTTAACGTTTGAGAATTTAGCGTTATTATACTTATTAAAAATAAAGCGGTGAAGGAAATGAGAATTTTTTTCATTAAAAAAAATAGAAATCAAATATATTGAATTAAACCAAAAATTAGTTAAATAATTGTTACAAATTTTTTGTTGTTTCTACAGCTTGTTTAAATTGTTTACTTTTAGCAAAAATTAAAAGCTACACTAAAATGAGTAATCAGAAAATAAATGATTTCGATTTTAAAAATCACTGGAATCATGCATATCAAAAAACACCTGCCAATAGCTTAGGGTGGTATGAGGAAGATCCAATTCCTTCAATGGAGTTAATTTCAGAGTGTAATTTACCAAAAGAGTCCTTAATTTTTAATGCTGGAGTTGGTGCAGCAACTTTAATTGAACTATTATTAAAGAAAGGTTATACAAATATTGTTGTAAATGATATTGCAGCTTCAGCATTAACGGAATTAAAAAATAATTTAATAGCCCATAAACAAGCTAAAGTTGAATTTATTGTTGATGATTTAACAAAACCTACTGAGTTGCTAAAGCTTAAAAACGTTGACTTATGGCATGATAGAGCTGTACTACATTTTTTTACAACCAAGCAACAACAACAAGCATATTTTGATTTAATTCGGAAAGTTATACGTTTAAAAGGATATGTGATTTTAGCCGAATTTAATTTAGAAGGTGCTAAAAAATGTAGCGGCTTAGATGTGTTTAATTACAATGAAGAAATGCTTCAAGAAAGATTAGGTGAAGATTTTAAATTGCTAAAATCATTTAACTACACCTACACACAACCTTCAGGAAATACAAGAGAATATGTGTATACATTATTTCAAAGAATAGCTTAATTTTAATAAAATACAAAGTTTAATGAGTAACCGTTGTTGTTTACAAAAAAAACCATCTGTCAAATTAAAAATGATAAAAAATAACAGATGAAAGTACATCATATTCCTTTTCAAAAGACGGGCTATTTCTCAAAAATAATTTATGATTATTTAGATAAAAACCCAAAACTCACTAAATTTTATGGAAATTATCCAGATTTAGATGGTTTTAAAAAGCAAATTGAATTGAGAAGTGCATCTGAACTTGATTCAGAACAACAACGTAAAAACTTAGTTACGTCTCTTAATATTCAATATAATTCATTTAATTGTAGTGCGTTAACGTTAAAAAATATTCAATTATTAGAAGCTAAAAATACGTTCACCATTACAACAGGTCATCAGCTAAATATTTTTACAGGACCTTTATATTTTTTGTATAAAATTATTGCTACCATAAATTTAACAACTACGTTAAAAAAAGAATATCCTACATATAATTTTGTACCTGTATATTGGATGGCTACTGAGGATCACGATTTTGAAGAAATTAATTTTTTTAATTTAAAAGACCAAAAAATTGCTTGGAATAGGCAAAGTAGTGGAGCAGTAGGAAGATTAACTACTAAAGGGTTTGATAAAGTTTTTGATGAATTTTCAGCATTAGTTGGCACAACTAGAAATGCTACTTTTTTAAAGGAATTGTTTGAAAATGCTTATCTAAATCATGCTAACTTAACTGACGCAACTCGTTATTTGGTAAACGAGCTTTTTAGTGAATATGGTTTGGTAATTATTGATGGAGATGATGCACAGTTAAAACAACAATTTGCACCAATTATAAAAGATGAGTTATTAAATAAAACTTCATTTCAGGAAGTTTCAAAAACAAATAAACAGCTAAATAAAGATTATACTATTCAAGTTAATCCAAGAGAAATTAATTTATTTTATTTGAAGGAGGGTTTACGGGAACGCATTATTTTTGAAGACGAGGTATACAAAATAAACAATACAACAATAACTTTCTCTAAAGATGAAATTTTAAAGGAATTATCAAATTTTCCAGAACGCTTTAGTCCAAATGTAATTATGCGACCGTTGTTTCAAGAGACAATTTTGCCAAATCTGTGTTATATTGGTGGAGGTGGAGAATTGGCCTATTGGTTTCAACTAAAGAATTATTTTAAAGAAGTAAACACTCCTTTTCCAATTTTGTTATTACGAAATTCGGTATTATTAGCTTCAGAAAAACAATTGCTAAAGAGTACTAAATTAAACATTTCTTTGCAAGAATTATTTGTAAAGCAGGAACAATTAATTTCTAAAAAAGTAAAAGAAATTTCAAAAATTGAGATAGATTTTTCTACTCAAAAAGAACATTTAAAACAGCAATTCATCAACTTAAAAGAACTTGCTAAGCAAACCGATAACTCTTTTTTAGGAGCTGTAAATGCACAGGAGAAAAAGCAACTCAACGGACTTGATAATTTAGAGAAAAGATTATTAAAAGCTCAAAAACGTAAACTTTCTGATATTGTTGAAAGAATTATAGTTTTACAAAATGAGTTGTTTCCAAATCAAAGTTTAGAAGAGCGTACTCGTAATTTTTCTGAAATGTATTTAAAATTGGGAGATGATTTTATACCAATGTTAGTAAATGCTATAGAACCATTACAATTAGAATTTAGTATTATTGAATATTAAATTCACTTGTAAAATGTAATTTAACTGTAGGATATTTACTTTGTGTCATTTGAATAGTAAATTCAGAATCGGCTAAAAAAACCAATTGTCCTTGTTTATCTTTAGCTAAAAAGCGTTGTTTTACACGTTTAAATTCTTTGAATTCTTCATTTTTAGGATCCTCTGGAGCAACCCAACATGCTTTATGAACCGGTAAGTTTTCGTAACTACATTTTGCGCCATACTCGTGTTCTAAACGATATTGAATAACTTCATATTGCAAAGCTCCAACAGTTCCAATTATTTTTCTTCCGTTTAAATCAAGTGTAAATAATTGCGCTACACCTTCATCCATTAATTGATCTAATCCTTTAAATAATTGCTTAGATTTTAACGGATCAGCGTTGTTAACATAACGAAAATGCTCTGGAGAAAAACTAGGAACTCCTTTAAAGTTTAATAGTTCACCTTCAGTTAAAGTATCACCAATTTTAAAGTTTCCAGTATCTTGAAGTCCAACAATATCACCAGGAAAAGATTCATCAACAATTTCTTTTTTCTCAGCAAAAAAGGCATTTGGACTTGAGAATTTCATTTTTTTATTATTTCGAACGTGCAAATAAGGCGAATTTCTTTTAAAAATTCCTGAAACAATTTTAACAAAAGCCAATCTATTTCTATGATTAGGGTCCATATTGGCATGGATTTTAAAAACAAAACCAGTTAAACTTTCTTCTTTGGAATCTACCAAACGTTCTTCAGACATTTTTGGCTGTGGAGAAGGAGCAATTTCAATAAAACACTCTAAAAGCTCTTTTACCCCAAAATTATTTAATGCAGAACCAAAAAATACAGGTTGCAATTCTCCATTTAAATATTCATTCTTATCAAAATTAGGATATACTTCAGTTACTAATTCTATTTCTTCACGTAATGTTTCTGCTGAGTTTTTACCAATAATTTCATCTAATTCAGGAGTAGAAATATCAGTAAATTCAACTCCTTCTGAAACACTTTGTTTATTATCACCAGAAAAAAGATTGATTTTTTTTCCATAAATATTATAAATTCCTTTAAAATCGTAACCCATTCCAATTGGGAAACTTAGAGGAGTAACTCGCAACCCTAATTTTTGTTCAATTTCATCTAATAAATCAAATGCATCTTTTCCTTCACGATCCAATTTATTAATAAAAACAATTATTGGAATTTTACGCATTCTACAAACTTTAACTAATTTTTCAGTTTGTTCTTCCACACCTTTCGCAACATCTATAACAACAATTACACTATCTACAGCTGTTAAAGTTCTAAAAGTATCTTCGGCAAAATCTTTGTGACCAGGTGTGTCTAAAATATTTATTTTTTTATCTTTATAAATAAAAGCAAGAACAGAAGTTGCTACAGAAATACCACGTTGACGTTCTATTTCCATAAAATCTGAAGTAGCACCTTTCTTTATTTTATTATTTTTTACGGCGCCTGCTTCTTGTATAGCGCCACCAAATAATAACAACTTTTCAGTTAAGGTAGTTTTACCAGCATCGGGATGTGAAATAATCCCAAATGTACGTCTGCGTTCTATTTCTTTTAAAAAACTCATGGTTCAAATTTTGAGGTGCAAATATATGCTTTATAGTTTGAAAGTTGAAAAGTTTGAAAGTATGAAATTCAATAAGTATCATTACATTTTGTAAATTTGCTTCAATTGAAGATAATATGATAGAAGAACAGGTGATTTTAGTAAACGAAAAAGATGAACAAATAGGTTTAATGCCCAAAATGGAAGCGCATGAAAAAGCAGTTTTACATAGAGCATTTTCAGTATTTGTTTTTAATGATAAAGATGAATTAATGCTACAACAACGAGCAGCCGACAAATACCATTCACCTTTGTTATGGACAAATTCTTGTTGTAGTCATCAAAGAGATGGTGAAAGCAATTTAGAAGCGGGAAAACGTCGTTTGCAGGAAGAAATGGGTTTTGTTTGTGAGTTAAAAGAAGTAACCTCATTTATTTATAAAGCACCTTTTGATAATGGTTTAACTGAACACGAATTGGATCATATTATGATTGGGTATTATAATGAAGATCCAATAATGAATAGGGAAGAAGTTGAAAGTTTTAAATGGATGCCAATTGAAGCTGTTAAAAATGATATCGCAAATACCCCTGAAATTTATACCGAATGGTTTAAAATAATTTTTAAAAAATATTATAATTTTATCTGTAAAAAATAATTGTATGAAAGTTACTGTAAATAGAAAAGCACATTTTAATGCAGCACATAGATTGTACAATGCAGATTGGTCAGATGCGCGTAACGCTACGGTTTTTGGTAAATGTGCAAACCCTAATTATCATGGGCATAATTATGAGTTAATTGTTTCAGTGAAAGGTGAAATACATCCAGAAACTGGTTTTGTAATGGATATGAAAATTTTAAAAAAATTGATTTTTGTAGAAATAGAAGAGAAATTTGACCACAAAAATTTAAATGAAGAAGTTAAGGCTTTTAAAACCTTAAATCCAACCGCCGAAAATATTGCAGTGGTAATTTGGAATAAATTGCGTCAAAAAATTGATGTAAGTTTAGAACTTTCCATTACCATTTATGAAACACCTCGTAATTTTGTCACCTATTGTGGGGAATAAAATAAGAAATTAGCTAAAAAATAAACCGTCTTTCGGAATGTTGTTACACTAAATTTTTTGAAGTGTAATTTTAAAATACCCTCGCAATAATATACTAATATTGCTATAAACCTATTCGGTATTGATTGACTTTTGTTTTAGTTTCTTAGCTAACTTCCTTTTTTATTTTTTCTTACACGTATTCATGCCAAAAGGTAAATAAAGTGGACAAAAACTAATAAAACTTGTTAATACAAAAACAGCAGCAAATGCCAATAATACAATTCCAAGTGTACCAGGAATAATACCTTGCCAATACAATCCAGCAATAACAACAGCTATAATAACTCTGATTATTTTATCAGTAGCCCCCATATTTTTTTTCATCTTTTGATTTTTTTAGATTAATAATAATTTAAAATTATTATTTTTTTTAGGAATTATAGTTCTTTTTTCTGTTTATTTAATTCATCTTGTAGTTGTCTTCTTACTTTTTGCTCACGCTCTAAGGCTGTTTTTCTGTGATTTTCAAACTCTTCTTCAACTTCTTTTAAAGTTTCTTTAGTTTGAATAGTAATACTATTACTTTGTTTGAATTTTGAAATAAATACAATCAATAATATAGTTAAAACTCCAATAATAGAAAATAGAAGTGTTTTAAAAAAAGATTTACCTAATTGGATGCCAAATAAGGATATACTTTGTTTTTCGCTTGTTAAAGTATTTATATTATTTTCTGAAACCTTTAAAGAATTTTCTAAACTTTCAATAGTTTTTTTTTGAGAATCAATTGTGGTTAAATTACTCAATATGTTTTTTTTCGAATCTGAAATTGAGTCGTTAACATTTGATTTTAATGTTGTTAACCAACGTAAGTCTACTACTTTGTATTGCTGATACCTATTCGATTTGTTGATTAAATAATCAAATTGATTGTTTACAGACCCTGTATCAATAAATTTTTTAGTTGCTTGACTAAAAATGCTTGTTGTAAATAGTAAAACTGTTATTATAAAGCTAATTTTAATTTTCATAGTTTATTAATTAGTTTGATTTGTTAACGAAATCAGTGAATACTTATTGCCATTTTGGAATTTAATTATTTAAACCTATTATCAGATTTAAAGTGCTCCTTATCAATGTTGTTCTTAGTAGCTAACCAACCTTTTTTTGTGTTAAATCTATTATCAAAATCTTCAAAAAATGGTTTAATATCTAAGATAGGAGAATCATTTATCATATCTACATCTAATATGTAAATTTTATTATTTTCAACTCTTTCAATTTCAACAATAGAAATACCAATTTTATTAGGCCTTTTTGGTGATCTAGTAGCAAAAATTCCTTTAGATGTTGTATCCATAAATGGAATTACCTCTAATTGAGGATCTGTAACTAAATGTAGTTCATAAATTAAAATAATATGCGAAAAATTTTCAATTTCTTTGATGCCAGCATAATATTCTGGAGATAATTCAATGACCCCTTTAACACCTTTTGCACCAGTTGGTTGAATTGGCATGTTTTCTAAAGTATGCCAAGGAGTTTTTATTTTTCCAAGTATGTTAAGAACTACCTGTTCACTCATTATTTAGCATATTTATTGAAATAAGTATCCAGTTCTTTAATATTTAATTCTTTAGAATTCTCATCTAAAAGTGAATATTGAAATGAATTTTTTGCAAGTTGATATAACTCTTTTTTAGTTAAATTTAATGCCTTTTGAATATCAATATAATTTTTGTTTACTTGTCCACCAAAATACGCTGGATCGTCAGAATTTATAGTAACTTTTAAGCCTAAATCCATCATTTTCTTTAATGGATGATTTTTCAAATCATCAACAACTTGTAAAGCAGTATTTGATAACGGACAAACTGTTAATGCCATATCACGTTTAATAATTTCTTTCACTAATTTCTCATCTTGTAAAGAATTATTTCCGTGGTCAATACGTTTAATTCCTAAAATATCAATGGCTTCCCAAACATAATCAGCTGACCCTTCTTCACCAGCATGAGCAACAGGAATATAGCCTTCATTTACAGAAGCTTCATACACATTTTTAAATTTGGAAGGTGGATTTCCTTTTTCTGAAGAATCTAAACCTACTGCGGTAATTTTATCTTTAAATGGAAGTGATTCTTTCAATGTTTTAAAAGCATCCTCTTCACTTAAATGTCGTAAATAACTCATAATTAGTAATGAAGAAACTCCTAACTTTTCTTTAGCATCATCACAAGCTTTTGAAATACCGTTTATAACAGTTTCAAATAAAACACCTCTTTCAGTATGTGTTTGAGGGTCAAACATAATTTCTGTATGACGTACGTTTTGAGCGGCACATTTTTCTAAATAACTATAGGTTAAATCGTAAAAATCTTGTTCAGTAATTAGTACACTTGCACCTTGATAATAGATATCTAAAAAATCCTGTAAGCAATCAAATTTATAAGCTTCTTCAATTTCTTCAACAGAATTATATGGTATTTTAATAGCATTTCTTTTCGCAATTTCAAACATTAATTCAGGTTCAAAAGAACCTTCAATATGTAAATGTAATTCTGCTTTTGGTAAGTTTTCAATAAATGTTTTCATATTGCAAAATTAACTATTTAATTTTTTTAAATGATATTTGTTGAAAACTTATATATGAAAAAAATTATAATTTTAGGATTCGTTTTAATTGGAGGCTTATTTTTAAATTTTAATATGAAACATACATCTATGAAAAAAATAGAAATTGGAGATAAAATTCCTTCATTTAATCTAAAAGATCAAAATGGAAATAACTTTAGCATTAATAGTTCTGTAGGAAAACCGATGGTTATTTATTTTTATCCGAAAGATGATACGCCTGGTTGTGTAAAAGAAGCTTGTAAATTTAGAGATGATTTTGAGAAGTTCAATGATATGGGTGTTTTAGTTATTGGAATTAGTGGAGATAGTGTTGAGTCACATAAAAAGTTTGAAGAAAAATACAAGTTACCTTTCACTTTATTAGCGGATGTTACTAATGAGGTAAGAAAGTTATTTGGTGTACCAAAAAGCATGATTTTTTTACCGGGACGTGTTACTTATGTTGTTGATAAAAATGGTATTGTTCAATATATTTTTAACAGTCAGTTTGGCGCTGAAAAGCATATTGAAAATTCACTTAAAAAGCTGAAAGAGTTTTAAATTTAGTGATAAGTTTAATTTATGTTAATATATTGTTTAAATTTTAGATTTTAATCAAATAATTCATCTAATTCACGTAAATTTGCAATCAAATAAAAATAAATAGTATGTCAAGTATTAAAAATTTAAAAAAAGATATCAATTACGTTTTAGGAGATATTATTGAAGAGTGTTATTCTTGGGAATTATTAAACCCAAAAGATGATGCTAAAGGAACTGAAGCAATTATTGATGAAACAATTATTGCGTTTGATGCATTAATCGATAAGGTTCATATGAAAGGTGTAGAAAATAAGAAAGCTCACTTTAAAAATATAAACTTAGAATTGGAAGAAACTGCAAGTAATTTACTTAAAAAAATAAATAAACTGTAGTTGTTACTCTATAAAGAATAATTTTTTTGTTTAAAATAAATTTATTTTGTACTTTTAGGATACTAAAATTTAGAATAAAACGTTTTTAACTTAACCAACTAAAATCTTTTAAAATATGGCAAGAGCGATGTTTGAGTATACAAAAGCAATACTCGAAAAAGTTAGTTTTAATAAAGAGTTATTTAAAAAAGAATTAGAAAAAGCAGTAAATAGGTTATTACCTTTCGAAATTAAAGAATTATATTTTTGGCTAAGAGAGTTCACAATCAATAAGCCAGATTTACATAACTGTTTAGCAATTGTAAAAAATTAAAAAAAAGGAGCATTTAGGCTCCTTTTTTTTTGTTTATAGGGCTTATTATTTGTACATCACTAAAGGCAATAACTCCTCTAATAATTCCATCAATAACAGTTTTTAAAGCTTCAATTAGTTGAATTTTTAATTGTGATTTATGGTAAATAATACTGACTTCTCTTGCTGGTACGGGTTCTTTAAACTGTCTCAAATAAGAGTTATCTTCTTCGCTTAAATCTAATGTTTGTAGATAAGGCAATAAAGTCATTCCTAAACCTTCTTTAGATAGTTTAATTAGCGTGTTAAAACTTCCACTTTTCAATTGAAAAGGCTGATTTTTAGTTTTAAGTGTGCTGCATAAATTAAGAATACTTTCTTTAAAGCAATGGCCGTCTTCCAGTAACAAAATATCATCAATATCTAAATTATCTACGTCAATTGTTTTACTTTCATACAAGCGATGCTCTGTAGGTACAAAACCAACAAAAGGTTCGTAATAGAGTACACGTTCTTTAATCATTTCATTTTCTAAAGGAGTTGCCGCAATTCCCACATCAATATGGCCATCTGCTAACTTTTTTATAATTTCTTCAGTAGTTAACTCTTCAATTTTTAAATTTACTTTTGGAAATTTTTTAGTAAAAGTTTTTAAAAATAACGGAAGTAGCG
>Ga0307989_1001804_pt1 | contig 10847 bp, 10 predicted proteins | sample EllFjometagen185_FD_203164 | JGI IMG/M metagenome (GOLD analysis project Ga0307989, IMG submission 203164) | Marine microbial communities from Ellis Fjord, Antarctic Ocean - #185 | ecosystem: Environmental > Aquatic > Marine > Unclassified | place: Southern Ocean | collected 2014-10-08 | reverse complement strand
GCACCGCCTTCTTGAATTCTGGAAACCAATTCAATCATATTGAATGTTTTGTCACCCGGTGCGAAGTACCAGATTGCAATAATCGCCAGCAGCATACCAACACTTCCCGCCAATGTATAAAGGAAAAATTTGATAGCCGCATATACACGTCGAGGGCCACCCCAGATTCCAATCAGGAAATACATTGGGAACAACATAATTTCCCAGAAAAGATAAAACAAAATCAGATCCAATGCGACAAAAACACCTAACATTGCCGTTTGCAATAACAAGAACATTGCAAAATATCCCCGTTCGAATTTATCAATCCTCCAGGAAGCAAGCGCAGCAGCAATTCCGACAATTAACGTCAGCATGATCATTGTTATGGATAGTCCGTCAACCCCAATATGGTATTCAACTCCCAAACTTGGAATCCATTCAAATTTCTCTACGAATTGCATTCCACCAGTGATACCTTTTGCACTTTTATCAAAGGTCGTAAATATGGGGATGGCAATGATCAAATCCACGATTGTTGCAATCAATGCGATCCACTTTGCTTTATTTTTGGGAAACAACCAGAGAAAAAGAGCTCCAATTATTGGCACAAAAACAATCCATGATAAAGTATGACTCATCACAACCTCAATCTATATTTAATAATTAACAACTATTTAAAAAATCAGGCAACCATACCTCTGGTTTACCCCATGAACACAACAACTGTAACCACTGTAATAACAAATATTATTAAAGAACTACCGATTAGGGTCTGAATTTTTCCAGATTGTAATAAACTGGCACCCTTACCACCGGCCTGAGCAGTCCATCCTGCCCCGTTTACTGCACCATCAACTACCTGGTTGTCAAAAAGTCCAGCTACTGTTCCGGTTATTCTTCCCAAAAATCCAGCAAAATTAACCAATCCATCAACAACCATCTGATCAAAAGCCGCCAGAAATCCAAACAGTTTTCGAATTGGATTAATAACAACAGCCTCATAAAACTCATCTACAAAATATTTATTATTCAGCACTGTGAAAATCTTCTGAGCTGAAAGTGATGACATAATTTTTGCTCTTGCTCCCGGATTTTTCATATAGAAGTAATAAGCTAAAAATCCAGTAAAGAATGTCCAGGCCACAGAAGCGATCATCAGGCCCCATTCCAATGCGGTATGATCGACTTGCTCTTCTGAGTGAGCTGCCGGTTTTGCTACGCTATGGTTATCTGATTCATCCGAATGTTGAACGATTCCTTTTTCCAATTGAATTCTTCGGAAATTATCCGCCGGTTTGCTTTGAATATCATGTACAACCGGATCAAGAAAATTAGAGAAATTGCTATGACCACCTAAGAAGTGGGGGACATTCCAAAATCCAACCGTTAAGGCTACAAAAGCCAATATAGCAATAGGTACAACTGTCCGTTTGGGTTGTTCCTTACAATTATCCCATGTGTGCTTGTCCGCTCTGGTCTCTCCGAAGAATGTCATAAAAACCAATCGCCACATATAAAATGATGTTATTCCAGCAGCGATAAACCCAACCAGCCATAACAATGGAGAACCATTAATAAACGCTTTCCACAAAATTTCATCTTTACTAAAGAATCCTGACGTTAGCGGAAAACCCATAATGGCCAGGGTTGCAGCAATAAACGAGAATCCGGTGATGGGCATCTTCTTTAGCAAACCTCCCATTTCCCTCATATCCTGCTTATGATGCAGTGCAACAATCACAGATCCTGATCCCATAAATAGGCAAGCCTTAAAGGCTGCATGGGTTAGCAGATGAAAAATACCGGCACTAAATGATCCAACGCCCATGGCCAAAAACATATATCCCAATTGGCTGACTGTTGAATATGCCAGTACCTTTTTAATATCAAATTGCGCCATCCCTATGGTCGCAGAAAAGAAACAGGTCATGGCTGCAATTATCGCAACAAATCCCAATGCATGAGGTGCCAATGTATACATGAAGTAGGTCCTTCCCATCATATAAACACCCGCAGTTACCATTGTAGCTGCGTGAATCAAAGCACTGACAGGTGTCGGACCCGCCATGGCGTCAGGTAGCCAAACATAAAGTGGAATTTGGGCCGATTTTCCCATCGCACCAATGAAAAAGCAGATACCAATGACTTCAAGCAGTGGAAATCCCCAAAAGGTTTGCTGTGAGAGGACATCAATATTCGCTTTAAAATCCGTAAAACTTAAAGTGACTGTACCCACTGTTTTCCAGGAAAACAGAACAATCAGGAAAATACCGGCTAAAAAACCAAGATCCCCAATTCGGTTAACTATAAAAGCTTTTTTACCGGCAATAGCGTTCGCCTCTTCAGTAAACCAGAAACCGATCAGCAGATATGAACATAAGCCAACACCTTCCCAACCCAAAAACATTATGATGATATTATCCCCAAGAACCAGCATCAGCATTGCAGCTAAAAACAGATTCATATAAGAGAAAAATCTCCAGAATGACTTATCACCATGCATGTACCCCATTCCATATATATGAATGAGAGTACCAATCCCGGTGACTATCATAATCATTAATGCTGAAAGTGGGTCGTATCTAAATGCCCAATCAACATTCATTTCCGCGACAGAAAACCAGTTTATAATCGGTATTCTGATAATTCTTTCAGAGACTTCCAAACCGTTTAGAGCAATAAAAGAACTAAATGCCAAAACTGCGGAAATCATCGGCATCGTGCACCCCAGGATACCAGTGATATTCTCTCCCAGGGAGGCATAAATCTTTTTACCAAACACTCCCAGGATAATCGCTCCAAAAAGAGGAAGAATTGGAACCCACGGTATTACTGTCTGTATATAACCCATTATTCGTCTATTGTTTCAATGTTAATGTTTCAACCAAACAAATTCGGAAGAGTTTTCTTATCCTTTCAGACTAACCAGCTTATTAGCCAATATTTGTTTAAATTCCTTATAAACAGAAAGTGCAATCGCAAGCGCAACAACCGCTTCGGCTGCTGCCATCAATATAATAAAAATAGCAAAAATCTGACCATCCAACTGGGATGCCTGAGATTGTGTGAATTTTGAAAACGCCATAAAATTCAGTGCAGCCGCATTCAGGACCAGTTCAACTCCCATGAGTATCGCAATTGTATTTTTTCGGGAGATAAACATAATCGTACCTAAGGTAAAAAGCGCAATAGATACTGCTAAATAACCTGATAAACTCATCTTTGATCTCCTTTGTTAACGAGAACGAGCGCTCCAATCATTGACGCCAACAACAGAAAAGAAATCACTTCAAATGGAAGTATGTATTCTTTCAACAGTAATCTTCCAATATGTTTTGTTGTTGGAACCATTTCCTGTGTGACAATCGGCCATTCTGCTGAATTAATGATAAATAATAAGAGGAAAAATATCCCCGCACCAGCAACAATGGTTAATACGCTCTGGAAAGATATATTACTACTTTCCGGTGTTGCCACATCTGCTGTAAGCATCGTACCAAAAATAAGTAGAACGTTAATTCCACCTGCATAAACCAGGACCTGAACTACCGCCAGAAAATCCCCTCCCAATAAAACATAAAATCCTGCAATGCCAAACAATACAAAAAACAGTGCAAATGCAGACCGAAGCAAATTCTGAGAGAATGCCACAATGCATCCGATACCCAAAACCATGACGGTGAAAAAATAAAAAAATAATTCCGATAATTCAATCATCGCTACGCTCCTTCATCCTTAGATGTTTCTTCTTTTGCAGCCTTGGCTGCCTTCTTTGCCGCTGCTTCTGCTTCCAACTCATTCGCCTTTTTTTCGGCCTTTTCCTTCTGCTCGTCACTGACAAAACGTAATACCAGATCATTAAGATTTTCAGTATTCATTTCAAATCGTTTTGTATGTACAATAGCTTCCGTCGGGCAAGCCATTACACAAAGACCGCAATACATGCATTTCCCTGCATTAATATCAAACCGGGTGCTGGTACGGGTCTTAATCGCCCCTTTTTGGGTAAACCGATTGTTAATGGGATTGCCATCTGCATCTGCCAGCTTGTCTTTGTCACATTTAACACTGTTAATTATGATACATTCGATGGGACAGGCTTTCATACAAAGTCCGCAAGCGGTGCATTTAGACAAATCCACATTTAGAATACCGCGATAGTTATCCGGCATCCCCATCAATGTACCCTTGTAGGTCTTTCCTTTACAGTCTTTTCTGATGGATTCATTACTGGTAATATCAACTTCTGGATATTGAACCGTCTCTGTCCTTGAAAACATTGCCGCAAACGTAATGCTCATGCCTTCAAAGATTGATTTAAATCCGTTCGTTATATTTTCAAAATAAGCACTCATGATAAATACACGCCAAATAGATTAATTTAACAACACCATTCGTTTAAGAAACATCAGTTGCTCGAGAATTCACAGGAGTGTTCATCTCAAATAGGTTAACCTTCACCCTGATGAAAAACTTAACCATCATAAATAAGAATAATAAAAACATCACTCCGGCAATTATACTCTGTAACAGTGGATAGCCATTGGTTGCTATCATATAAAGTGCCTGACCAAAAAAAGCAATTAATGCTGCTGGTAAAAGGTATTTCCAGGATAAATCCATTAACTGGTCAATACGAAACCGGGGTAATGTCCATCGCAACCATATCAAAACAAAAATTACCAATGAAACTTTTCCCAAAAAGACCAAAACACTCAACCAGGACCATCCTTCAAGTATACCGGGTAGATTCCCTCCGCCCAGATAAACAGCTGTTGTCAAACCACCTAATACAAACAAATTGGCCCATTCTGATAAAAAGAATACGGCATATCTGAACCCCGTATATTCTGTACAATATCCTGAAACCAGTTCAGATTCTGCTTCCGGTAAATCAAAAGGTGTTCTGTTTGCTTCAGCCAGCGAGCCAATAAAGAAGATGACAAAAGACATTAGGGTAAATGGACTTTGAAAAATCATCCAATCCCATGGCAACCAACCCTGTGAAGCAACAATTCCTCCCATCGAGAGTGTTCCCGTTATTAAGATCGGAACCAGCAAACTCATACCAACCGGAATTTCATAGCTGACAATTTGTGCAGCTGATCTCATACCACCCAGTAATGCCCATTTGTTGTTCGAACTCCAGCCTGCCATTAACACACCAATAACGACTAATGATGTAATTGATATAAAATAAAACAATCCTATATTCAGATCTGCGACAATAACATCTGTTCCCCAGGGAAACACCACCATCGTTCCGAAAACACCTAAAAGGCAAAAGTAAGGGGCAATGCGAAACAAAAATCTATCCGATCCGGTTGGAATTAAATCTTCTTTAAAAATCAGCTTAATCCCATCTGCTAACCATTGCAGAGACCCCTGTGGTCCCACTCGGTTTGGGCCCAGTCGAGACTGCATAAACCCGGAAATTCGTCTTTCAACAACAGTCAGAACTCCGCCAATGGTCACAAAAATAAGCAACACGACGATACAGACAATTATCATGGCCAAGACCTTGGCAGAAATAAGATCAAGACCGAGACTCATTAGAATTTTTTCCATAATATTTCTTAATCCGTAATTATTTTTTGACTATCTATCCAATTCAGGAGCAACAATATCCAGTGATCCAATTAAGGCAACAAGATCCGCAATAAATGATCCTTTGATAATTTCTGGAATTATGGCCATTGCTGTAAAGGAACCGGTTCGAATTTTAAGCCGTTGTGGGGATGTTTTACCATCACTGTTAATAAAATATCCGGTATCTCCACGGGGAGTTTCTGTTCTGAAATAAATATGCCCTTTAGGCGGCTTAATTGAACTCTTTACAACTGCTTTAATGTCTCCATCAGGAAGCATTTTTAAACATTGTCTAATCATTTTGGTGGATTCAACAATTTCGAGGATCCTTACCATATATCGATCATAACAGTCTCCAACCTGACCATGACTTCCCGTTCCTATGGGAACATCAAAATCCAATTCCGGATAAATACTGTAGGGTCGATCTTTTCTTAGATCAAATTTTAAACCGGATCCACGTAAATTAGGACCCACCAAATTATAATTCAATGCTTTTTCTGGAGAAATCACGCCGACATTGGCAAAACGATTGATAAAAATCTGATTATAAGTAATCAACCGATTAATTTGTTCAGCTACTGGCTCAAAATGATCAAGGAACTCTACTGTTTTTTCAATAAACCCCGGAGGTAAGTCAGCATTAACCCCTCCAATACAAATATAGTTATGGGTCAGTCGGGCACCACAAACCATCTCAAAAAGGTCATTAATATGTTCTCTTTCCCGGAGAAAATGAACAAAAGGCGTAAAAGCACCCATATCCATTTGAGAAGCTCCGACTGCAACCGCGTGACTGGAAATTCGATTGAGTTCAGAAACAATCACCCGGATATACTCTGCCCGTTTGGGAATTTCTAATCCCATCAATTTTTCAACGGCCATACAATACGCCAGATTCGAATTCATGGCGCAAACATAGTCAACTCTATCAGTATACGGAACAAAAGATTGCCAGGAAATACCTTCCGCAATTTTTTCAATGCCTCGGTGAAGATAGCCCACATCAGGATCACATTCGTATATGATCTCTCCATCTGTTTGCAAAATAAATCGAATCACACCATGGGTAGAGGGATGCTGTGGACCCATGTTAATCGTTAAATATTCTGTTTTGATAGCGGAACTCATTTCTTTTTCCCTTTCTGTGGTTGAAAACTTTTGGTGATTTCGGATGGAGTATTATCGATGCTGTTATACATGGTGGGTGCAACGTAGTCTTTTCTAAGCGGATGCCCTACCCAATCCTCGGGCAGCATGATTCTCCTTAGATCAGGATGTCCAATAAAAATCACTCCCAGTAAATCATATGTCTCTCTTTCCAACCAATCAGCAATCTTCCATATCGATACAACACTATCGATTTCAGGCTTTCCAATTGGCACACTGGATTCAATGGTTACACGGTGTTTATTTTTGTAAGAATATAAATGCCAAAACAATCTGATCTCTTCTTGGACATGATTCTCTTCAGTTTCTGACTCTGAAGATACATCAAAAAACAGATGCCAGAACAGTTTTGAGCTCTCTGTTTCATGAAGACCTGTTTGATTCATTAAAACATCAAAATCCAATTCATCGGTTTCCCGCAGAAAATTCATTACGGACAAAATGCTATCCGAACGAACATATATTGATGGGGTTGGACCTTCTTCTTCCTGAAAACTGACGACAGCATCTGTGTTTTTCTTTATCAGTTCGAAAATCTCTAGTGTGTTCAACTTTTTCTCCTTTATCACAACAGTACGTTGTTTTTTCACATATTCAAAAACTCAAACTCATCTCTCCTGTTGCCATCAAAATAGGCACAGATTCGAAGATTTAGTGTCTTTAACACCACAGTATCTGAATCAAAACCTATTTTTTTCGGAAATATTTCTCTTTTTTAATTATTTTCTGTAGATCAAGTATGGCAGATGTAAGCGCTTCAGGCCTAGGAGGACAACCCGGTAAATAGACATCAACAGGGATAACCCGGTCGACTCCATGTAGCACTGAATACCCCGCTTGAAATAATCCACCGGTATTTGAACAACTTCCAACTGAAATCACATACCTTGGCTCCGGCATCTGCTCATATAGTGTTCTTACCCGACTGGCCATTTTTAATGTAATCGTCCCACAAACCAGCATCAAATCTGCTTGCCTGGGTGCTGCTCTTGGAGGTGCACCAAACCGCTCTAAATCTGCTCTTGGTCCACCGGTCTGCATGAGTTCAATCCCGCAACAAGCCGTTGAGAACAATAGGTAAAACAACGAGTTTGCCCTGGCCAGATTTACTGCATAATCCAGTGTGGTTAAAACGAAACCATCGGATTCAAAACTGTTATGAAGTGTTTTCATTGTTTCTTTCTAAAATAATATTTCAAAAAATTCTATAGAACTGAAAAATCGATCGATCGTATTATTCACTGGAAAGATTCTTCACCCAGTCCAGTCCACCCTGAGTCCACGCATATACAAACCCAACCAGCAGAATCAGAATAAAAATAGTGATTTCCATCAGTGCCAGTAATCCCCATCCCTCTTGTAACAAATCTTTAAATATGACTGTTACGGGGTACATAAATGCGATTTCGACATCAAAAATCACAAAGACAAATGTGACCAGGTAAAAACGCAAATTAAACTGGGAATATCCAGATCCAACAGGAGTCTCACCGCATTCATAAACTGAGCTTTTTAAGAAACTGGGATTATCTGGCCTGAGATACTTTCCAACCAGCATAACCAACGCAACAAATCCGACTGCAATGGCCATGAATACAAAAATATTAGCAAATTCAAATAACATAATAAACGTTCCTAATTTATGTTAGAGATTTTCAATAGGGAATAAACAATCAGGTTCTTTAAATACTAAGGAACCCAAAATCGCACATAAATTCTATACTAAATCGTTTAATCCAGATCGTTTTAATAGTATAAAACCATTAACTGCTATTGATAGTAAAAGAGAAAATAATTACTTTTCGCTCAATCAATCCCCCATTCTTATCCCTATAATTGTGGTTTTGGAAATGATTTAACTCAATGCCATTTCTATAAATCAGCAACAACTTTTAAAAACATATCTCTGTAAATCACCTAATAATAATGGTTAATCAGAATATATAAATCGTTCAGCTGGATTTTAAAGCGTAAACCTATTGAACTAAAATAGACTCAATTCTGATCTTAATCACTTTAATGGATTTTGAATATCATCTTTTCCCAGCAATACTCTAACTTTTATATCCAGTTTCTTAACAAAATCACATTATAAATTTTCTTTCACGGTTTTATGATTCATTCAATTAGACAGGATATGAATAAAAAAACCAATGATTGAAAAAACCAAGAAAAGCTAAAATGATCTTTTTTGAAATTTTCAACAGAATCAAATGAAGATAATAATGGAAGGATGATTATAGAAACAATCCTGAGGATGAAAACGAACCGAAATAGATATCCGGTTCGTTAAGAAGGCTTGTTTAGCAGATTTTATTTCAATTACACCCTTTTATAAGGATGATACAAGGGTTTCCATATATTTGAGCGAACAACATCGAAAATATTTTCCTGTTTCAATCCCAAATCCGGATTTCTTTCAATTATCAATTTCAGCACACCCACAGCAACGCGAATCGAAATGTTTTGTAAATCCTTAACCTGAGGAAATATAATCCCTTTATCCAGATCTGATTTCGGTACACAATCAGCTAAAGCGATTGCCGCTGTTGAAAACATATCATGAGTGATAACTTTAATTTTTGATAAAACCGTTGCCATCCCAATACCTGGAAAAATAAAAGTATTACTGGCTTGACCAATTCGAAAACGCTCTCCTCCGAATTCCACATCTGGACATTGACTGCCAACCGCTATTATGGCTTTACCATTACTCCATTGATATAAATCTGCGGGAAGCGCTTCACTATTTATCACTGGATTGGTCAATGGAAAAATAATAGGATGTTCACTATTTTTTAACATAATTTGAACATGCTCTTCTAAAAAGCACCCTTCCTGCCCTGAAATTCCAACCAATACGGTGGATTTTGTCTTTTCAAGTACCTCTGCCAAAGAAGGTGAATCTCCCTGAATTTCCCAGGTGGATAAAAGACTGGAACTCTTGGCAAAAGGCTTCTTATATTCATTTAACTCACTTCTGTTATCAACGATCAATCCTTCTGAGTCGATCATGAAGATTTTTTCATAAGCGCTCTCACTGTTCAGCCCTTGATTCATCAATACTCTATGAATCTTTTTTGCAAATCCTAATCCACCTGAACCTGCACCAAATATCGTATATACCTGATCAGACAAATCTTCCTTCTTTATTTTCATCGCGTTTATAATACCCGCCAGAACCACTGCGCCGGTACTTTGAATATCATCATTGTATGAGGGGACCGTTTCCCTGTATTTTTCCAGTATTTGAAAAGAGTGTTCTCTGCTGAAATCTTCCCATTGAATTATTGCTCTGGGAAAGCAAACTTTAACTTTCTTCACAAAACGATCTATGAACTCATCATACTCCTCACCGCGAATTCTTTTATGAGGAACACCCAAATATAGGGGATCGGCAAGCAGCTCCTCATTGTCTGTTCCGATATCAAGCGCAATAGGCAAACAAAAAGAAGGATGAATTCCAGCTGCCAGAGAATACAATGACAATTTACCAATGGGTACGGCCATCCCACCCACACCAATATCACCGATACCAAGAATACCCTGGCTATCAGTAACAACAATGATCTTAACGTCCTGCGAAGGAAAATGGTGAATCATGTCTTCCATGTTATCAACATTGTCTTTCGTAATAAAAAGCCCTCTTGATCGCTGGTAATGATGGCTGAATTGCGAACAGGCCAATCCGACTGTTGGTATATATACAATCGGAATCATCTCCTCAATGTACTCTTCCAGCATACCGTAAAATAACGTTTCGTTTCTGTCCTGCAATGAACGCAGATAAATATATTTATCAATATCCGTAGGAGCGGCACAATACCCTTCATAAACCCTGGCTTTTTGTTCCTCAAATGTTGCTATGCTCGGAGGAATCAATCCCTCTAAATGAAAAACGTCTCTTTCCTCCTTGGTAAAAGCAGTTCCTTTATTCAGATTTCGGTCAGTGATAAGATCCAAACCATCAACTGACACTGGAATAAAAGGTTTTCCCTTCTGATCACGCCATTTTTGATATCTTTCAATTGACATAATTCCCCTTTTTCGAACATTGAGTTAAATCTGACAATGGTAATGTAGAAATACAGCTTGAGATAAAGCCC
>Ga0307989_1001803_pt1 | contig 10847 bp, 14 predicted proteins | sample EllFjometagen185_FD_203164 | JGI IMG/M metagenome (GOLD analysis project Ga0307989, IMG submission 203164) | Marine microbial communities from Ellis Fjord, Antarctic Ocean - #185 | ecosystem: Environmental > Aquatic > Marine > Unclassified | place: Southern Ocean | collected 2014-10-08 | reverse complement strand
CTTTATACGGATCTTCAGCATTAATTCTACATTCAATTGAATGCAATTTAGGTAAGTAATTTTTACCTGTAATTGGTATTCCTGCAGCTACTTTTATTTGCTCATAAATTAAATCGTAATCTATAACTTGTTCTGTTATTGGGTGTTCTACTTGAATACGTGTATTCATTTCCATAAAGTAGAAATTCTTATGTTTGTCAACTAAAAATTCTACTGTTCCAGCACCTTCATATTTAATAAATTCTGCTGCTTTTACTGCAGCATCTCCCATTTTTTTTCTTAATTGAGATGTCATAAAAGGTGACGGAGCTTCCTCTGTTAATTTTTGATGACGACGCTGAACAGAACAATCTCTTTCTGATAAATGACATGCTTTACCAAAAGAATCTCCAATTATTTGAATTTCGATATGACGTGGCTCTTCAATGAGCTTTTCCATATACATACCGTCATTTCCAAAACAAGCAAATGCTTCTTGCCTTGCTGCATCCCAAAGTTCTCTTAATTTTTCTTTTTTCCAAACAGCTCTCATTCCTTTTCCACCACCTCCAGCTGTAGCTTTTAACATTACTGGATATCCCATTTCGTCTGCAAGAATTTCAGTCTCTTCAAAAGTATCTAACAATCCTTCTGAACCTGGAATTGTTGGTACTCCTGCTTCTTTCATAGTTGCTCTTGCGGAAGCTTTATCTCCCATTCTACTAATCATTTCAGCAGATGCGCCAATAAACTTAATATTATGCTCTTCACATAATTTTGAAAATTTAGCGTTTTCCGATAAGAAACCATATCCTGGATGAATTGCATCTGCATTCGTAATTTCAGCCGCAGCCAAAATTGCTGACATTTTTAAATAAGACTCGCTACTTGCCGGTGGCCCAATACAAACCGCTTCATCTGCAAAACGTACATGTAAGCTCTCTGCATCAGCAGTAGAATATACAGCAACTGTTTTTATTCCAATTTCTTTACAGGTTCTTATAACACGCAATGCTATTTCACCTCTATTGGCTATTAATATTTTTTTAAACATACTACTTTCAAATTACTTAATAAAAATAGCTTCAAAATTGCTATTTGAAACTAAAAATGAAATTAAATTTATGAAGGGTCTACTAAAAATAATGGTTGACCAAACTCAACTGGAGTTCCATCTTCTACCAAAACTTTCATTATTTTCCCAGAAACTTCAGCTTCAATCTCGTTAAATAATTTCATAGCTTCAACCATACAAACTATAGTTTCAGAATTCACAGTATCGCCAACTTCAATAAAAACAGATTTATCTGGAGATGGTTTTCTATAAAAAGTCCCAATTATTGGCGATGTAATTTCTATGTATTTTGAAGTTTCATCTTTAGCAACAGTATCTGCATTAGAAGTTTCAGTTGGCGTCACTTGCCCTACAGATGCAGCAACAGACATTTGAGGCATTCCCATTGGTGCTTGTTGTAAAATAGTTGTTTCACTTTTTTCTGAGCCTGTTTTAATGGTGATTTTAATATCTTCCATTTCTAACTTTACTTCACTTGCTCCAGATTTTGAAACAAATTTAATCAGATTTTGAATATCTTTTATGTCCATATTCGGTTAATTTTAGTTGTTAATTTTTATAAGTTATATGCCCATTTAAAGTAGATTGATCCCCAAGTGAAACCACCACCAAATGCAGCAAAAATTATTGTATCTCCTTTTTTAAGTTGTTCTTCATAATCGGCCAATAGTAATGGTAATGTAGCAGATGTTGTATTGCCATATTTTTGAATATTCATCATTACTTTTGAAGTATCCAAATCAATTCTATTTGCTGTTGCTTCAATAATTCTTTTATTTGCTTGATGCGCAGCAAGCCAAGTAACGTCTTCATTTGTTAAATTATTTCGCTCTAAAATTTTTACAGTTGCATCAGCCATATTAAATACTGCATTTTTAAAAACGGTTTTTCCATCTTGACGAACAAAATTTTCTTTGTTATCTAGGGCTTCTTTCGTCGTTGGATACATAGACCCACCTGTTTTAACTTTTAGAAATTCTCTTCCAGCTCCATCACTTCTTAAATACTCATCTTGCAATCCTAAACCTTCATTATTTGGCTCAAATAATACGGCTCCTGCACCGTCTCCAAAAATAATGCAAGTTGCTCTATCTGAATAATCTATCATAGAAGAACATTTATCTGCGCCAATAAGAAGTACTTTTTTATATCTCCCAGATTCTATATAACTTGATGCTACGGACATTCCATATAAAAAACTTGAACATGCTGCTTCTAAATCAAACCCAAATGCATTAGTTGCTCCAATTTGTGAAGCTGTATAAACAGCTGTTGCAGCAGCTTGCATATCTGGTGTTGCAGTAGCAACTATAACTAAGTCAATTTCTTTAGGATCTAATTTTTTTTTATCAATTAATTGCTGTGCAGCTTTAATTGCCATGTAAGAAGTACCTTTGCCTTCTCCTTTTAAAATTCTTCGCTCTTTAATTCCTGTTCTTGATGTAATCCATTCATCATTAGTATCTACTAATTTTTCCAACATTTTATTTGTTAAAACATCTTCAGGAACATATTTCCCAACGGCTGTTATTGCTGCTGTAATTTTTGTCATAATTTGATTTCTTTCAGATACAAAGAGTGGGTAAAAGTAGTAAAATATAATTTGACTTTTTACTGAATTTTACCAATTTTTAATGAATTTTAGGCTAAAAAACAAAAAAAACTCTCAAATTGAGAGTTTTTGCTTATTTTAAGCTTAATTTAATTAAGCTTGAATTTCTTCAGAATCTATAACTATTTGACCTCTGTAATATAATTTACCTTCGTGCCAATGAGCTCTATGATATAAATGTGCTTCACCTGTTGTTGGGTCAACAGCTATTTGAGGGACAACTGCTTTATAATGAGTTCTTCTTTTATCTCTTCTTGTTTTTGATATTTTTCTTTTAGGATGCGCCATTACTTGTATTTTTATCTATTAGTATATTTCTTAATTTATTCCACCTAGGATCAATTCCCTTATTATCTTCTTCTAACTTTTCTTCTTTTATTTCTAACTCTCTTAACTTTTCTAATACATCTGATTGTAAAGTACCATCATTTACACCTGGGTGTATTTTTTTTATTGGTAATCCCAAAACAATTGTTTCATAAATGTTTTGTGCTACATTTAATTTAAAATCAGAGTACGGTATAATTAATAACTCTTCATTTTCATCATTAAATTCATCACCAAATTTCACAATTAAATTCATATTTGTTTCAATTGGTTGCTGAAATAATTCGTTTGTAACATCACACGTTACCTCAACCCAACCTGAAAAATCAAAACTTAATTCAAACATTGTTGGTTTTTTCAAAAATGATAAAACTACTTTTATGTTTGAATTGTAAAATTCATCATAGCTAAAAAAATCAAAGAACTTTTTCTCAATTATATATTCAAATTGATGATTTCCGTCTTTTAATCCTACAAAAGAAATGTCAAACTCTTTTAAATCTTTCATTTAGAACTTCAATTTGAGCGTGCAAAGATATAAAATTATAAATAAATTATAAAAATTTATCGTTTTTCTTTTTGCCTAATTATATTTAAAGTATTTTCCGTCAAACTTTTATACTCTTTTCTAGTCTTATAAATTTGAATTCCTGTAAAAATAGCTTCTTTAAATGAATTAATATTCGCCATACCTTTTCCCGCTAATTCATAAGCTGTACCGTGATCTGGTGAGGTTCTTATTTTGTCTAATCCAGCTGTAAAATTTACGCCCTCTCCAAAAGACAACGTTTTAAACGGCGCTAAACCTTGGTCATGATACATGGCTAAAATAGCATCAAAATTCTTGTAATTTTCTGAACCAAAAAAACTATCTGCTGCATATGGGCCATAAACTAGCCTTCCTTCTTTCTGAATATTCGTAATAGTTGGCCTAATTACTTCATCATCTTCATTACCAATAACGCCATGGTCTCCACAGTGCGGATTCAAACCTAAAATTGCGATTTTTGGTTTTGAAATTGCAAAATCTTGCACCAAAGTTTTGTGTAAAATCTCCACCTTTTTCTGAATTAATTCAGCGGTTATAGTTTCTGAAATTTTAGAAACTGGTATATGCCCCGTTATTAGCCCAATTCTTAATGTATCAGTCATTAAAATCATTAGACTTTCACCATTTAATTCTGATTCTAAATATTCTGTATGGCCAGGAAATTTAAAATTCTCTGACTGAATATTATCTTTGTTTATAGGTGCCGTAACTAATACATCTATCTCGCCTTTAGCTAATGAATTTGTAGCTGCTTTTAACGATTCAAAAGCATATTTTCCAGAAGATTCTGTAGGTTTTCCTAAATCAATTTGGATATCTTCATTCCATAAATTCAAAATATTTAACTTGCCGTGAATTGCATTATCAACATGTTTTATTCCATTAAATGGCACATTAATATTCATGTTTTTTTTATAGGCTGTTATTAACTTTGCTGACCCAAATAAGATAGGAGTACAAAAATCTAACATTCTTTTATCTAAAAATGTTTTCAAAGCAATTTCTATTCCAATACCATTGTAATCTCCGATGGAAATTCCGATTATTATTTTTTCAGATTTGTTCATCAATAAAGTTTATTATGCTTAATTTTGAATGTTCAAAAGTAATCAATTAAATTGATAAAAATATGTTTACAGGTATAATAGAAAGTTTAGGTATTGTTAAAAATATTGTTCAAGAAGGTGAAAATTATCATATAACTATTGAAAGTGATTTTACAGCCGAATTGAAAATTGACCAAAGTGTAGCTCATAATGGAGTTTGCTTAACTACCGTTCATATTAATGGTAATAAATATACTGTAACTGCAATTAAAGAAACGTTGGATAAATCGAATTTTAAACACCTTAAAATTGGAGATTCAATTAATTTAGAGCGTGCAATGGTACTTGGCGCTAGATTGGATGGACATATAGTTCAAGGTCATGTTGACCAAACAGCAGTTTGCATAGGCGTTATCGAAGAAGATGGTAGTTGGTTTTTTGATTTTGAGTACGATTCTACTTTAAATAATATAACTATTGAAAAAGGCTCAATAACTATTAATGGTGTAAGCTTAACGGTTGTTAATTCAAAAAAGAATACTTTTTCTGCAGCTATTATACCTTATACTTATAAGCATACAAATTTTCATACTTTTAAAAAAGGTACTGTGGTAAATTTAGAATTTGATGTAATTGGTAAATATGTAGCTAAGTTATTGGAGAAATAAATTAATTATTTTTTCTTCTTTGATTCGTAAATACCATAAGCAATACCTGCAATAAATAGGATAGACCTCCATCAATTGGAAATCCTGGTGGCGGTGGAGTATTAGTATCTTCAGCTCCTCCGGGCTTAGGAGCCTCTTGTGCTTTTAGCTCATATGCCAAAAAAAAACAAGACATAACTAGTAAAAAACTTAATATATTTTTATTAAATTCACTTATCATTAGGGGGTTGAGGTTATAGTATTGTTTTGAAAGTTAAAATCTACTTTAACAAAGGGCGTATTTTTTGATTTAAAAAATAAGATAGAACGTTCTGTTTATAATAGAAGAAATCGAAAATTATTTTTTGCATTAGAGTTTATTAGAAATGAACTATCAAATAAGTTTACTGAATTTGAAAATTACTTTGTGGTAGATAGCATGCCTTTAGAGGTCGTTAAATTATCTAGAAGCAATCGCAGTAAAATATGCAAAGAAGAATTTTATAGTTCTCCAAATAGAGGTTTTTGTGCAAGTCAAAACATGCACTACTATGGTTACAAAATACATGCGGTTTGTTCTATAGAAGGTATTTTTAAAAATTTTGATATAAGCAAAGCTTCCTTCCACGATATTCATTATTTAAAGGATATTAAAAATCAATTTAACAATTGTGTGATTTTGGCAGACAAACTTATCAAATTGGCTTAGCAGCTCTCTGGAGTGTTGTATTAGGTTTTATTTTAGGGTATTATAATAGAGAAAGTAAAATATAGATTTAAAAACTTACATTTTAAAAGTTAGACTTATATATTGTACTATAGATTATAAGTAGTTTAGTTTAAGTAACTTTAGTTACTACTAAAATATTTATTAAATTTATATTTACCAAAAAATCAAAAACATAAACTAATGAAGTTATCTTTTCAAATAGCATTATTGCTACTTTTTACTAGTATTGTTAACGCTGGTTGTGATTCAAATAAGCAATCAAATAAAGTTAGTGATAATTCAATAAACCAAATAAAACAAGGAGAAGTACTTGTGTTAACTCCTGCTGAATTTAAAGAGAAATCTATAAATCAGACAATTATTGATATACGTACACCTTATGAATTCAAACAAGGATTTATTAAAGGCGCAGTAAATATTAATTATTATGACAGGAAATTTTTGGAGGATTTTGTAAATTATGATAAAAATGAACCTCTTTTTCTCTATTGCAGATCTGGAAGTAGAACATCATCAGCTTCAAAAAAATTAACGAAAGCTGGTTTTCTGAAAGTATATGATTTACGTGGGGGAATTATGAATTGGGCTAGAAATAATAATCAAATTGAAAAACAATAATAATGGTTAAAAAAATAACAATACTTTTTGTTTTAATAAGTATATTATCTTGTAAAACGGAACTTAGTAAAGAAGAAGAGCAAGCATTTATTTCAAAAGGAAAAGAAATTACACAAGCTTCATTTAAAGAATTAAGTAGTAATTTAATGGAACAAATGAAGTTAGGAGGTCCGGTGCAGGCAGTTCCGTTTTGTAATCATGAAGCAATGCCAATTACTAATAAAATGGCTGAAAAATTTAAGGTTACCATAAAAAGAACTTCTGATAAAATAAGAAACCCTAAAAATAAAGCTTCAGTAAGAGAGTTAGAAATAATTAATAAGTATCAATATTTACTTAATCAAGGTGAAGAGTTAACTCCAATAGTGGAATTAGATAAAAATAATCAAAAGCACTATTTTGCGCCTATTCAATTAAATTCAAAATGTTTAACTTGTCATGGTAAGTTAGAAGAAAAATTGAGTGTTAAAACAGATTCATTAATTAAGTCATTTTATCCAAATGATAAAGCAATAGGTTATACTGAAGGCGATTTAAGAGGGATTTGGAGTATAGCATTTAAAAATTAAATAATTATGGCAAAAGTAGTAGTTTTAGGAGCGGGTATTTCAGGCCACACAGCAATCTCATATTTGAGTAAATACCTAAAAAAAGACCATGAAGTCATCATGGTTTCACCAAATAGTAATTTTCAATGGATACCTTCAAATATTTGGGTTGGAGTTGGTTTAATGACACCAGATCAGGTGAAATTCAAATTAGCACCAGTTTATAAGAAAATGGGGGTTGATTTTAAGCAAGCGTTAGCAACATCAATTCATCCTGAAGGTGATGCTGAAAATGAAAAGGGATTTGTTACTATTAAATATGTTTCAGGTGAAAATGAAGGAAAAGAAGAAAAGGTAACTTATGATTATTTAATTAACGGAACAGGACCGAAACTTAATTTTGAAGCTACTGAAGGATTGGGGCCAAATAAATTTACAGAATCGGTTTGTACATACGATCACGCAGAACACGCCTGGGGGAAACTTCAAGAGTCTTTCAAAAAAATGGAGAATGGAGAGCGTCAAACGTTTTTAGTTGGTACAGGTCATCCTTTGGCAACATGCCAGGGGGCAGCTTTTGAATACATTTTAAACATTGGGTTTGAAATTAATAAAAGAAAATTATCGCATTTAGCAGATATGTGGTGGATTTCAAATGAATATGAATTAGGAGATTTTGGAATGGGAGGCGCTTATATAAAAAGAAATGGATATATAACACCTACAAAAATATTTACAGAATCTATTTTAAAGGAATATGGAATACGTTGGGTAAAAAGAGCGGGTGTTCAAAAAGTAGAAGAGGGAAAAGTTTATTATGAAAATTTAAGAGGAGAACACCATACAAAAGAATTTGATTTTGCGATGTTAATTCCAGGTTTTTCAGGTGCTGGAATGAAAGCTTTTAACAAAGAGAATGTAGACATTAGTTCAGAAGTATTTGCAGGAAATGGAATGATGAAAGTTGATGCTGATTATACACCTAAAGCCTATGAAGATTGGAGAGCTGAGGATTGGCCGTCAACCTATCAAAGTCAAAAATATGACAATGTATACGCAGCCGGAATTGCTTTTGCACCACCTCATGGGATGTCTAAACCTATGGAAAGTCCAAACGGTACAAAAATATTTCCAACACCGCCAAGAACCGGAATGCCATCTGGTGTTATTGGTAAAATTGTTGCTCAAAATATAATTCATTCTATAAAAAAAGGTAAAATTGAGCATCCACACACAGCTTCAATGGCAAAAATGGGTGCGGCTTGTATTGTATCTGCAGGATATGGATTGTTTAAAGGGCAAGCAGCTGTGATGACTGTGAATCCAATTGTTCCAGATTGGGAAAAATACCCAAAATGGGGTAGAAATATTAAAGATACTGTAGGTGTTGTTGGAACAGCAGGACATTGGATGAAATTATTTATGCATTATATGTTTTTGTACAAAGCAAAAGCAAAACCATTTTGGTGGTTAATTCCTGAATAGTTAGTACTAATTTAATTTAAAAATGATGAAAAAAAGTATAGAAAAAACAATACCATATAGTAATATTTCTTTTGGAACTGAACCAACTAGATTAGTACGTTTTATAAGGGTATGCTTTATATTTCAAGTATATAATTTTTTTAGACTGAATTTAAAAGTGATGAAAATTGTTGTAGGTGGGCATTCTTAGCAAATTTATTTTGTAATTTTGAATTATCTAAAAAAATCATAAAATGACTACAATAGAAATATTAAACTTAAAATGTGGTGGTTGTGCCAACACAGTAAAAAAAGGAATTTCATCTATAGAAGGTGTAAATACCGTTGCAGTAGATGTTGAAAATTCAATAGTAAGTATAGATACTACAGAAGAATCAGTAGTAACTTTAGTTAAACAAAAATTATCAAGTTTAGGATACCCTGAAGTTGGAGGTGCTAATACAATAATTCATAAAGCGAAATCTTTTGTGAGTTGCGCTACTGGTAAAATGACTTCTGAAGAATAAAATATTAGTTTAAAATATTAGCAAAACCATTATTTGTGACTTATATCACAAATGATGGTTTTGTTTTTTCTAAATTACTCACCCTAAAATTATTAACTAAAAAATACAGAATGTCAAAACACTTTCAAATTCTTGCTATTGGTGGAGGTACCGCAGGAATTATGGTTTCATCCATGTTAAAAAGAAAAAATTCATCATTTCAAATTGGTATCATAGAACCTGCAGAAACACATTATTATCAACCAGCTTGGACGTTAGTTGGAGCAAATACTTATGATTTTGATGCAACAGCAAAGTCAATGTCTTCATTAATTCCAAACGGTGTAGAGTGGATAAAAGAATTTGCAGATACTTTTGAACCTGAAACAAGTTGAGGTTGACGTAAATTTTATTTTTTTAAACAGCCTCTTCTAATTTAAAATTTCAAAGTAGCACCCACCAAAAAGTTTCTAGTTGCTTGAGGATAGTAACCTGCACCATCTATTGTTGTAGTTTCATTTGGTACAGACCAAGTATCATCATATGTGTAATAATAGCCATTTGAAATATATTCAACATTAAAAATGTTATTAACTAGGGCACTAAATACAATTGATTTAAAAATTTTGGTTGGAATAATTTCATAAGAAACATTAAAATCGTTTACAAAATAACTTTCTAAAACATCATTTTTAGATACAGTGCTTTCTAAATTTCCCATATGCTGTTCTCCAACATATTTAGATAATAGTGAAAATTGAATATTTTTAGAAGGTTTGAATGTGAATGCATTACCTATAACTACATTTGGAGAAAACGATAAATTAGTTGTTCCAAGGTTAGCTAATTCGCCATTTACTGGTGAAAAAAAATCAATATTTTTATTATTGCTAATAGCAATATTAGGTTGTAAACCAAATTTGTCAGATAATATAACTTGTGCATCAATTTCTAAACCTAGGCGGTAACTTTTTCCACTAGTTGCTCTTAAAGGCGCGCCGGTATCATCAATTGCGCCTGTTAAAACTAATTGGTCTTTATACAACATATAATAGATGTTTGTATTTACTTTAAAAGTTTCATTATTAAATCGCCAGCCTAATTCAAAATCGTTTAATTTTTCTGATGCCGTTACTCCATTTTCAAAATCGTTTCTATTTGGTTCTTTGTTGGCTCTTGCATATGATAAATAAAAGCTATTGTTATTGCTAGCTTTAAAGGTGATACCAGCTTTTGGATTGAAAAATGAATATTTTTCGTTTACATTGATAGGATATCTATCAGATGTTAACCCATTGGTATCAAATTTTACAAAACGAGCTTGTAAATCGGTAAATAATGTCCAGTTATCACTTAAATTATAGGTTAGTTTTCCGAAAATATTGGCATCATTCTTTTCAGTTTTACTATCGTAATAATGCTCTCTTATTTCAGAGTTACTTGCAAATTCAGCCCAAATAATTTCTCCAAAATGGTCACCCTTGTAAGTACTTATTGAAGTTCCAAAAATAAATTCGAGTTGTTCATTTTTGTAGGTAGCGTTTGCATTTAGAACGTAAAAATCATTATCCAACCAGCGTCTTCTAATTAAATCTGTTTCATTGATTGTTTCATTGCCAATAGTAATTGGAGTTAAATCGTAATCGGCAAAATCTTCCCCTTCTTTAAACTGCTCATAATAACCACGACCATACGTATAATTTAGTCCAATGGTTGTTGACCAATTTTTAGATAATTTTTCATTC
>Ga0307989_1001802_pt1 | contig 10853 bp, 7 predicted proteins | sample EllFjometagen185_FD_203164 | JGI IMG/M metagenome (GOLD analysis project Ga0307989, IMG submission 203164) | Marine microbial communities from Ellis Fjord, Antarctic Ocean - #185 | ecosystem: Environmental > Aquatic > Marine > Unclassified | place: Southern Ocean | collected 2014-10-08 | reverse complement strand
CATTTCAAAAAAAACTATGCAGAATGTTGATACAATAGAAAGAGGCGTTTGTAAAACCAAATCTGGTTGCTGCGCAAAACTTCATGTAACCGATTGGTTAAAAGAAATACAGCCTGCTACCAAAATAGACGATATTTTAGAAGTTCGTTTTAAAAATACGCGTAAAGATTATTATCTAAATGTAAATAACCTAAAATTAAAAATAGGTGATTTAATTGCTGTTGAAAGTAGCCCCGGACACGACATTGGAATAGTTTCGCTAATGGGAGAATTGGTGCAGCAACAAATGCGAAAGCACAAAGTAACTCTTGTTAACGGTGAAATCAGAAAGGTATATCGCAAAGCAAAATCGGTTGACATCGACAAATGGAAAGAGGCAATTTCGCTTGAACACGAAACCATGATTCGATCGCGGCAAATTACTGCCGATTTAAATTTAAAAATGAAAATTGGTGATGTAGAATATCAGGGAGACAGAACTAAAGCTATTTTCTATTACATTGCAGATGAGCGTGTTGATTTTCGGGAATTAATAAAAGTGCTTGCAGAGAATTTTCGTATTCGTGTGGAAATGAAACAAATTGGTGCAAGGCAGGAAGCTGGTAGAATTGGTGGAATTGGCCCGTGTGGAAGAGAAATATGTTGCTCGACGTGGATGCACAAATTTGTTTCTGTTACTACTAATTCAGCACGTTATCAGGAAATTTCACTAAATCCTCAGAAACTGGCCGGACAGTGTGGAAAATTAAAATGTTGTCTCAATTTCGAGCTTGCAACTTATATGGATGCGCAAAGGAATTTTCCTCCCAACCAAATTCCTCTTGAGACTGAAAACGGTCTCTATTATTTTTTGAAAGCCGATATTTTGTCAGGAACTTATTCCTATATGCTACAAGGAAATACCCCATCGAACCAAATTGTTGTACCGGTACAACGAGTAAAAGAAATTCAACAATTAAATAAAAACGGCAAGAAACCCGAAATGTTAATCGTAACGGATGAAGATACAGAATTGAAAAGCAACGATTCGTTTAAAAACGTTGTGGGACAAGACGATTTACACCGATTCGACCGACCTAAAAAACAAAAGAGTAGCAATAAACGTCGTTTTAATCGAAATCCTCGAAGAAACCAAAATACCCGATGAAAAAAATTGGATATCAAATTCTATTTATTGCAGTCGTTTTAGTACTATTTTCTGCCTGCGATAAAAATCGAATTTTTGAAGAATACAAAAAAATTCCTAAAACGGGCTGGGAAAAAGACTCGGTGTTAGTGTTTAATGTTCCGGTAACCGACACACTTCAAAACCACAATTTATTCATAAACGTAAGAAACAGTATTAATTACAGTTTCAGTAATTTATGGTTGTTTGTAGAAATTAACCAGCCTGGCGAAATTGCATTAACCGACACCTTTGAATTGTCTTTGGCATCGCCCTCGGGAGAATGGTTGGGAGACGGTTTTGGTGGAATAAAAACCCGACAAGTAGTTTACCGAACAGGAGTATTTTTCCCTGTTTCAGGGCAATACCAAATAAATATTCAGCACGGAATGCGCGAGGAAATGTTATCTGGAATAACTGACATTGGTTTTCGGATTGAAAAGATGAATTAGAAGCCCCCTCTTTTTCTCCCCCAAAGGAGGAGATTAAAAAAATCCAAATAGAATTTCCATAGAAAAAAAACAAAAATCAGTTAAACAGTGAGCAAAAATAAGCTAGCAAAATTCGGTGAAATGGAGACTTTCGAACATGTAATTCAGGCTCCGTACAACAAAATAGAACAAAACAACTTTTATTTGAAAAATAATTGGGCGAAAGATTTTTTTAAAAACAATAACCCAATTATACTTGAATTGGGATGTGGTAAAGGAGAATACACCGTTGCTTTGGCTGAACAAAATCCGAAGTTCAATTACATTGGTGTAGATATTAAAGGAGCACGTTTGTACAACGGAGCAAAACAAGCTTTAAATAGTAAGCTAAAAAATGTAGCCTTTCTGCGAACTAACATTGAAATAATAGGCCAATTTTTTGGTGAAGAAGAAATTGCCGAAATCTGGCTTACTTTTCCCGACCCGCAAATGAAAAAAACCAGGAAAAGATTAACATCAACATTTTTTTTGAATAAATACAAAGCCTTTCTGAAAAAAGATGGAATATTACATTTAAAAACCGACAGTAATTTCCAGTACACCTACACATTCGAATTGGCCAAACTAAACAAGTTTGAAATTTTAGCTGATACGGATAATTTGTATGAATCAGAATTATTAAGCGATACTTTGCAAATAAAAACATTTTACGAAAAACAGTGGTTAAGTCGCGGAATAACCATAAAATACCTGGCATTTAGAATGAATGATTTAACTTTTACAGAACCCAAAATTGAAATTGAGAAAGACGAATACCGAAGTTTTGGAAGAAGTGCCGGAGGAATTAGTTAGTATTGAGAAAAGAAGAAAGAAAAAAAATAAAGAGTAAAGAATTACCACGAAAGGGCTATATATTTCAGTCTGAGGCAAGCAACTCTTTTGCACCATATTTTGCTTTCAATTATAGCTAATAGGTTTTTGGGGCAACACTACAACTTTTATTGAAATAAGAAAAGAATGAAAAAAACATTTGAACACAAACTTTTATATCTCGAACTTCTTACGAACTACTATTAATCTAAAAAATGTCCGATTTTTTCAACAAAGTTTACGAAGTAGCAAAGTTAATTCCACCGGGAAGAATAACATCTTACGGTGCAATTGCTAAATATCTTGGAACAACTGGTTCTGCACGAATGGTAGGCTGGGCAATGAATGCTTCACGCAGCCATTCAGAATTTGTTCCGGCTCATCGGGTAGTAAACCGCAACGGATTAATTACCGGGAAACACCATTTCGACAACCCAAATGCAATGAAAGAACTTCTGGAAAATGAAGGTATAAAATTAGAAGGCGACCAAATTGTAGATTTCGATTTGAAATTTTGGAATCCGGGAAAAGAGTTGTTGTAAATATCACACTTTTTGTACTCAATGCATTCTAAAAACCCTTTCCGTATCAAACAAATGTTTAATTTAAAATTTCTCGAACAATTCATACTAAAAAGTGTTTTTTAAAAGAGATTTATTAGTTTTGCAAATTCAAAAACAAGAAATTACAAATCAGTAAAATAAAAATACAATGACTGATATTCCAAGAAGTTTAATCGTACCCAAAAATATTACCGATGCACTGCGCACTGTAATATTTCCTGGTAGTAAAGAAGATATAGTAAAATTAGAGATGCCTCAGGAAATTCGTATTGCCGGGCAACGTGTTAGTTTCTCATTAGTTTTTCAGCGCAGCGACGATCCCAATATCGAGTCGTTGGTATTGGAATGCGAGCAAGCAATTAAAAAATACATTGGCGACAACGTGGAAATTGAAGATAATATTTCGGTAAAATTTATTCACGACATGGAGCGTCCGGTTTTACCGAATGTTAAAAATATTATTGCAATTGCCTCGGGGAAAGGTGGTGTTGGAAAATCTACAACAGCGGTAAATCTTGCTGTTTCGCTTGCTAACTCGGGTAAAAAAGTAGGTTTGTTAGATGCCGATATTTTTGGCCCTTCAATTCCAAAAATGTTTGGTGTTGAAGGCGAGCGACCATCCGGAGTGAAAATTGACAAAAGAGAGATGATTAACCCGCTGGAAAAGTTTGGTGTGAAGTTTCTTTCGGTTGGCTTTTTTGTTGATGCCGATAGTGCAATGATTTGGCGCGGACCAGTTGCATCGAATGCCTTAAAACAACTTATTACAGAAGGAAACTGGGGAGATTTAGATTACCTGCTTATCGATTTACCTCCGGGCACCAGCGACATACATTTAACCTTGGTACAATCTGTTCCGGTAACCGGAGCGGTAATTGTTACCACCCCGCAAGATGTTGCTCTTGCCGATGTAATTCGAGGAACAAGCATGTTCCAAAGTAAATCTATTGATGTGCCTGTTTTAGGATTAATAGAAAATATGGCTTGGTTTACACCCGAAGAATTACCAAATAATAAATACTATATTTTTGGTAAAGATGGTGGAGTAAAATTAGCCGATAAAATTGGAATACCACTGCTCGGACAAATCCCAATTGTTCAGGGAATTCGTGAAGGTGGAGATTCGGGAATGCCAAGTTCTGTGGATAAAGAATCAATTACAGGATTAGCTTTTGCCGAAATTGCAAAAAAAGTAGAACACCGCGTGCATTTACGCAACATTCAAAGAGCTCCCACAAAAAAGGTACAAATAAGCCGGAAATAAACATTTAACAAACTATTCTATTTTCTGTATTGAGCTTTGGATCCGAAATCTGGTGCTTTTATTTTGAGTTTTTTATATCAGTTGTAAACTGAAAAGTAAAATACTTACTCAACACCAAATTTGACATGCATTTTTTCTTATTTTTATGTCGTTTATAAATCGTATAAATTCATGGGAAAACAGGCAATAAACTGTTTAATATTGAGTTTATTTCTAAAGCCTAAAATTTTTCTATTGAATAGACTTCTTTTAAATATTATTGTACTGTTGTTAATTGCTTCGTTTTTTTCCAGTTGTTCCACTGAAAAAAATACTCGTGCATCCCGAACATTTCATAACATTACTTCGCATTACAATGTTTATTTTAATGCCAGCGAAAGCGTAAATGAAGGGAAACTTAATATTGAAGAGAGCCTTGAAAACGATTTCACGCGAATTTTACCCATTTATAAAGAAAGCGATCCGTCTGCTGCAAAATTGGTAAAATCGGACATGGACAATGCAGTAATTAAATGTTCTAAACTTATCGAAATTCATTCGATTACAAAAAAACCAAAAAGACAAAAAAGACGGACACGCAAATACCAGGAATTTGCCAGCCAGGAAGAATTTAATGAATGGATTGACGACGGCTATTTATTAATGGGAGAAGCCTATTTTTATCAACATAATTTTATGGCCGCCATCGATAATTTTGCGTATGTTATTAGAAAATACCCCAAAGAAAAAACCCGAAATGAAGCTCAAGTTTGGATGATTCGTTGCTATTCAGAGTTGGAACGATTTATTGAAGCTTCAGAAGCAATTCAAGCGGTGCAGAATGAAGAGAATTTTCCTAAAAAACTAGAAAGAGACCTCGCTGTTGCAACAGCAGATTATTATATGAAACAGGAAGAATATGATGAAGCCATAAAATTCCTGGACATTGCCATTAAAAAGACATTTCTGAAAAGAAAAAAAGCAAGGTTGCAATATATAGTTGCTCAGTTGTACCAAGAGATTGGTAGAGAAGCTGACGCTTCAAAAGCATTTGCCGCCGTCTCTAAATTAAATCCGGATTACAAAATGGCATTTAATGCAAAAATAAACAGTGCCGGCGTTTTCTCAAATAGTGGCGATTCGGAAAAAATAAAAAAAGAATTGCGTAAAATGTTACGCGATAAAAAGAATATCGATTTTCAGGATCAAATATATTATGCTCTTGGAAACTTGTATTTTAGAGATGGAAATCGCGATCTTGCCATTGAAAACTACAAACAATCAGTAACAAAAAGTTTTCAAAATCAACACCAACGAGCACTTTCTTCGGTTACACTTGCCGACATATATTTTGAAGATTTAAGATACAGAGATGCACAGTCGTATTACGATAGTGCAATGATAATTATAGACGAAACTTATCCCAATTATCAGGTTTTAGCCGACAATTATAAAAGCCTTACCAATTTAGTTGACAATATAATAATCGTTGAAAATCAAGACAGTTTGCAAAAAATTGCCCAAATGCCCGACATGGAACGAGAAGCGTTAATATCTCGATTAATGAAAGAAGAGCAGGAAAACCAGCGCAACATGGAAAACTTGTCTTTGCAAGGAGCGCAAGGTCAAGGTTATTATCGTGCCAACCAAAACAGGATGGGAATGGGAAATTCGCGTGCCGGAGCAGGTTGGTATTTTTATAATCCTCAAACAGTTTCGTACGGAAGAGTCACGTTCCAGCAACGATGGGGAAAACGACAATTAGAAGATGATTGGCGCCGATTCAATAAAAATTCGGTAATGGGAGAATTTGATGATTTGGCGGAAGGCATCGATTCTACGCAAATTGAAATTCGGGAACAAGACCCTTTGAAAAAAGAATTTTATACGCAAGACCTTCCATTAACAGACTCTTTAATGACCGTCTCGCACGAAAAAATAAGAGATGCACTCTACAATACAGGAAAAATATTTAAATCAGATTTTGGTAATTATCAGCGTTCAGCCGAGGCTTTTGAAGATTTAAACAAAAGGTATCCCGAAAATATTTATCTGCTTTCAGCCTATTTCGATTTATACGATTTATTTGAATTATTGAATGACCCACAAAAATCAAGTTATTACAGAAACCTGCTAATTTCGCAGTTTCCCGAAAGTAAATTTGCGCAGTACTTATTAAACCCCAATTTTTTTATTGAACTTGAAGCAAGAATGGATAGCATAAATCAATTGTATCGGGAAGTTTTTAGAAATTATAAATCCGGTCGTTATCAGAATGTCATTTCCCTGTCAACTCAAATAAAAAAGTTGGTTCCCGATAGTTTGCTTGCACCAAAAATTGATTTTATGGAAATGGTTGCAAAGGGAACACAAACCGACGTTCATAATTTCGAAACCCTTTTAAAAGGGTACATTCAAGACTACCCAACAAAAGAGCCATCGGTTTTGGCAAAAGAAATTCTAACATTAATTCAAGACAGCACATTAGCCGATTATCAGAAACTTGTTGAAATGGGCTACATAAGCGAAGACATCCAAAACGAAGAACTTCTTCCCGGAAACCAAATGGAAAATGATGAGTTTGGAGGAAGGTTTACATACGACCATGACTTGCTTCATTATTTTATAATTGCTTATCCACGCGAAGAAAAAGTTGACATTAACAGATTGAAATTTGACTTAGCCAATTATAACATAGACCATTATACAAAAGTAGATTACGACATTGAAACAGAAAATTTAGATGATAATCTTGCTTTTGTAATTGTTCGAGCCATGGAAAATAAGGAAAATGCGCTTATTTATCACCGGGCAATTATTCGCAGAGCAAACGTTTTTAAAACACTGAAAGATGCTGAGTATTTAAACTTCGTCATTTCATCGACAAATTACAGAACTGTTTTGGCAGAAAAATCAACGGCCGATTATCTAAAATTCTTCGTAAAAAACTACAGCCGTTTTATTCGCTCAGACTTTAACGACAATGAACCAGATATTTCGCCCGAAGAATTAATGGCAAGAGCCAAAGAACAAGATGAATTGCTTAAAGAAAGAGGACAATTTGTTGTGGTAAATACAGGTGCCGATAAATTGTTTAATGCAAATATCGATACTACTCAAAATTTTATAATCGCTATTCAGGATAAAAAAATATCAACTCGTCAAGTGCTTACCGGGTTTTCTGATTTTAACCGCGACAATTTTAGAGTTTGGAACCTGGCTTTGCAATTAAAACAAACAGACAATTATCAGCTATTGGTTGTAAAAGGAATTCCAACTCTAACAGAATCGATGTCGTACTTTAGAAAAGTGCTTGTTACAAGAAAATTATTTGACGCACTCGGACAAACAAACTATCAAATTTTTCTTGCAACAGATGAGAACCTGCAAAAGTTGATTGAAGAGAACAAAGTTGAAGACGGTATCAATTTCTTCAGAAGCAACTACGTTAATCGTAATACTCAAACTCCTTCGCCAACACAAACAACCGCCGGTACAGTTGCACCGCTTGTAGATAATACGTTACCAATTCCTACTATTGAACCAGAAGAATATACCGGACCATACAACGAAAACGTGGAAGGGTTGAACAACCTTGTATTTGTAATTTCAAAATTGGGTATCGACCAACCTGCATTTATTAACGGAATTGAGCAGTTTAACCTGGCAAATTATTCAAATCTTAACTTAAAAACTGAGGTTATTTCGCTGGATGATATTCGCCAAATTGTTCGTGTTTCAGGGTTTCCCGACAAAGAAACTGCCCTGCCCTATTTCAATAAAGTAAAAAACAACAGGGTACTTTATTCTCCGCTGCGAACCGAACAATATCGAAATTTTCTGATCACGAACGATAATTTCGATACATTCTTTCAGGAGAAAAACATAACTGATTACATGAATTTCTATAAACGTTTTTATCTGGGACAATAAGATCTTGCATTTTTTACTTGCAGTTTTCAGAAATTCCTCTTTTTATTTTACAATTTTGAACTGAAACCTGAAGAGGTTAAAGTTTGTTAAACACATACTACCACAGCACTTTTTTTGTTTTTATCTTTATACAATTAAATACGAATATATTAAATGAACAAGCCACGAATTCTTTGGACAGACGACGAAATTGATTTATTACGCGCGCACATTATATTTTTACAAGAGAAAGGTTACAACGTTGAAACTGCCAACAATGGCTCGGATGCCATAGAAAAAGTTAAAAATGAATTTTTCGACATTATTTTTCTGGATGAAAACATGCCGGGACTTACTGGTTTGGAAACGCTCACACAAATAAAAGCAATTTCACCCAACACTCCGGTAGTAATGATTACTAAAAGCGAGGAAGAAAATATAATGGACGAAGCAGTTGGATCAAAAATTGCCGACTATTTAATAAAACCGGTTAACCCAAAACAAATACTACTTTCTCTGAAGAAAAACATCGACCAAAAAAGGTTGGTTACACAACAAACCACTTCGGCATATCAAATGCAATTCGGCCAAATTGGGATGCAAATTAACGACAGACTTACATTCGATGAATGGAAAGATATCTACAAAAAACTGGTTCATTGGGAAATTGAACTTAGTAACTCGGAAGACTCTACAATGGACGAAGTTTTGGCCATGCAAAAAGACGATGCCAACAAAGCTTTTTTCCGATTTGTAAAAGAAAATTATATCGACTGGTTTACGCAGGATTTAGATGAGCGGCCAATGCTTTCTCCCGATATTTTCAAACAACGTGTTTTCCCGCATTTAGACGCAGGCAAAAAAACACTTGTATTAGTTATCGATAATTTACGTTTCGACCAATGGCGCACTTTAAGTCCAGTATTTAATGAATATTTCAGAACCGACAAGGAAGAGATGTATTGCGGCATTTTGCCAGCTGCAACTATGTATGCCCGGAATTCTATGTTTGCCGGTTTAATGCCATCCGAAATTGAAAAAAATTATCCGGAACTTTGGGACGATGATGACAATGAAGGAAAGAAAAATAGATTTGAGAAAGAACTCATTCAAAAACAATTGGATAGATTCCGACGAAAAGAGAGCCTTTATTTTGAAAAAGTATCGGGAATAAAAAAAGATCGCTGGGTTTCCGAAAATTTACAAAATATACAAGACAACGATCTTTCGGTAATGGTAATAAATTTTGTTGATATGATTTCTCATGCCCGAACCGAAATGGATATGATTCGGGAATTGGCAAATAACGAAAAAGCTTACCGCTCCATTACATTAAGTTGGTTTCAAAATTCATCGTTACTCGAGTTGCTAAAAAGCCTGGCTGAAAACGACATTAGAATTGTGGTTACAACAGACCACGGTGCTATTCGTGTTAATAACCCGGTGAAAGTTCTTGGCGACCGCGAAACCAATACCAACCTTCGTTACAAGTTGGGTAAAAACTTAAACTTTAAATCGAAACATGTGTTTGAAGTACGCGACCCGAGGAAAATATTTCTTCCATCGCGAAATGTTAGCACCAGTTACATTTTTGCAAGTAATACCGATTTTTTCGCTTATCCGAATAATTATAATTATTATGCCAATTATTACAAAGACACCTTCCAGCACGGTGGAATTTCTATGGAAGAATTAATTATTCCGGTAATAACACTTTCGCCCAAAAGTTAAATCTATAATGGCGAATTATTTGAACATTTTTTTACAATAAAAGAGCCATTTTTTGCACCAACAATATCGCCAATAACGTGACATTTTATCATTAACAAATAAAATAACCGAGGGTCGGTTTCGTACATCAAGCCCTCGTAATTACCCATTCCTTTGGCAATAATTAAATCAACCGAGTTGTAGATTTCCAAAAACTCGTTGCTTACTCTATGCAGCAATGTAGATGGAGTGTCGTCGCCATTTGAGATTATTTTTGCTACTTTATCTATCCCAACTTCCAAAGCCTCTTTTTCTGTAACATCGTTTAAAATAGGACTGTTCCGAACTGCGAAATAAACATTCGGGTGGTCTATTGTTTCCAGAAAAAGTTTATCCAAAACCACTTCTCCGCAATTGTCGCCGAGATATAAAATTGATTTTGCTTTTTCAATGCTGCTTTTTAATTGCTCCGAGTGGTCGATTTCAAAATCACTTTCCAATACCCGGTTTATTGTTCCTGAAACATCGAATTGGTGGGTGGGCCCAAAATCAATAATATTCCCTGCTACTGCCAAACGCAAAGCAGTATTAAAAGGATTATTTGAATTATTAATTATCTGCTGAAACTCAGAATATCGAGCAAGCATTTCCCTGTTACTTTCTTCTTTTTCGTTTTTATACGGATCAGCAAGTTCGGATGCTTCTTTTAATACTGTAAAAATATTACGGGTAACTTCGGGCGAATAACTATTCTCTACATCGATATTAGAAATATATGTTTCTACTTTTTCAATTAATTGACTTTGATTTTCGGGAGCTATCTCAAACTTGTCCATTCGCCTTTGTAAGCCTTTTATTTGGCAAGGAATGCATTCTCTATTCATTCAATAAATATAACTGAAAACAACAAGCTTTTTGTTTCACAATCCTTTAACATCGTTAAAATTCAGAAAGAATTA
>Ga0307989_1001801_pt1 | contig 10867 bp, 9 predicted proteins | sample EllFjometagen185_FD_203164 | JGI IMG/M metagenome (GOLD analysis project Ga0307989, IMG submission 203164) | Marine microbial communities from Ellis Fjord, Antarctic Ocean - #185 | ecosystem: Environmental > Aquatic > Marine > Unclassified | place: Southern Ocean | collected 2014-10-08 | reverse complement strand
TTCCATTCACTTCTCCCTTGGCGCGTATGTTTACAATATCCCTCATCATCTTTTTTATTGTCAATATTTGCCTGGTCTTTGTCTTTGGCTGACAATGTTTTGGCTAGCGTGGAATGTTTTTACCTTTTCTATTACATTTTTATATCCGGATTTAGCAGCTTTGCTAAACCATTTTTCTGCTTCTTCTTTATCTTTGTCTACACCATGACCAAAATACCAACAAACTCCGAGCTCATATTCCGCCATTGAACCTCCTTGTTCTGCTGCTTTCATATACCACTTAACAGCCTCTTTATAATCTTGGGTGAAATAATAGCACCTTCCAATTTTATATAGCGCAAGTGGAGCGTATCTTCCAGTTGTTTTCTTATACCACTTAACAGCCTCTTTATAATCTTGGGTTAATCCTCCCTCATGGTAATAGAACTCCCCGAGATCATACGGGGCTTTTGTATGTCCTTTTTCCGCAGCTTTACGATATACTGTAGCTTCTTTACGATACCATTTTTTAGCTTCTAAGTTATCTTTAGGTACACCACCGTATCCATGTTTGTACATAGAGGCAAGCCAACGCATGGCTCCTGTATAATTTTTTTCTGCAGCTTTGCGATACCATCTCACAGATTCTAATTCATCTTTGGTTACACCTGCTCCAGATCCGTACATAACGCCAAGCGAAAACATGGCATTTGCATCTCCTTTTTCTGCAGCTTTACGATATACTTTTACAGCTTTACAATACCATTTTTCAGCTTCTAAGTTATCTTTAGTTACACCGTATCCATATTCGTACATATTGGCAAGCTTACGCATGCCCCATGCATGATTTTTTTCTGCAGCTTTGCGATACCATTTTTTAGCTTCTATATAATCTTTAGGTACACCGTATCCTAATTTGTATATATTTCCAAGCTTACACATGGCATTTACATCTCCTTTTCCCGCAGCGTTAAGATATACTTTTACAGCTTTATAATACCATTTTTTAGCTTCTAAGTTATCTTTAGTTACACCTCCTATACCATATTTGTATATGCCACAAAGCTGATACATAGCATCTGCAGAGCCTTTATCTGCAGCTTTGCGATACCATTTTACAGCGTCGAATAAACTATAAACGAATCCTGAACCATGTTTTTGTCCAAGCTTGAAAAGGGCGGAAGCATCAATGCGGTTAGCTTCTTCTATTTGTTCTTTGATTTGTTTTGCATGCACATTATCACGATATGATTTAACTTTTATTACTCCACCAACGATCAAGGCCAGCAGAATGATTGTGGCTACTAGCTTTTTAGTATGAGAGGATTTAGTTTTAAGCTTTTTAAAAAAACTTTTATTGCCTGTTTTTTTAGGAGCAGGAGACTCTTGTTTGTCTGAGGATGTTTTGCTGGCTTCATCGGCAATATGCTGTTCATATACCTCGTATAAATGTCGATAGAGGTCCATAGTTGACTCATAACGATCCTCTGGTTCCGGCTCCAAGGCTTTTTCTATAATCGGATCCCACACGGGAGATAATCCCAGTTTTGACGGCAATTTCCAGCGTCCTCGCGGTTTTTTGCCAATCAGACAACAATATAAAATCATTCCCAATGAATAAATATCACTCTGAACCGATGCGTCTTTACCATCCTGCTGTTCGGGAGCCATATATTCATAGGTGCCGATTAATGCTCCGGCAGTACCTTGTTGAGATGATGGGCTTGTACTTTTCCCCTCAACTACAGTTTTCATGTCGCCGATTGACACATCAGGAGAATAGCATGGAGAATTACCAGGCATAGTCAAACGCATAGAGTGTTCAATCATGCTTTTCAGGTATTTGTCTCCAGTAACTTTGGCTAGCCCGAAGTCGGCAACCAATGGCTTGCCTGTCTTATCCATTAGAATGTTTGATGGTTTTAAATCTCGATGGATCACTCCTCCGTCACGAGAATTATGAGCATAGTCCAGAGCTTCACAAAGTTGACGCAGAATTTCAACAATATCATTTTCCTGCAGTTTACCTTCACTCTTCAAACGGTCCTCAAGAGTCTGCGGTTCGTTATCTGGACCTTCAACATAGTCCATCAAAATAAAATAACGACCGGTGTCTTCTCCAATATATTGAACATGAACAATATTAGGATGGTCTAAGTCAGCCATTACTCTAGCTTCAACACGAAAACGGTCAATAAAGGTTGGATCTTTGGAAAGTTCTTGCGGCAGGATCTTCATGGCATATTTTTTATGCATCTGGATATTCTCAACCAGATATACTTGTCCCATTCCTCCACTGCCGAGAAGTTTGATCACCCGGCATTGTCCTACTTCCATCCCCGGAGATAATTCTGCTACACTGTTACTCTGAGGCAATACTGTATCTGTCTTCATCTCTCCAAGAGATATATCTGGTTTTTCCCCCGCCATAAATTATCCTTAATTAATATTTTACGCGTAACACTTAAATTTAATACATAAACATTATTATTCAAGTATAGTTCAATCATAAAACAATAATCTCACGCGATAATACAAAAATATCATAGTAGTGATGCAAGTCCGTCAAGCTGAGATTGCAATACTAAAAATATGCGAGTATATTTGAGTTTAGAATTAATCTAAAGCTATTCTCTAGATTGCTCGTGAGATTTACTATTTTTATGCGAACTATAGATAGAAAGAAGGATTAAATGAAAACTATCATAAAAATATTTTTGTTAACACTAGCCTGTGTCGTTTGCGCTACTAATTATAAACCAATAACCCCCTCCAGTGACCACAAGCATGATAAGTGGAACACCCAGCCCAAGGATGTCATCAGACAGTTCAGAGCTTATACTGTGAGCTTTGATGGCAAAGATGATTCGGATAACGATGGCGATGAAGAGGAAAATGATAAACTAGGTCTGCCGGAATGGGTAGCCTATCAGATTAACCGGATAGATAAACGCCTACCAAAAAGCCCTAAAAGACCGTATCCTTGGATTGCCGATAAAAAACTGGTAGCAAATAATATACTACCAAAAGACAACACCTATAAGCATAGTGGCCTTAATCGCGGGCATATGTGTATGAAACATATTGCTTGGCGACTAGGACGCAATGCTGACTGGAATACTCATACAACTCTGAATGCCTGTCCGCAGCTTTACCGCTTTAATGCCGGCATCTGGCTTGATTTGGAAAAGCTGACTCAGAAGTGGGCTGATAAATATGGAAAGGTATGGGTGATATGCGGCCCTGTGATATACAGAGACAAAGACATAAAATATATCGGTGATCCGGGTGAAAAAAGGATACCTGTTCCGCATGCATTTTTCAAGCTCGTTATACACGAAGATAGAGGCACATTGAAGGTCCTTGCGTTCCTTTAGCACAAGGCAATTGGCAAACCGTATAAGCACGCAAATTACCTTGTAAGCGTTGATAAGATCGAGGCGCTGACTGGATTAGATTTTTTAACATTATTACCTGATGATATTGAGGACAAGTTAGAAAAGCAGGAGCCGGTGGACGTTTGGTGATTAATTTTTATATGGATACACAAAGTAGCGTATGTTCCGTATGTATATACGCTACATACGCCTATATTGATGTCCTTGATGGGTTTTTTAGCATATAAATCATGAAATATAATTCATAATTAAAATTTGATAAGAACCTGAATTCACTTATATTACTATAAAATAACTTTTTAGCCTGGAGAAAAATAATGAAACAATTTCAGCCCATACACAGCTACGAGCTACTCGACAATGGGGTCACTGACGAAGTCACACTCAGCTTCGTTAGGGATACTCTCGCTTTGTACAGATCGCTGTATCAAGGTATGCCGCCAATCGGAGAATGGATTCAAGCGAGGGTTGCCGAACTTGTTCGTGACTGGTTGCCCGGCTGGGAAGTCTCTCACGGACAGATTGCGGATCTCGATGACCTGACCATACAGAGCAGATCGTGGGACCTTATCGTCCACCGTGACATACCACAGTCTTGGGGATTCCCTCCTCCAGCTTCACCATCGGGGCCGTGGCCACTTGTTCCGAAGGAACTTTGTTGTGCTGTAATAGATACAAAGGGGCGCTATAATAATCCTGTTGAATATTCCCAGCAAAATGCTTTTAACTCCTTAAATACTTGCGAAACTAAACAACTAGAGTTTCTTGGTGCTGAAATAATACCAATGCTTTTTATTCTGGCTTCCAATGTTAAACCAAATACGGTTGAAACAAAAGGTAAAAATTGCGGACTGCCTTCATTTGTTATTGCAAAAGCTATTGATCATAAGCCTGACAATGGAAAAGTGAATGTTGAATGGATATTAAATCGCGGAAAAGATAATATTCTTCCAATATCAAGATTTAAAGATACACTCATACTTGCAGCAAAAAAATGGGAGTTAAAAAATAATTAAAAAAAGTATATGAACTCATAAAGAAGTGGCTGAAGTGTATGTAAATGCGGTTCTCATACAGAACAGACGGATGTGTTGATGTCCTTCTAGGATTTTTATATGTAAATTGTGAAATATAATTCATGATTTTTAATTTGATAAGTTCCTCAACCCAATTATATTAGAAAAATTGTGGTAGACTATAGGAAAAAGTATTAACGTTTCAATCAAGGAATTAAGTTGAATATTAAATTTAAGATTACAGGGCTTTTTTATGAAGCCAGTGGATACAAATGTAGAAAGTATCTTAACATTAAACGGGTAGGTAATACACAGGACAAGCCGGATATCATGGTTGTAATGATGAATCCTGGTTCTTCTTATCCTTTAGATGGCGTAGATAATAATTCAATCCCATCAGAAGCATATCCAGACACTACGCAACAACAGGTCATGAAAGTTATGGACGCAGCCTTATTTAACTATGCCAGAATACTTAACTTATCTGACCTGCGTACACCAGACTCAAGTGAATTATATAAGTTCCTGAAATCCAAAGAGTCTAATGATGTAGAACATTCCATCTTTTCGGCAAATCGTAAAGCAGACCTAAAACAATTTTTTATCAAAAACATACCCGTAATCTTTGGATGGGGTGTTAACTCGAATCTAGTTCCGTTGGCAAAGCAGGCTATAGAATCCTTATGCATTAACAATCCTCTTGGAATGCTAAAGTCAAATACTAAATATTCATATTATCACCCATTACCAAGAATTTACAAGAGGCAACTTGAGTGGGTTCAGCATGTAACAAATCAAGTAAAAAACACTCGAACGTAGCAAAGTTGTACTTCAGCCCTAGCTTTTTTGTTTTAGCGTGTTGCGTGTTACAATTAAAATATGTTTAATTGATAAAGAATAAAAATAAAGCCTGCAGCTTCAATAATAAACTTCCAAAAACTTTATACGAATATCCTTGTCGGAATCAATAACTCCATATCATGAGCATATAGAGCGAAATAAGCGACTTCAGGCAAGCTGTAACCCAGCTATTTTTTAGCTATATAGAAAGTCATACATGCATGACAATTGGTTTTTATTATTTTATATTTTCAGCCACTCATCAATAATTTTTTGTATTTCATCCCAAGGTTTATTTATCATAGCATTATCAATGAATAAATCCTGAAGATTTTTATATTCTGCGACAAGGGGATCGTAGCGGTTAATCAAAATTCTTGCCTTTTTTAGTTTATTCTTTTGTTCTTTGGTTAATTTATTGGATTCTCTACTCCATTGGCATTCCATTGCTTTTATATACTGCCGGACAATGTTACAATTATTATGCTTGGTCGCGTTATTTAACAAAGAGTCAAATTCACATTTTTCCTTATATTTTATATTAACTAAATGCCTATGTCGTTTTGTGCTTAAATCTTTTAAACGATCCTCTTTTCTATATTGTAAGTCCTCTATTCGTTGTAGTCTTTTATCTTCAATTTGGGACAATACAACACGTTCAATTGCAAGAACAATTGTAGCTAATTTGTTTTTGAAATCATGTTCTTTAGTTTCGGAAATAATAACGTCATCCATAAAATTACCAATAATTTTAAATACAAGCAAACCCGTAAGCTCATACTCATATTCATACCATACTCTTTGCTTTTTGTTTTTTTTCGTCTTTCGTATATATATAAACCGAGTGTTATATTGGATTTAGTCACTCTGAAATTATAGTGGCCATCACGAGAATAATTTAATTGATATCCATATTTTTTCAGTTCTTTGAGTATAGAATCATATACTATCAAAGCCCAAGGCAATACACTTGAGCTAACATTCAAGCTTAATGCTTTCTGATTGCCGGTGATATGTAGAAAATCATTCATCACCTTATATGCGTCTTTATAAGCTTTTTTCGTATCTTTAACAAATTGGATTGGATTATTCAATTTATCCGGCATAACCTTTTTTTCTATTGAATTTCTACTGGCCGTAATAATCCTTTTTGTTTCTTGAGACCAATATGGACGAATCCTGATTTCGGGATTATTCTCCTCCATATATAATTTTGGCGTTTCTACTTTATGTCCGGCAGCTTTTTTTGCCCAATACCCACGAGGAGGCGTTGGAATTTTATATTTAACGCATTTTTTTCTGATTGCCACATTAGAAATGCCATATTGTTCTGCGAGCCTAACCAACGGGGTTTTCCAAACAGCCTCAAACAATTCAGTTCTACTCAATTTAATATAATTCTGTATAAAATATTTTCGCATTTGTCAATAACCTTTTATTTGAATATTTGTTACAAAGAATATATATCATCGAGCCCAAAAGCTTTGTGTAAACATGTTAAATATATACTTAGAAAAAACTTTTATATGAATATACGAAATAGCGTATGTTCCGTATGTCAATGACGCTAACATACGTTTCATACGGGTATATGGATATCATTGTCAGTTTTTTTTAGATATGTAAAAATACCTATGGCTAACCGGTAATAAACTTTTTCATCAATTTGGATATGACACTTCTTTTCTGTTTTTATTTATAACTTACAGTCTAGAGAGATTTTTTCTTCCTGCGTCTTCTCTTGGAATACAGGTGGAGTATTACCGTCCTTATTAAAAGATGATTGTTCCGGTGTTTGTACAGTTTTTTCTTCCTGCTTCTTCTCTTGGAATGCAGGTGGAGTTTGTGCAGATGCAGCACCAGGACCAGGGCCAGGCTGTGGAGGAGGTACTGGAATGATGCCTGGAGAACTAATAAGTATCATATTTGCATACTCAGTTAGCTGCTTAAAAAGCAATATGAATATAACAAGGGAGGCAATGCTACAAAAAATTGATAATAAATCTAATGGACCAGTCTGCCCTTCCTCTAGTAATCCTGAAATAAACCCTATGGCGAACATGCAGTTGAACAAAATGGCATATGTAACACCAAGACTGTATAAGTCTTTTATCTCAGGCTTGCGGGTTTGCTTTCCATATTCATAATACCCTCTTACCAAAGATATATAGTTTTCAAATACCCAGTAAAAGTTATAGAATGGAATAAACATAAATCCCACTGCTTTACCGGGCGTTATTTTTCTATATGAAGCGGGTAATGTTTCCCATATTTTGTAAAGTAGTATACATTCAAATACTATTGTGGCAATTGCCACAAGCAAATACAACACAAGCCATCCCTCTGCTGCCTCTGTGTCTCCCACCATTGTATAAAATGAATTAAAAATATCTAACGGTAAAGCAACACATGACAATACTAATGCGGGAATCCAATTGATTTTCTTTTCCATTTTCTTATTTTTCCTATTGGTTATTTTTTATGCATATTCAATCTGACAAATAGCCCCTTTGGCTTCTATCGTCCTGTAATATTGTTGAGCAGTTTCTAGGTCAAGATTCTGCTTTAGTATCATCCTTTTTCCGGTAAAAAGCTTTTCAGCTTTTTCTATCGGTATATCAAAGAGTTTAGCTATTCCGTCTTTGACTACACTAAGATTATGACCATCAGCAACCACCCCCGCATAAACTAAATTGTATTTATCTGTTTTAGAGGGGAGAGAGACCGCTGGAGGAGTTTCTATGTTTTCAGAAACTGAACAATGAGGAGTGGAAGTAATTTCGGAAGTGGTATTATTATTGTCTTTTTCCTCTTCAAGCTTTATTATCCCTATCTTATTTAATACCCATAGACCACCCAATAGTCCCCCGGCAAGAATCAAGAAAATAATAAATGCACCACTCCAGCTTATGTCACTTTGGTCTTCTCTTGGGTTTTCAATCGCATTCTTAGTAGCCCTTGATGCTCCATACAATACTCCTTTTGATTTACTTACACCTTTTCCAGCTCCTTTTAGTGCCTTTCCTACCCCCGAAAGAAATCCGGCATTTAAACAAACATTAATAGCATTTTCTCTTGCAAAAACATAACTAGTATTTACTCCTGCAAAAACATCACTTGCTGTTACACTGCAAATAAGACATATCATAATACATAGTTTTTTCATATTTTTTATTTCCTTTTTCAGCTTGTCATCGGTTATTGGTGCTATTTAAGCGCCCGCAGAACAGTTGATGTTACCGTTATGGCTACTATGATTAAAAATAACAAAAATGATATTGATATCCAGAGTCGCATATTTTTAGCAGCTTTTATTGTGCCCATAACATCACCTTTGTTATGTTTATGCAATGCAATAAATGAATATACTATCCCCATCACTGCAATCGCCCACCCAAGAATCATCATTAAAAATGCGAAAAATATACTAATGCGAAGCTTACTTATTGTGGGTATTTTTTCTTTAGGCTTAAGAAGTATTTCACCACAAGCTTTGCAGTTTTTAACAGTAGCAACATTTTTAAAGCCGCACTTTTTACACTTGAGAAATGGTTGGTTTTTTGCTGGTAGATTCTCAACGTTAGTTAATACTGCACTGTCTTTAACACATACCCAATTATTCAAGCCAGCACGCCATACCGCAGTATCAGGAGAGATAGCATTTGTTCTGACCATGTTTATTAACTCAGCTTCAGATATCTGCTTTTGCTCTTCCTGATCTGTGCGATAACACCATACAGGTTCTTTCGGTAATGCCGGAGTAGCTTGTGGAGGAGCAGGAGTTTCTTTTGGTAATGCCGGAGTAGCTTGTGGAGGAGCAGGAGTTTCTTTTGGTAATGCCGGAGTAGCTTGTGGAGGAGCAGGAGTTTCATTCAGATTAAGAGTAGCTTCAGTATATAACACACTGAATTCCGGGCAGTCTTTAGCTTGTGTCCAGTCTTCCATTCCTGTACGCCATACAGGTGTTTCTGGGCTTGCCTGGTTAGATTTTATCAAATTCACCAGTTCTGCTTCAGAAATCTCTTTCTGTTCGCCAGCGGCGTTTCTATACCACCATACTGTCTGATCCGTTATTTGCGGAACTTTTTCTACCTTAAGGGGGACTGTATCAGCTTTGTGTGATGGCAAGCCTGGTACTTCGATTTCCTTATTACAGCTGGGGCACTCAACAACTTCCCCTTTTAAAGAGTCGTCAGCTTCCACCTTTAGATTGCAGTGTGGACAATTGAATTTATAACTCATGGTGCTTCTCCTCTGCGACAGATACAAAAAGGGCGTAGCCCAATCATACTTGTTAGAGGCATCACCACAACGCCCGCCAGAAATACGAAAAGACCACGCCCAAAGAGGAGCGTAATCCATTCGACATTGTTTTCTGACTAAAAAGTGGTGAATTTTCTAACAAAACTCTGTCAAAGTTTACATTATTTATTTAATTGTGTGTACTTCTAAAAATATTCCTTTTATTAGTTTTTCAATCGTACTACTACTTATAAAATAGCATATCCATTTCACATTGCAAACAGTTCATTACCAGAATTAACCTTGTCCTGATACATCTGTCAAGCTGAGATTGTGAAATGAAAAATAAGCGAGTATATTTGAGCTTATATATAATTAGTAAAAAAACATAAGGACTCATGAAGTGGCGTATGTTCCGTATGTAATTTCTTTAAACATACGCTATATACGCCTATATTGACATCCTTCTAATAAATTATTTTGCTAAGGTAAATATCTCAAAATGGTTTGCAATATATATGCTAAATGATATTTTATAAAATATTAATTAAGGGAGTGGGGCATATTAAAACTATCCTAAAAATATTTTTGTTAACGCTAGCTTGTGTCGTTTGCGCTACTAATTATAAACCGATAACCCCTTCTAGTGACCACAAGCACGATAAATGGAATACCCAGCCCAAGGATATCATAAAACAGTTCAGAGCTTATACTGTGAGCTTTGATGGTAAAGATGATTCAGATAACGATGGAGATGAAGAAGAAAATGATAAGCTAGGTCTGCCGGAATGGGTGGCCTATCAGATAAACAGAATAGATCAGCCACTGACCAAAAGCCCTAAGCGACCATACCCCTGGATTGCTGATAAAAAACTGGTTGCAAATAATATATTACCTAAAGACAACACCTATAAACATAGCGGCCTTAATCGCGGGCATATGTGTATGAAACATATTGCCTGGCGGCTTGGACGCAACGCTGACTGGAATACTCATACAACTCTAAATGCTTGTCCACAGCTTTACCGCTTCAATGCCGGTATCTGGTTGGATTTGGAAAAGCTGACTCAAAAGTGGGCTGACAAATATGGAAAGGTATGGGTGATATGCGGCCCTGTGATATATAGAGACAAAAAAATAAAATATATTGGAGATCCGGGTGAAAAAAGAATACCTATACCGCATGCTTTTTTTAAGGTCGTTATAAGGGAAGATAGAGGCTCATTGAAGGTCCTTGCGTTCCTTTACCCGCACAAGGCAATTGCTAGGCCGTATAGGCACGCAAACCACCTTGTAAGCGTTGATAAGATTGAGGAGGTGACTGGATTAGATTTTTTAACATCTTTACCTGATGATACTGAAAGTAAGTTAGAAAAGCAGGTGCCGGTTAAA
>Ga0307989_1001800_pt1 | contig 10868 bp, 6 predicted proteins | sample EllFjometagen185_FD_203164 | JGI IMG/M metagenome (GOLD analysis project Ga0307989, IMG submission 203164) | Marine microbial communities from Ellis Fjord, Antarctic Ocean - #185 | ecosystem: Environmental > Aquatic > Marine > Unclassified | place: Southern Ocean | collected 2014-10-08 | reverse complement strand
TAAGCTTCCTTCAGATTCGCAGTCACCCACGACACCCTTGCTCTCGACTAGTGGTTGGATACTACATTCCTCCACAGTGGACTTGCACCACCTAGTTATTGACCATGCACGGCACACATAAAAAAAAGAGGCTGCAACCTGCAGCCTCTTCTCTTGAATATAATGATACTTGTTTATTTGATGTATACCATTGTTTTGGATTCACTAAAGGAAGCCGTCCTCAACGTGTAAATGTAAACGCCGGATGGGACCTGATTTCCATTATTATCTAATCCACTCCAGATAAGATCATATGAGCCTGGATTCATGTGGGCCACTCAATGAAAACCGATAGTTATTTTCTAGTTTCTGTTGGTATTTTGCATCCCTCCACCAGTCATCTTTGGGCATTAAAGTCTCAGTCAATGATCCAAAATTTGTGGTTGTAGCATATAGTGTCGCTTTAAATTTTTTACTACCACCTTTCATTGCCAAATTCAAAACCCCAGATTGCACGTTCCCATATTCAGCGGAGAATCCACCAAGTGAAACTTCCATCTCCTGTACAGCTTCCTTCGGAATATCCAAAGAGAAGCCTCCAAAATCTCCCGTATACCCTGCCGATGGATTTCGAACGGGTATTCCATCAATAACGATGAGAACTTCTCCACTCCGACCACCCCGAAAGTTACTTCCGACGGTCCCTGCCTGATTCTGAGCAATACCGATAACGCTCTCAACCGGTTGAATTTCCATCTCCTCAGAAGAAACGCGATGCTTTGAGGAGAATTCATCTTGATTTAAAAGCGGTCGTTCAGCGACAACAATGACTTCTTCACCTGTTGTAAGTACTTGAGGATTCATTGAAATGTTGTGGTAACTCGTTAAATCAATAGAAACATGAACATCAGTCAACTTTACTGCAGTATAGCCAATGTATGACGTCTTTAAGCTATAGTTTCCCGGTGGAACATTTAGGATGACATAGTAGCCGTCAATATTAGTTGAAGCACCTATGTTTGAACCATCAATAATGACGTTTACCCCGACGAGAGGGTTTCCCTCCTCATCTGTTATAATACCAGCAAGTTTTCCACTTGTACCAGCTATAACCGCTGAGAACAATCCAAATAATACAACCAATAGATTAACAATGTTTTTCATGGACTACTCCATTAGACTTCGCTCTTATTGTCTCAAACTGCGATAGTTTGTTTGCCAACTTGTACTTGTTCGTGATCGCTGAAATATAGTTTGTTAACAATACGATAGTAACCATTTTCATCCATAGTTGATTAAATACTTATTATCTATTTATATTATATAGACTTACACCCTTTTCATTACAATTATCATCTAACTATTTGTGGGTATATGCTATGTAATATGACAGTTTTCCCTTTTGATTCTACGCAAATATTTTACCCCTGATATCACAAAATTAATTTTTATCAAGGCTATATTAACTGCCACTACCAATTCAGTTTCCGGAAATTATACATCGGATTGAAAATATTCAAGGCACAGCAAGAGTTAAGGACTAGCGGGAGTTGATAATAACATAATAACAAACTACATTTTACTTGGTTCTACTCTTTTTATGCTCAACTTGGATTGTCAGTATGCAAAATGTATGGGAACTTATCTATAGGTTCATCTTTGTCGACTGACTGCTTTTCAAACAACTATAATAGAAGGAGAATACAAAATGAAAAAAATGCTACTACTATTGGTACTCATTCCAATGGTTATGTTTGCACAAACCATGGAAATAGCTGGACATGTCACTTATGACCCAGATGATGTTGACGCTCCCTGGTATGGTGAACCTGGTGTTCGCGGATTAATTGCCGGCTCAGATCTTGACGGTGATGGAAAACAAGAAATTTTCGCTTCACATTATGGCAATGGTGGCGGCATCGCTGCGTTTGAAATGACCGCAGACGGTGAGATGGAATTGGTATGGTTTTCTGATACCACGTTTGGTGATACCTATTATTCGGGTACACGGTTAGCACAAACTGCTGATTTTGATGGTGATGGCTTTGGTGAAATCGTATTCTTCAAGGGTCGTTATACCGATGAAGTTGGTAGTGGTCTCTATATCTATGAAGCCAACGGTGCAGATGATGGTTATGACCTGGCATTTTACAGTAATCTCTCCATCTTAGGTGGTGATACATTAGGCTCCGTTTATGTGGAATACTTTCAAATCGATGATGTTGATGGTGATGGTACTGAAGAAATCATCTTTGCTTCAAATGGTACCTCATGGGGCGTTAACCGTTCAGAAGACATGTTTTCAGTTCTTTCGATTTCCCAGTTTGGCACTCCTTTCGCCAGTCTTGTTGAAGAATATCATGTTTCAGCACGCGAAGTAAGTGGACTTGGCGGCGGATCAGCAATTAACGTTGCTATCAGTGATATTGATGGTGATGGCTTCAAGGAAGTCTACTGCCACGCTTGGAACAGTCACAATAACTTCTTTTTTGAAGCAACTGGACCAAACACCTACACCCTTGGTGATACCACTTCTGTACAAATTTCTGCCGCTGCTGGAGACCATGTGTCTTTGATGAATGCTGCCGTAGCAGATCTTGATAATGATGGTAAAGACGAAATTTATATGACTAACTACTATACTGGTGACGTCTATCGGATTACAGACAATGATGGTGAAGCAACTACCTTTACCAACTCTGAGGTTGATACTTTAGCGTTGGCTATCGGTGCTGCTTTCGGTGCAGTGGCTGGTGACCTTGACGACAATGGAACAGATGAGGTTTATTTTGGAGGCTCTGTTGGTGATAACGGTGACCTGATTTGGTGGAATGGAACTGAATTTAACCATTGGAATACCGATACTTTAGCACGTGGATTTATCTCTAAAATGGCTGTTGCTGATATTAACGGAAATGGAATCAATGAAATTGTTTCTGCCCATCAAAGCGTGGTTGATTCGATTGAAGTGATTACTGGAACTGACACAACGATGGCAGCTAACCCAAACTATTGGGTTATCCGAATTTCAGAGCTTGGAACAACAGGTATTGCTGAGTATCGTGTCATTACACCTGATCAGTTTAAGCTTGGCCAGGCCTACCCAAACCCCTTCAACCCTATTACTAATATCAATTTCACACTTCCAATTAGCAAAGATATCTCCGTGATCATCTATAATATGCTAGGTCAGGAAGTAGTACGTTTAATTGATAATCAAAACCTATCAGCTGGTCAGCATCATGTTCTTTGGAACAGTTTAGATGCTCAAGGCAATCCAGTTGCTAGTGGTACCTATATTTATACACTCCGCCATGGAAACTTTCAGCAGAGTAAACAGGTTACCCTGTTAAAATAAATTGTCCGTATTTCTATGAACAAAAAAGGAATCCTTATTGGATTCCTTTTTTGTTCATTAGAACCCATTTATTACTATATCTTTTGTTTAGATTCATGTCAGGTATAAAAGAAGTATTCTTCGTTAGGGAGTATTTATGAAAAGTGTCATTGGGGTTTCAAGATCCAGCATATTCTTGTTAGTTTTGCACCTAAGTTTTCAGGTGATCCTAGCTGGTACAGGGAAAATTTCAGGAAGGATAACCGATAGTGACACAGGGGAAATATTGCCCTATGTGAATATCATTGTTCACGAATTAAATATCGGTGCTTCTTCAGATGAAACGGGTCGTTTTATTATTCTGAACATACCACCCGGAAGCTATACGGTAAGTGCTTCATTTATTGGGTATTCAACCTTAAAATATGAAGAAGTACTTTGTGCATCTGACCATACAACTACTCAAAACTTTTTACTTTCTTCCTCTGTTATTGCCGGTGAAGAGGTGCTTGTATTAGCCAAAAGACCAATTATCCAAAAGGATTTGACTTCGTCACAAAAGATCACTTCCTCTGCTGAGATAAAGGCCATGCCCGTTGAAAGTTTTATCGGGGTTCTCACTACTCAGGCTGGTGTGAATACAGGTGCTGATGGTGCCATTCATATTCGTGGGGGTCGCAGCAATGAAGTTGGATTCTATATAGATGGTATTTCAGTTTCAAATCCATTCTCCAATAGTTTATCAATGAGTGTTTCAAATAAATCTCTGGAAGAGCTCAAGGTTGTGTCAGGTGCATTCAATGCTGAATATGGAAATGCCATGAGTGGTATCATAAATATTCAGTTAAAAGAGGGTAGCGATAAATTCGACGGAAGCTTTACATTCTATTCAGGTGATTATATATCTAATCATACTGATGTTTTTATGAATATCGATGAACTCAACCCTCTGTCCAGTACAGTATATGAAGCCAATTTAACCGGTCCCATTATTGGCAGAAAACTGACTTTTAATGTAAGCAGTAAATATCGAGTTAGTGAAGGCTACTTGTATGGATTACGGGAACACTCACCAGAAGATTCTGCAAATTTTGAAGATTCTGATAATTTCTACATCGAGCTTACTGGCGATTCAGCATACGTCTCAATGAATCCCTCCAGTAACCTCAACAGTCTTGCCAAGTTGACATTGCGTGTCACCCCAAAGCTAAAGCTCTCTGCTAAAATTCTTCTGGATCAGGGAACGTACAAGCAATATGACCACGCCTACAAGTATAATCCTGATGGTGCTTATACCTATAATTACAATAATGGAGGCACTTCATTAAAATTGAATCAATCGTTTGGACGTTCTTTTTATGAAGCAAGTATTTATAATAATTTTACAAATGCTGATCAATATGTTTATGAAGATCCTTTCGATGCTAGCTATGTCCCCACATCACGGGTGGCCGGTTCTCCAACGTCGGCAACCTTTGCATTTGGTGGTACCCGAATGGGGCATTACAATAGCAATTCGAGTACTTTGGGTGCTAAACTTGATTTTACTGCCCAAATTGGATATCACAATGAAATGAAAATCGGGCTGGATGTTAAAACCAATGACCTCGAATCTACGAGCAAAGTAATTTTGTATGATAACAATAACTTTCGTGAGCCAACAATCCTTGATGAGAATACCTCTCCCACTCATATAAAATATACGGGACATGCCGAATTTTTCAGCGCCTATGTCCAAGACAAACTTGAATATGAGAGTATGATAATGAATGCTGGATTGCGCTATGATTATTTCAATCCCAGTGCAGACTATATTGAAGATCTACTTGCTCCCGAAGGTGCAAGTGCAGAAGCATCTCCTAAGTCAAGTCTATCACCTCGACTGGGGGTTGCCCTCCCAATTACGGATAAGGGAATTCTGCACTTCTCCTATGGCCATTTTTATCAAATGCCCTCACTTTCCCAACTCTATACAACGTCTATTTTTAGTGCTGCCGGATCACCATCATTAGGATATGCTGATCTGAAACCTGAGAAAACTGTTCTATATGAATTTGGACTACAGCAACAATTCGGAGAATTTATAGCGTTTGAAGCCACAGCTTTTTACAAAGACATCCGAGATCTGCTTGCTGTTCAAAACATCTACTATGAATCACCTAGTTATGGTCCTTCTTCCTATAGCATTCGTTTAAATAAAGATTATGCTACCGTAAAAGGCTATACAATGAGCCTCAGTAAACCGTATGATAGTCGTTCACATTTATCTGGCTCTCTGGATTACACCTATCAGGAAACCGAGGGTAATGATGTGAGTTCTGGTTCATTCTTTTTCAGTCAATATTCTGACGAAGAACAAGAAAAAGAGATTGTGATTTTGGGCTGGGATCAATCTCATCTGATTAATTCAACTGTCTCCTACAGCGTGCCTGGAAATTGGAGCGTTAGCTTTATTGGGAAAATTGCAAGTGGTTGGCCTTATACCCCAGTCATTCCCCTTGCGAATTATAATCCGCAATCAAATACTGAACGCAAGCCCTGGCAAATACAGCTGGATATGCGTCTTAATAAGACCATTCAACTTGGTAGCCTTTCGTATAGTGTTTTTATCAAAGCATTCAATCTTCTTGACATTTTAAATCAACGTTATGTCTATGATGACACCGGAAGTGCCGACTATACTTTTGTTAATCAATCCACACAAGAAACTGAAGAATACAAAAGCCATTATGGTGAAGCAGGAATCCACACCTGGTCCGAATATCAAGTCAGACCGACCTATTATTCCCGTCCCCGTCTGGTCTATCTTGGCTTTTCTGTCGATTTCTAAACTGAGGCACTTATGAGAAATACAATAAATAACATTTTGATATTAGTCCTACTTACCGGCTTATCATTTTCGGTAGTATCTGCCGCAAATCCGAAAACCGGTTCTATTGAATGGTTAAAAAATGGACCTGAAAAAGATTGGTCGGACTCCGAATATGATCTTTACTACCAGTTACGTGAAAACAAGCTGGCAAAATCTGTTGAAGATGATCCACAGCTACTAAGACGTCAAAAAGCCATCATCAATGGTAATAAAATTACTACCGAAATATGGAATTTTGGTTCAATTTCTAGTCCCGGTAACACCGTTACAGACATTGTATGGGAAAAATTGGGTTATGGATACGAATTTGGCCCCTTTATCTGTGCAGATGTGAGGGTTGAGGCAGACTCGAGTACGCGCCATCCAGATGCATTCCAGCTTTTTGATGAAGACAGTAATGCAGTTTTGGATGAACATGGAAATGAAATATGGAATGCCCATGTAATTAGTGATGGTCTAATTTCCAGTGGTGGTGAGACATCACCGGATGGATCTGAATTCTGGGGATGGTCTCCCCTGGCCTTCAATGATGATGGGTTGATTCCTTATGCTGATCCATTGACGGATAAACTGCCTACAAGCAATGATCTAGATCGTGATCATGATGGAAAGCCAGACAGCTGGCCCGCTGGGTGGTATAATGAGAACCTCCAGGATTATGTCTGGCCAGGAGCCCTGCGACAAGGTGCCACTAACTCGGATCTGGAAACATTTTTTGTCGTCGATGACCGTTCAAATACAGAATTTTCGTATTATCCTTTTCCCCATGACTCTACTCGTCGTGGTCTAGGTATAGAAATTGAGTGCCGGTATTACCAGTGGTCTAACCCACTCGCTGAAGATATGATATTTCTCATTTATAAAGTCACCAACAAAACTGAAAAAGATCTGAATGATGTTATTTTCGGTATGTGGGGCGATCCACATATTGGAGGCCCTTCAAACTGGGGGGATGATTTATCCTTTTTTGATAGTGACCTAAACATGGTTTATGCCTGGGACGAAGATGGCAAATCTGATGTGGCCGGTTTGGCACCAGGTTATTTTGGCTACAAATTTCTAGAATCACCTGGAAATAATTTAGATGGGATTGACAATGACCTGGACGGTATGGTCGATGAAAGTTGGACGAATGGGATAGATGATGATGGAGATTGGGATCCGGAAAACGATGATGTCGGTATCGATGGAATACCTGATACTGGTGATTTTGGTGAGGGTGATGGTGTCCCAACCGCCGGAGATCCCTATGATCCAAGACAGCCTGGTGAACCAAATTATGAATTTACTGACCTCGATGAGTCTGACATGATTGGTTTAACTAGTTTTGCCGCTCCCAGTTTTGGTGGCAATAATCGCATATCGAATGATGATTTTATTGTAACAGAATATATGCAACCCGGTGTATTTGATTCCACTGGAGCAGATGAAGCTGGTGATAATATTTTCCTCTACGGCTCTGGTAAATTTACGCTTCCTGCAGGTGAATCGCGTCGGTTTTCTATTGCTTTGATTGTGGGAGAAGATTTTGATGATCTGACCCTAAATGCAATAACCGCAGATCAAATATATAAGGGTAACTATCAATTTGCCCAACCCCCTCCAAAGCCCACTTTATCCGCTGTACCTGGTGATGAAAGGGTATCGCTCTATTGGGATACCGTTGCAGAAAGTGCCTACGATCCCATCTCAAAGACCAACGACTTTGAGGGATATGTTATTTATCGAAGTACCGATCCATCTTTCCTGGACCAGCAGACCATTACGGATGTCAATGGGTCAAGATTTTTATTTGAGCCTCTTAAAACAGTTGGCGGTAAAAATGCTAAGTTTGATCTTGATAATAATATCACCGGCATTAGTGTTTCCTATTTTAATAGAGGCACGGGATATTATATGGGTGATGATACCGGTCTAAAACATAGTTTTGTAGACTCAAATAACGTGATTAATGGGCAAACATACTACTATGCCTTAGTCGCTTATGACCATGGTGATCCCAATGTGAACCTGGCTCCATCAGAGTGTTCAAAAACGATCCTGTTAAATCCAGAGACAAATGAGCTCCAGTTGGATATTAATACTGTTGCAGTTATTCCTCGAGCACCTGCCTCGGGCTATGTACCAGGCTATTTACCTGAGCTCAAGTCCTTCTTGCATACTCAGGGAAGTGCCACAGGTGCTTTAGATATTTCAATCATGAATCCTCAGTTAATGGAAGATGACAATAAATTCGAAGTTACTTTTTCCGATAATCCAATTACCTATTCGGTTGAAGACAAGAAAGTGGTTAACCTTGAATTAAAATTGTCAAATGAGTTTTGGTTTCAAACACCTTATGCTCAAATTAACGCTTCAGCCTTTACACTTGAGGATGAAAGTGGTACTATTTTTATCGATAGTGTTGACTATATCATTCGAGCTGATCGAGGACAAATTAAGCGTACTGCTACTAGCCAAATCCAATCTGGATCAAACCTGATTGCGAGATTTACACACTATCCAGTTTGGGGCAGCAAATTCATAGATAATGAAGACTACAATTCCGTACTTGATGGGATGAAATTGTTTGTCATGAACGATACGCTTAATTACTCCTCACAAGAATCCGGGTGGACATCATCCTCATCGAGCAATTTGACGGGGCTGGTCAACCCCTTTAACGTTGTACCTGAAAATCGCCACCCTGCAAATTATGAGATTCGATTCGCTGATGATTTTGTGGATAGCAGTTTTTACTTCAAGGTCAAAACCAAATTTGAAATATTCGATGTCACTCCCAACCAATTACCAGAGAAAATTCGCTTTGAAGTAACTCAGCCATTTGTTGACAATGGTATCTGGGATCCAGGTGATTTAATTATTATCTATAAGAGTAATGGAACTGGGTTTGATTTTGGATGGCAGGTCGAATTAATAGTACCAGAGGGTGTAGACGCAGTTATACCAGGAGATGGGGATATCTTTTCGATTGTAACCCGACGTCCTTTTACTGCAGCCGATGTTTTCACCTTTGAATCGATAGCATCAACTATTGACGAGACCATTGCAACTAACTCGTTGGATGAAATTTGTGTGGTTCCTAACCCATATGTTTCGTTTTCAATTTTTGAACCCTATAATAATCAGGAAGCATTGGAACGAGGAAAACGTCAGATTTATTTTGACCATCTCCCCTCAGAGTGTACCATAAATATCTATACTATTGCCGGTGAACATGTAAAAACGATTGAGCATGCCACTGGACTGGATAATGGGCAGGAATTCTGGGATCTCACGACTAAGGACAATTTTCCGATTGCTTATGGAGTCTACATATTCCAGGTAGATGCTGGTTCTTTAGGAAATAAAATCGGCCGCTTTGCGGTGATTAAGTAAGGGATGATGACTATGAGAACAATTATTATGCGCATTGCCCTGGTAACACTTATCGCTGCTCAGCTAATTGGTCAGATTGATAATACACAAATCATAACAAAAACCGGAACCACAGCTGGTGTGTTTCTCAAAATAGCCCCTGATGCTCGGTCAGCAGGGATGGGAAATGCCTTTGTTGCTGTAAGTGGAGATCTTGCTACTATTTTCTGGAATCCTGCTGGACTGGATCACCTTTCTCGATCTGAATTTGGCTTTGTTTCAAATAAGTGGTTGGCAGGTATCGATTATCACTTTTTTGCCTATGCCATGAAGTTACATGGCCTTGGGACTATCGGGGTTAGTGTTATTGGATTGACGGTACCCGAGGATCTGGTTAGAACCGAAGCTGAGCCGAATGGTACCGGTGAGATGTGGAGCGCTCAAGATTTAGCACTTACCGTAACTTTCTCACGTCGTCTTACAGATCACTTCTCAATTGGTGGAAACCTAAAAGCCATTTCACAACAGATTTGGCATGAGAAAGCAAATGGGATGGCTTTAGATTTCGGAGCATTATACTTACTTCCCTTTGGCGATATTAGACTAGGAGCAGTGCTTACAAATTATGGTACTAAAATGAAGCTTGCAGGTCGTGATCTTTATTTTAGTGAAGACCCTAATCCAAATACAAGCGGAACAATAACTTACGTTAATTCAGAATACCAAACAGACGAGTATCCCCTGCCCATGGTTTTCAGAATTGGTCTTGCTGGTGAGCTCATGGATACGGATTTCCTTCGTTGGACCTGGATGGTAGACGCACAGCACCCAAACGATAATTTGGAAAGCATAAATGTAGGTAATGAATTTGGATTTAAAGAAACGCTCTTCCTGCGTGCGGGGTATACCAACCTTTTTCTACCGGATGCAGAAGAAGGCTTAAGTCTTGGTGCCGGGATTAACTACCGCTTGGGCAGTAGCCAGACTATTTTAAAATTCAATTACAGCTACTCCGAACATGGACGTCTTGAAAGTGTCCAACGTTTTTCCTTGGGATTAGCATTTTAATTTCCATATCACAAACAGGATTGAAAAAGCCTTCTTCGGGAGGCTTTTCTTCTTTTTAAACTCTAATGGTACAAGAAAGGTTTTAGAATTATGCCTATAATATTTAATCTACCAAATGAATGGATAGCCTTTCTCGTCTTTTTCAGCATCATCATGGTCTTCATAGCCATTGCTGAAGTCGCCCGAAAAGTGTTTAAACTGTCTCCAGAACTTTCCAGGAAATTCGTCCATGTCATGGTGGGTATCCTGGTCTCA
>Ga0307989_1001798_pt1 | contig 10881 bp, 6 predicted proteins | sample EllFjometagen185_FD_203164 | JGI IMG/M metagenome (GOLD analysis project Ga0307989, IMG submission 203164) | Marine microbial communities from Ellis Fjord, Antarctic Ocean - #185 | ecosystem: Environmental > Aquatic > Marine > Unclassified | place: Southern Ocean | collected 2014-10-08 | reverse complement strand
TCATGATCTTTGGTGAAGTCCCACATCTAGATGACATAATGGAAGAGATTAGAAGCTTAGAAACTGAGATCAATTCAATCAACAATTAGATAGGAATACGCATAAATGATCACCGGAGAACTACGCAGCCAAGTTGATAAAATATGGGAGTCCTTTTGGACCGGGGGTATTGCCAACCCACTCACCGTTATTGAACAATTTACCTACCTGCTATTTATTCGGAGGCTCGATGAACGCCAGCTTCTGGAAGAAAAGAAAGCCAATATTGCCGGGATAGAAATGGGGGAGACCTACTACACAGAAGTACAGAGTCGCTTTCGCTGGAATTCCTTCAAGAATTCTGATCCCGAAGTCATGTTTGGTTTGTTTACTATACCACAGGTGGATGCAGATAATCTGACCGTGTTTGAACACATGAAAGGTATTGGCGACAAAGCTGGTGTGTTTGCCAAATACATGCGTGGTGCCACCTTTATGATTCCTACCCCAAGACTCCTGGATCAAGTGGTGCAGATGATCGACAAGATCAAAATGGATGATCGTGACACCAAGGGTGACCTCTACGAATACCTGCTCTCAAAGATAGCTTCTGCTGGTAGAAATGGACAATTCAGGACACCTCGTCATATTATCAAAATGATGGTGGATATGGTCGAACCTCAAAAGGATGACACTATCTGCGACCCAGCTTGTGGAACCGCTGGTTTTCTGGTAAGTGCCCGGAATTACATCGACGAAAAGCATCCGGACTGGTTTCACGAGAAGAGTTTCAGGGAGCACTTCAATACAGATATGTTTACTGGAATCGAATTTGACCCAACCATGCTACGAATTGGTGCCATGAACCTGCAATTACATGGGATCGAGAAACCTCAACTCATCGGGAAGGATTCTCTTTCTGAAAGCAATGCCGATATCAGGGAACAGTTTACGCTAATTCTGGCGAATCCACCTTTTAAGGGCAGTTTAGACTATGACAGTGTCGATCCCTCAATCCTTCAAACCGTCAAGACCAAGAAAACCGAGCTCCTATTCCTTGGGCTGATGCTCCGAATGCTCAAAACGGGTGGACGCTGTGCTGTAATTGTCCCTGATGGCGTGCTGTTTGGATCATCCAATGCCCATAAACAGATCCGAGAAGAGCTGGTGGACCATCAGAAACTGGAAGCCGTGATCTCAATGCCATCTGGTGTATTTAAGCCTTATGCGGGGGTGAGTACGGCTGTATTGTTGTTTACCAAGACCAATAGCGGAGGCACGGATAAGGTCTGGTTCTATGATATGCAGAATGATGGTTTCTCCCTGGATGACAAGCGGGCCGAGGTTGAAGGGAGTGACATCCCAGATATTGTAGATCGATTTGGTAAGCTCAAGGATGACACCCACCGTAAACGTACCGAACAGAGCTTCCTGGTAACTGTGGATGAGATTAAATCCAATGACTGGGATCTGAGTATCAATCGCTATAAAGAGATTGTGTATGAGGAAGTAAGGTACGATCCACCAGAACAGATTATTGCTGATATCAAGAAATTGGATAATGAGCGAGCTGATGCAATAAAGATGCTGGAACAAATGTTACGATGATTAAGCAGGTACAATTAGTGGAAGTATGCGAACTGGTTGCGGGACAGTCTCCACCGTCATCGTCGTACAATCAAGACGGCAAAGGTGTTCCATTCTTTCAAGGTAAAGCTGATTTTGGGGAATTATTTCCCACGGTAAGATATTGGTGTACTGAACCCAAGAAGATGTCAATTCCTGAAGATATTCTATTCTCAGTTCGGGCACCTGTCGGCCCCACGAACATTAACAATATTGAGGCGTGTTTAGGTAGGGGGATCTGTGCTATACGGTGTACAGATCGAATTGTTCAGAAGTATCTGTTACATTATCTAAGAGCTAATGAACATAAAATTGCCGCATTGGGTACTGGGAGTACATTTAAAGCGATTACCATTAAGGAACTCAAGGCAATTAAAATCCCCCTTCCACCACTTCAAGTGCAGAAGCAGATCTCTGCCATCTTGGATGCTGCCGATGAGCTGCGCCAGAAGGACAAAGCCCTCATCGCCAAATATGATGAGCTCACCCAATCCCTCTTCCTGGATATGTTTGGGGATCCTGTCACCAATCCAAAGGGGTGGGAGACCTACAAAATGAGCGAAGTATGCTCAAAAGTTACTGATGGGACTCATGACACACCTATGAGATTAACCAAAGGTGTGAAATTCATTACGGGAAAACATATCAGACCATTCGTTATTGATTATTCACATAGTGACTATGTGACTAAAGAGGTGCATCAGGAAATATATAGAAGATGTAATCCGCAATTTGGAGATGTTCTTTACACAAATATTGGAGTGAACTTAGGAACTGCTGCATTGAATGTTGTAGATTATGAGTTTAGCATGAAAAATGTAGCTTTATTGAAGCCCCATCATGATGTCATTTTAGGTCGATATTTGGAACACTTCCTAAATAGTCAAAATATGAAAGCAAAAATCGTATGGATGGCCTCCATAGGGGGAGCGCAGCAGTTTCTAAGTTTAACAGAAATTAGGCGGTTGAATGTGATGACCCCTATTATTAATCTTCAGAAGGAATTCTCAGAGCTAGTTCATAACATCGAAGATCAAAAAGCTATTACTATAGAAAGTCTCAATAAATCGGAAACCCTTTTCAACAGTCTACTCCAAAAAGCATTCAAGGGAGAATTAACCAATTGAGCAATTTCAGTTTCATACAACAAGAATTCCCGGATCTTTATCTGGATGCTAATGAAGCTGAAGCCCTCGCACTTATCTCACCCAAAGCCTCAAGTATTCTCTCCAGAAGCGCCCTGGAAGTCACAGTCCGCTGGCTTTTCGAAAATGACCCTGATCTTTCACAGCCCTGGGATAATAGTCTGAATGCCCTCATTCATGAACACTCCTTCAGACAACTCATTGACCCTAACATGTTCCGGGAGCTCGATCTTATTCGCCGAATTGGAAATAGCGCTGCCCATGGGAAGCAGGTCACTCCCCGCGAATCTCTGATTGCACTTAAGAACCTGTTCCGAATCATGAGTTTTGTGGCAGTTCACTATGCCCGTCAAGTGCCCACCATTCCAGCCTTCGATGAATCCCTTATCCCAGAGGGTAAAGCAGTTGATAGGTCTAAAGCAGATTTAGAGCATTTAGCCAGTGAGCTTGATCGTAAGCAGGAAGAATCCAAGCTCAAAACATTAGAACTAAGTAAACAAGCCGAACAGATCCAGACCTTACGGGATACCCTGGATAAAGAACGCCAGATTTATCAGAAACGGAAAGTAGAACGTAAACAAGCTGCCCAAGCTCAGCCAGTTATTCCCATTCTCATCTCAGAGGCTCAGACCCGTAAGCTGTATATCGATCTAGCCCTCAAGGAAAGTGGTTGGGATAATCTCAGGGATGAGCGTGAACTGGAATATGAAGTCACCGGTATGCCACTGAGTACGAATCCCTCTGGAAAAGGCTATGCTGATTATGTTCTCTGGGGAGATGATGGTTTACCCCTGGCCGTCATCGAAGCCAAAAAGACCATGGCGGATGCCCACAAAGGCCGACATCAGGCAGAACTCTATGCCAACTGCCTGGAGCAAATGCATGGTCAACGCCCCATCATCTTTTACACCAATGGTTTCGAGTCCTATATCTGGGATGACCAATTCTATATCGAGCGGGAAGTTCAGGGCTTCTATACCAAAGATGAATTACAACTCCTTATCAATCGGCGCACCACCAGATTGGATCTGCGGAAATTCAAAGTAAATACCAGTATTGTTGAGCGTCAGTATCAATTGGAAGCCATTCAAAGGGTTGCTGAAAACTTTATCATTGATACTCCGAGTGGTCAGATGTCCGGTAAGACCCGCAAGAGCCTGTTGGTCATGGCGACGGGGACTGGGAAGACCAGAGTATCCATCGCCATTGTGGATATGCTCACCAAATGCAACTGGGCTAAACGAGTTCTGTTTTTGGCAGACCGCAATGCTCTCGTCTCACAGGCCAAGAACGCCTTCACCCAGCATCTACCCAATCTTTCATCCATTGATTTAACCCGGGAAAAAGAAGATAACGGAACCCGGTTGGTGTTCTCCACCTACCCCACCATCATGAACAAGATTGATGGGGTTCGGCAGAAAGACGTCCGCTTTTATGGAGTGGGGCACTTTGACCTCGTGATTATTGATGAAGCCCATCGCTCAGTGTATCAAAAATACAAAGCTATCTTTGATTACTTCGATTGTCTCCTGATTGGTCTCACAGCTACGCCTAAAAAGGATATTGATCATAATACCTATTCACTGTTTGAGATAGAAGATGATAATCCAACAGCAGCCTATGAGTTGGATGAAGCGGTGGAAGAACAATATCTGGTCCCACCGAAAGCTATCTCCGTTCCTTTGAAATTCCAGCGAGAGGGCATCAAATACAACCAGCTCTCTGATAGAGAGAAACAGGAGTACGAAGAGAAATTCGGTGATCCTACGATAGGTGAAGCTCCTGATGAAATTGGTGCCTCTGCCTTGAATAGTTGGCTGTTCAACACGGATACAGTGGATAAAGTGCTGGATCACGTGATGACATCAGGTGTCAAGGTTGAGGGTGGTGATAAGCTGGGTAAAACCATCATCTTTGCCAAGAATCATAAGCATGCCGTCTTTATTGAAGAACGCTTTAATAAGAATTACCCAGAGTATAATGGCAAGTTCCTGAGGGTGATTGATAATTACGAAACCAAGGCCCAGGATCTCCTGGAAACCTTTGTTGATCATCATGTAGAGCATGATCCTCAGATTGCAGTTTCTGTGGATATGATGGATACTGGTGTGGATGCTCCCAGGGTAGTGAATCTGGTTTTCTTCAAGCTGGTGAAATCTCCATCCAAGTTCTGGCAGATGATTGGCCGGGGGACACGCCTTTGTCCAAATCTCTTTGCACCTGGTGAAGATAAATCCCATTTCCTAATCTTTGATTACTGCCAGAACTTTGACTTCTTTGATACCAACCCTGACGGGATTGTTGCCAGTTCAATCAAGAGTCTGACGCAGCAGATCTTTGAAGGGAAACTGGAAGTTGCCATGCTGCTTAGGGATGAAAAGTATTCCAATGAAGATGATCTTGAGATTCAGAGGCAATATATTGATGAGTTGCATGATATCATTGCGAATCTTGATCATGACAGGTTTGTGGTTCGTAAAGAACTGCGCCATGTAACAGAATATCATAATCGTCCCCGCTGGGAGAATATCTCAAAGGGAGATTGGGCTGATATCAATGAGCATTTGGCACATCTGGATGTTCCTCTGAGAGGAGATGATGAGTTAGCTCGCCGGTTTGATGTCTTGATGCTGAGTTTCCAGTTAGCACTACTGGGTGGCTTCAAGTCATTTGAAAAGTATGTCCTCAATGTGTCATCAACAGCCAGAGCTTTGATGAAGAAACAGAATATCCCTGCTGTGGGCGCGCACGTGAAACTACTGAATGATCTCCAATCGGAAGTGTTCTGGAAGGCTGTTAATGTTAAATGCCTGGAGGATATCCGCAAGAATCTGAGAGAATTGATCAAATTCCTGGATCGGGATCAGCAGGAGAATGTCTACACTCATTTTGAGGATAAGCTGGATGAAAATAAGATCCGTGAACATGATGTCATTAATACGCACGTGCAATTGCAGAGTTATCGTGATCGGGTAGAATCCTATATTCGTAAACATAAGCATCACGAGACTATTAGAAAACTGAACAACAACATTCCCATTACTCCAGATGATCTGAAGGAATTGGAGCAGATCCTGTTTGATGGAGATGAACGAGGAACTAAGGATGACTTCATCAACGAGTATGGTGAGCAACCCCTGGGATATTTTATCCGCAGTCTCATCGGTCTGGATGTAAAAGCAGCGAACGAGGCTTTCTCCGTATTCATTCAAAGAGGGAATCTGAAAGCAGACCAGATGACCTTCATCAAGCAGATCATCTCTCACCTGACTATCAATGGAACTGTAGGGATGACTCTCTTATTTGAGCCCCCATTTACGGATATCCATGATCAGGGTTTAATGGGTGTGTTTGATGATGCAGACGTTGTCAGAGTTAAAAAGATAATCGAGCAGATCAATCAGAATGCACTGGCGGCGTAAGCTTATAATTGTTAAAAGACAGGAAAGATGACATAAATGAAATGGAAGCTCAATAAAAGCTCCACGGGTAGACATCCAGGTTGGTACCAGTATGCTCCGTTATTTTCTGGACTAAATAAACCAATAAAGTTTTCGTATAAACAGTATAAACAAAAAGCAATACGACATCCGCTTAATTCATGGGTAGCTAAACGATACGCTGCATATTGGACTATTTTTTCCGATATTGAAAGTGCAAAGGCATTCATTAAGCAAATAAACAAGTTAATCGAATTTAATTCCGGTCAGGATGTACTGGACGAGAATCAACAAATACTAATCCAGGGATTATTTATCGCCACACTTACCACTTACGGAAGATGTTTCACCAGTAGTGGGGGTCGAAAAAACACGCCCAATGCCAGTGAGATATTTAGTGGGGATAGAAATGCACTAAAACGACATAAGATAATAATGGATTTGCGAAACGCATATGCAGCTCACCATCATGAACTTCAAGGACAAGAGTTTACTCCAGTGCTGTTGACCGTTGATAAGCGAGGGATAAAGGGGCATACAGTTACCGTAGAGTACCAGACAATATTTGTTGATTATCTGAATGAAATACAGGACAATTGTCAGATTGTAATAGAGAAAATGAATGAAATCCTAAAAAAGTTATATGAAAAGATGATGCAGAACGATCCTGATATAATTGGGATACTCTATAAGCCCACAATAGATATTCTGGTACGAAAAGCTAGCCTCACCCATCAGGATGCTTTTGAAATTATTACCGTGTACGTCAAGCATATTCCAGAATCTGCCACAGGTATGGAGATGGAAATAAATGGGATTAAGGATATTTGCATTTTCAATACTCACGCGGGTAAAAGATTGCAGAATTTCTACGCCAAGTGGAATAGTGAATGGCAGTTTAGGGTAGAATCAATATTAGAATGAATAGTGGTGAGGCAGCAGGGCAGTCTATCTTTCATTGTCATATGCACTTGATTCCAGGGAAAGGGAATTATTGAAAGTGCCCACAAAGCAGTAGGACATAAAACGTGATGACATCAGATGAACAGTTAAAAGAAATTAGAAAGATTGCTAATACTTTAAGGATAACCGCAGTCACCAGGCGATTACTTGGTATTGATAAATCCTCTGATTATGTTCATTCAGATATAAAGCGGATTCTTAGCCAGATACAGTTACCGTATCCTTCACGGCGAATGGGGCTTGGTTGGCCAAAGGCCACCGGATCACTTGATCTGGAAAATCCAGAACTAAGGTCTAAACTCTATACGGCAATCCAAAAGTTACACGGGGAATTACAACCAATAGTATTCTACTACATCGATGAGATTAGTGACGGAGAAAAGCGTTTCAACCCGGAACGAACATACAAAATATCACGACTGTTGGAATATCATGCTGAACTTTGGGAGAAGAGAACTGGCGAGAAGCTTTCGACTCGCGTATTATTGAAGCAATATGATCAAGCATTTAGACATAATCTGTCTGTTTACAACTCTTTGATCGATTCTCATAATATTGTTGGTATGTCTGGCCATCATAAAAAGCGGCTACAAAATGCACTTGGATATGTTCCTGATCTTGAAGTGAACTTTGGGTATATGTGTTACTTATCCACTGATAATCCTCGTAAATTCAAAACAAGAAGAGATGTAGCTATGCTATTTTATGCACTCTACAAGTCTAATCATATATTTACTTTTGGTCCTATGTTAATAGAAAAGAAGGACAACGTCCTAACGCTAATGAGATATGTAGGCTATGTCATCTTCCCATGTAGAAGTTGTAATGAGAAATATGAATTAACTCCTAATAACATTAGATCAGCATTAGATCATATCACCGAGGGCAATACGGAACTTGATAAAACAAAAGCCGCTCTGATAGATGAAATTGAAGATATGGTGAATTGCGGAAGGCTCAATGACTTTCTCCCAGCGCCCTTGAAACACTTCTCAAAGAGATAGCTAAATCACTATTTAACCTAACCCCCCAGCATTTTATAACTTTATAATAAACAATATTATACTAGTGTGTTGTGGGGAACTTCTGGCTCTTTTTGTGACTTCTGTATAATTCTAATTTTACATCTGATGCACCAACAGTGGGCATCTGAAATGTAAAATTGGAGGTGACTATGATTAATAATCAATCACCAAACTCCCAACAAGAAACGCCAACAGAGTTGATTGGTGGAAAATCAAACGCTGATCTAACAGGTCAGTCTGAAACTCAAGAACAAGAACATACTTTTATTGAAGCTTTATCCAGTGCGGAGGCTCAAGTTGCTGCAAAGTATATAAAAGCAAATGAGGCTGATGAAAACAAAACTGATCCAACTGAAGATCAGGATTATGAATCTCCATATCCCAGAACTGATACGGGGAACGCTGAAATAATATTTGATTTAAGTGCAAATGACATCAGATATGACCACGGTATGGGTAAATATTTCACTTTTAACGGCCAGCATTGGGAAGGTGATCATAAAGAGATAATTATCCAATATGCCATAGCTGCAGCACGGAAGCGCCAGGCTCTCAGTGTCTTAATCAACGACCCCAAAGAGAGAAAGGCAGAATTTAACTTTGGTCTCCATTCTGAAAATGGTGGAAAACTAAATACCGCGATGAAGGTTGCTCGAACCTTTGATGGCATTGCAGTAAATACCACCGATTGGGACCAAAACAACTTTCTGGTCCAATTCAAAAACGGAATTTATGATCTGCAGTCCGGATTGTTTCGTGATGGAACTCCAGAAGATATGATCAGACAGACTGTTGGCTTCAATTATGACCCAGATGCGACGTGTCCAGTCTGGGAAGATGCTATCCTGGAAATTATGGATTATGATTCTGAAATGGTAGAATATATCCAGGATATAATAGGATACTCCTTGACCGGTGAAACAACCGAACAGGAATTCTACATCTTAACCGGGAATGGGAGTAACGGGAAGTCCATACTTCTGAATATGTTGTTGGCCCTTTTGGGTGATTATAGCATCCACACACCATTCTCCACCTTTGAGGGGTGGAAATACCGGTTCAATTCAAATGATCTAGCCAGGCTGGTTGATGCCCGACTTGTGACCTCAAGTGAATCGTCCCAATCAGGTGTGATAAACGAAGAGAGGGTGAAGTCGATTACTGGCGGTGACCCCATTACCGCCAGGTTCCTTCGAAAAGAGTTCACTACTTTCACACCCAAATTCAAGATCATGTTGGCAGTTAACACACTGCCTGAAATCCAAGGCAATGACAACGGAATATGGCGTCGTATAAAGGTGATCCCTTTCAATGTGAGCTTTAAAGGCCGTGAAGACTTCTCGTTGGGTAAGAAACTAGAACAAGAGCTACCGGGTATTATGAATTGGGCAATAAAGGGTGCTCTGAGGTGGCAGAAACACGGTCTGAGCGAGCCACAGATAGTTATTAATGCAATCAACGCCTATCGTTCAGAATCTGGCCCTATCACAGGTTTCTTTAATAAAATGATAACAGAAGGTTCATATGAAAGAGCACAATCGACCAAGCTCTATGAAGCCTACTGTGAATACTGTTTGGATGAAGACAAAGTATCTGGAACTCAAACTATGTTTGGTAGACAGCTGCGTTCTTTGGGATATTCCAGCCAGAAATCAAACGGTACTAATTGGTATTATGGTATTTCCCTTAAGGAATCTTACGAAATAGAAGATTCAGGGGAAGATGTGGACGTGTTTGAGAATATCGAAAATGCACCCACTTTGGACTATGAAGACAATTCACTAGATCCAATCAATTGATTTTGGGGACCGTGGGGATGGTTTCTTGGTGTTATTGATTTAATAATACACAGAAACTGTCCCCACCATCCCTGTTGAATTATAAGTTTACTCAAAGATGAAAGATAAAGATAAATGAAAAATACAAATAAATACTTTTCCGTCCTGCGTGGCCGTATAACTGGTGTCTACGAAGATTGGAATGGTCCTGATGGGGCCAAAGCACAGATAGTTAAATTTAGAGGTAGCAGATACAAATCATTCCCTACAATAGAGGAAGCTCAAGTATGGCTAAAGGACAACGAAGCCGACGGTTCGGAGAAGGAAACATTGTCTCCCAAACAACGCCGTCAGCTACAATTTGACAAAAAGCTAGAGGGCTATCGAAAAGATGATACAGCCATCATCTATTGCAGCTCTACAGAGAAGCATGGGCGATATGGTTGGGGTGTGGAACTTGATCATCCCGAGAGGAATGGATCATACTCTGATGGCTTTAGAATGTCAACACCGCATAGAATGGCATTATACTCAGTCATAAGGGGGCTGGAGAAAGCAGATGGGTTCAATAGAACCGTAATTGTGACAGATAATGAGTTTATTGTTAAAGCACTTCGGGAAGGTTGGCCTTCAAAGTGGCGAGACAGTAATTGGAGAAAATATGATAGGAGTTCACCGAAGAATGTAGATCTCTGGAAGAGGATATTACCGCTTTACGAGAAGATCAAGCCAGTGATAGTTTCAATCCCGGCTACAGTCATGGTCCCAGGGAATAAGCGTGCAAAATTACTAGCAGCCGAAGCCTGTAAATCTAAGAATCTTAGAAATGATAGGGGGTATGAACCGCGGAAAAACAAATATCAGCAAAAGAGTAAATGGAAAAACTCTAGTCATTCCTTGAATTCAGAGCCAAAATACTCATTCA
>Ga0307989_1001796_pt1 | contig 10891 bp, 10 predicted proteins | sample EllFjometagen185_FD_203164 | JGI IMG/M metagenome (GOLD analysis project Ga0307989, IMG submission 203164) | Marine microbial communities from Ellis Fjord, Antarctic Ocean - #185 | ecosystem: Environmental > Aquatic > Marine > Unclassified | place: Southern Ocean | collected 2014-10-08 | reverse complement strand
GATCTTGCCAATAATTTAAGACTGTACCTTGATCTGATGATTAATACACCCGACAGGCGAGTACTATTAGTAGGTGAAGCTCCTGGTTATAAGGGTTGTAAACATACCGGTATTCCTTTTACAAGTGGTGGTGTTTTTCAGGAAATTAAGCACCCTGTGATCAAACAATTAAAAAGTAAGCTGGTTCTGGAACAGATTGAATCTGAAAACACGGCTAGTATTGTTTGGCGCTATCTTAGCAATTGTAGTATCACACCAATATTTTGGAATGCTTTTCCTTTCCATCCCCATCCGAAAAACAGTCCCAATCAGAATCGGGCCCCCAATCAAACTGAAATCAAAAAAGGTGTCAACTATTTGATTCAGCTTCAAAATATTTTTAAGGCTGCAGTGGTTGCTGGTGTTGGAAGATCAGGTACGAAAGGCGCAAAATTGGCCTTTCCGGATTTAGAGGTTGAATACATTCGCCATCCTTCTCATGGAGGTAAAACAGAATTTATATCAGGTATCAGCAAAATATTAGGTGCATGATTTTTAGATTGTCCAGGGCGCACTTCCATATTTATCCTCATTTACAAATTTTTTGATCAGATATAAGATAGCGTAACTTAATAATAAGAGTAGTCATGTTAAAAAACCATCAAAGGAAGAAATTTATGAAAATTAATTGGGCATATATGCGTAAAGGTTGAACTTCTTGTAAAAAAGCTCAAGAGGTTCTTGACCATAAAAAAGTAATATTGGATGAAGTGATCGATGCCCGAAAACAGCGTTATGATAATGAAGCGGTTTGGGATCTGATTCAATCCGCAAAGGCGATTACCATCGCCAAAGGTAAGAAAATTAATCATTGGGAAATCAGTCAGGAAAATAAAACAGATATCCTCAAACAGGCCATGGGTCCTAGCGGTAATTTGAGAGCGCCGACTTTCCGAATTAACGACCAGTTTATGATCGGATTCAATTCAGATTTGTACGATGAGAAGCTTAAATAAGGTGTCTAAGCCCTTTGTCTGATTATTCATTCTATTAATAGTGAGCGAACCTTCCAAAGTTGGATAGGAATGCAAGGTTTTAAAAATCTTGCATTCATATTCCCGGATGACCATACCGGGGTCAAATTGACCTTCATAATAGCACCTTCAGAATTTATCTATGTGTTGGAAGGAACGCTTATATTGAAAATAGATAACGAGGTCCATGAGCTAAATAAGGGTGATAGTGTTTATTATTTATCCACCACCCTTCATCACCTGTCGGCCAAAAAAGAGACCGCAACAATTCTGGCAGTTGTGTATAATAAGTAGATATAGGGGACGTTTGTTATAATAAATTCGAAAATCCAAGCTTACGCAATATTGAGATCAGTAAATTTCCAGGAATGCCTATAATAGTATTTAAATCATTAATCTGAACAGATTCAAATAAGGCTGCGCCCAATGATTCTATTTTATATGATCCGGCACAATTGAAAGGTTGATCATATTCGAGATAATTTAAAATTTCCTGATTTTCTAAATGTCGCATTTTTATCCTGGCTGTTTCAACATCTTTAAATACCTGATTTTGATAAACCACACTCACAGCACAAATCAATTGATGGGCCTTACCATTCATTTGCGATAACTGAGCATATGCACGTTCGAAATTACCAGGTTTCCCTAAAACTTCATCTTCAAGTTCAATCAGTTGATCTGCAGCAATAATAATGTGATCAGGAAACAGTTTTTGAATAGAAAGTGCTTTTTCAACAGCGATACTTGAAACAAAATCAACTAAATTTCCACCTGAGAATTTAGGTTCATCATATTTATGATTGAAGCATTTGTGAGGTATATGGAGTTGATTTAAAATATCACTTCTCCATTTTGCTTCTGAAGCAAGTATTACTTTCTGTTTTGACAGTGATTTTAATTTCATAAATTTCATGTTTTCTTGTGGTATAGAACCTATCCCATCAATAATTGTAAATATTTCAGTATTTAAAAGCAAACAATACCAGCAATGTCAATTTAAAAGGGTAGTATCATTAACTTCTGAACTATTAATTAAAATAGGTGGCATAGCATCCATCCCCAAAGGAGACGGTATTGATTTAGCCCCAGAAGGGCGTTTATCATTCTGAGTTAATCAAACCAGTGCCCTGTAAAATGATTGCAAGGAACTTGTCCAAAATCGTAGATTGGATCAAGCCTCCACGACATTTTGACTTCTATCCAGCGCGGGTCCGTCGCTAGCTCCTTGACCCACCCTATGCAATTATTTTTACAGAGCATAAATTCAAGTTCATTAACAGGATGGCAGAACTAAGTTCATGGCAACCATGTCACAGATTTATCTGTGTAAAAACTGAGAAAGGCTGATATGATTTCAGAATCAAATTGAATCCTCTAAACGTCAAGCAAACGGCAAAGCCATTGACTTTTAAGCATTCCCAGGAGAGATGGTTTTTACGATTAAAATAAAACTCATTAAACAGCTATGATATTACTGAAGATTAGTTGGTGTTGATTTTAATTATTGAGGCGATAATAAAGGCAGGTCAAAAAAGAATAGTAGTGTCGGTAAGAAAAGGTAACGAAGAATCATTTTCAGAATTCTCCGTTGATAAATCAGCAGCAATTTGAAGGAATTTCTGGACTTGCAGATACTGAAAACCCACCCCTAAACGCATCTTCAAAATAATCAATACTACAACGTTCCAGATAAGGTGCATCACCTGCTTTAAACAGTAGCTTTATTCCGGAAACTTCAACTTGTTCATCATTTTCATTTAACTCATCCAGAGTTAATCCAAATCTTGGACCCCCTCAACCAATTCCCTGGATTGAAATCCTGAGGAATTTGTTTTCATTGTCATCTAACAATTTCGTAATTTTTTTTTGAGCAGAATCTGTGATAATAATTTCTGGCATAATTTCCTTTTTTTCTAAATTATTACAAAGCCCGTAACCATTCTGGCTTTAGTTTAATATTCCCATCTATCGCTTCCTTCAAAACACCTAAAACCTGATTTTTATCTTTGGGCAGTCTTGCTCTGATGGGTAGGTAATTAGAGGCATGGTTTGCTAGAAACAGCCCCTGGTTTAATTCCGTGCAGCGAATCATTTCATATAATTCCATTAGCATTTGTTTTTGATCTGGTAAATTGAAATCACCATTTTTGTGTTCATTGTAAAGCGGAGTTCCGGGTACTAACATCAAAGTCAAAGCACCAATGTAATTGGGATTCATTCGACTCAGTACTTCACCTGTTTTTTGGGCATGCCTTAATGAGTTCGCAACCCCTCCCAATCCCAATAAAACAGTAACAGAGAGCTTTATACCGGCTGTTCTAACCTTAACTCCTTGTTCAACCAAATCTATGGAAGTCGCTTTTTTATTTACCTGCAGCAGTATTTCATCGTCACCAGACTCAACCCCCATGTAAACGATCCCTAATCCATTTTCCTTAAGGACTTCAAGTTCCTCTAATGATTTTCGTTTCAAACTTTTTGCATTGGCATAAATACCGACCCGATTGATCCAGGGAAGTTTCTCTTTGATCTGTTTTAGCGTCCAAAGCAACTTTTCCTGCTTAATAATTAAGGCATCACCATCACACAGAAACAGTCTTTTTTGTTCCTTAAAATAATTAGAAGCATACTCAATATCCTCTTCAATGATAGCTTTATCTTTTATTTTAAATCGTACCTCATTGTAAGCACCACAAAAAGTGCATTTATTATGAGAACATCCAACAGTTACCTGCAATAAAATGCTATTAGCCTCGCTAGGGGGACGTATAATATGACCTTCGTAATGCATGAATATAATTCTGGTTTATTGAAAAATTTTTTAGCAGGATGAGTAACTTTCTAAAAGAAAGCGGTCACCTATTTTGGAAGTTTAACCACAAATAAAGAGCCTGGCCCATCTGAATTATTTTCTGCCCAAATTTCACCTTTATGATCATTGATGATATTTTTAGTAATGGGTAATCCAAGACCAGTACCTATTATGCTCGATTTTGTTTTGTTACTTTGGATATATTTTTCAAATATACCGTCTAATTCATTCACTGGAACGCCACAACCACAATCTTTTACAGTAAGGATCATATATTTTCCATCATCTTCTAACTTTACCAATATATCCTGACTTGACCCGGAAAATTTAATTGCATTTGACATCAGGTTAGTAACTACCTGGGCTATCTTACTGGAGTCAATCGATATTTTTTCTTCATTGGGTAGTGGATCAAATATGATTTTAACGTCTTTTTCTTCAGCAAAGGCACTCAGTTCGCTGATAATCATGCGAACAATACTACTGACTTTTGTCTCATAAAATTCGTACACTACTTTACCAGCTTCCAATTTGGCTAAATCCAATAAGTCATTAACCATTGCTAGTAACCTTTGTCCACTGTCTCTAATTTTTGTGAAGTATCTAAGCAGCTTTTCCCGATCTGCATTTAAATGTTTCTCGATACCAAAGGTCGCAAAACTCAGTATACCGGTCATGGGTGTTCTGAATTCATGACTCATATTTGATAAGAACTCAGACTTGGCTCGATTTGCTTTTTCAGCAGATTTTACAGCCTCATTTAAATCTTCTGTTCTTTTTTCTACCAATTTCTCCAAACCCTGCTGGTATTTTTTAAGTTCGTCTTCCGCTGCAATTCGTTGATTAATTTCAGATTTCAGAGAAGAAGCAAGATTGAATGCGCGAATGGCTGTTATTACGGCACTGAAGAGTTTTTGAGCGGTTAATTCCAGTTTATCCAAATAGTTATTGATATTGTACTTTGTAATGACGCCTTTTTCCGGTGCATGTCCCGGTTGCCCGGTCCTGATAATAATTTGAACCAGATTATTTTTAAGCGCTTCACGAATAAAACTAATTAATTGTAGACCGGAATCATCACTTTCCATGACAACATCTAATAGAATAACGGCTATATTCTTATTTTGCTCCAATAAACCTTTGGCCTCAGCTCCTGAATATGCATGGATAAACTGAAGTGGACGATTATCAAAAGAAGAATCATTTAAAATCCGAACTGTGGTTTCATGAACTTCTGCTTCATCATCAGCAATTAAAACAATCCAAGGATCCTGTTTTATCTGCTTATCAATCTCTTTGTTCTCTTCCCTGGCGAATTTCATTAGTATAATTTATAACTTTGGATTTTGCGGGGTACAACATTTATATATGATTGAAGTCGTAAAATTAGCATATTTTATCTTAAATACTCGGAAAAGGAAAGTTTTGACTAAGGAGTGGTTTAAAAAGAAAAATGAACTGTCCAAAACTGTGCAATAAAATTACTCAACTAATCAATGACATCAAGCAGACTCCATATTTTTATAATGGTTTAGCAGATGTGTCATCATTTTTAAGTTGTTATTTTTTCGATAAATATCCAGCAAAAACATAAAGGTATCTTTATTCCACTTTTTATTCAAGGCTTGAGATAATAATTCAGTGGCAGGTTTGACCTGATTCTTCTTCAATTTTAGTTTGGCCTGGGCAACCAGTAGTTGGTGTCGAATTTTTGACTGCTCTTCTGTTTTAACTTTTATTATTTCACGATATTCATCCAGCAGCATTCGAGCTTCTTTTTCTTTTTTCAGCTTCAAGTAAATACTGGCCGTTTTTTCGATCGTTTTAGGAAACCTAAATGCGGAAAGTGCGTTTTCAAAAAAAACTGATGCTGCCTGGAAATTTTGACCATTTTCTTTTTGTTCACCGCTTTTAAACAAGTAATCATGAATTTCAATTAATCGCTCTTTAGCGATTCTAACATAATTATTACATTTTAATAGTTTCTTATATGAATGAATGGCTAAATCATCATTATGTAGAATCCGATAAATATCACCAATACTCGATACGACATATCCTGAATTTCTTTCAGCTGAAATTAATTTAAAAAGAAAAAGGGCTTTTTTCAAATTACCAGACTCGAACTCTGAATCTGCCTTGTTCAGAATTTCTGAATATTGATAAATTCCACCTGTTTTTTCCAGCAGATAGGCACTTACTAATTCAAATGGGAGCGCTTCATCCCGTTTATTAATGCTTTTAAGAATTAGGCTGATATTAAAGGAAATAAGAATATTTTGAGGATTAGATTTATAGATTTTTTTAAATGAATGAATGGCTTTATTCGGCTTAGAGTTATAAAAACTGATTAAAGCTAATAACATATCCAGATAATAAAATTGAAATAGAAAAGTATTAATTAAGGAAAAACATTTTCCACTTAAAGAAATTGATTTGAGTTTCAATCCAGCCAAGCCAATATTATAAATTTCAGATAAAATAGGCTTTACATCAGTATCTTTAGTCTTAATCAACAATGCTTGAAGCTCCGAAAAACGCACAGACAGTTCTTCTAAAGAATATCGATTCGTATTTCCCGTAAATGAAAGTTTTTGACAAAACTGATTAGGGTGAGTGTTTTCTGAAGTTGGTAAAAATTCTGGCAATAAAAAACCCTCTATTTGACCGGTAATCCTCAATAAGTTAATAATATCCCTATCAAAACGATGTAACTTTGCAGTATTAGCGGCAATACTCATTAAAATTATTTCATTATCCGGTTCCAATTTCAAAGCTTTTTGATACAGATATTCTGCATATTTATGATCTTTTGTTTTACGAGCACAATTACCTAAATCCACTAAAAATTGCCAACTTGCATTGGAAAACTTCATCAAAATGGAACCGATCGTCAATGCTGATAAAAAATGGCTCTCAGAATGATATTGTTTATATAATTGCTTTAAACGAAGGATACTTTGTTCCTGACTTTCTTTAATTGCTTCTTCAAATTGATCATAGGCCCCGTTTCGATCATTATTTCTTAATAATTTAACACCAATGTCAATATTATCACTAATAGAATGCTTTGATTTACCCTCTAATATTTTTGCAAATGAAATCAGCATTAATGAGCTCCGGTACAAGCGATCAAATAAAAAAAACAATTAATAACTATCAATTCTTAAGTTTTTAAAAGCAGGTTTTGTACCACGCACAAACACAATTTATTCTAACCATAAAAATCCATCTTCCTTGGGGATGGTCAGAGCCCAATAGCTTCGCTGTTTGATCCATTCTTCGCAGGCTGTTAATGACAAATGCTCCTTTGGGGAGGGATTTTTAATATCAAATAGTTACCCGTTGATTGTTAATATTATAAATGAGAAAAAATGTTTTTTTTCGATTTTCAATAAAAGCTAATGACAAAATATGTCGTCTCAAGAATGATTAAAAAAAAAGAAATTCAAATTTATTATTCGAAAAACCAACAATATGTTACTTTTTAAGTATTTTATTAAAGAATTTATTTTTCCATTGATATTATCTGTCGGCGTAATATCTTCAATTTTATTAATGGATCAAATTTATAAATTTATTCCGTTTTTACAAACATCAGGATTGGAAATAAAAGCTATATTCCAAATGATCCTGTACTCCCTACCTATGATTTTAATGATCGCAACACCCATCGGTGTTATGATAGCTGTATATGCTGGTGTCTATAGAATATCGTCTGATTATGAAATCATTTCCATGCGAGCGGCAGGTATTTCATTATCTTTTTTACTAAAACCGGTTATCAGCCTATCAATAGTTGTGGCAGCATTTGTTATGGTTCAAACATTTTACCTCAGCCCAATTGGTGTCCGGAATTTAGATCAGTTAAAATTCAATATATTAAAAAAACAGACCCAGATAAATCTGGAAAGCAGTAAAATCAACAATTTTTTCGGCCAAAGCTTAATTTATGTTAAAGAGAAACAAGGCAAACTCCTTAAACATGTTTTTATCTCTAATTGGGATCTTTCCGATTCAGATTTTTATATTGAAGCCAAAACAGGAACCATCGAAATTAATGAGAAAACCAGAACCATAAACATTTTATTAAAAAACGGTCGTATTCACTCATCAAATCAATCAGATGAATATCAAATCATTGATTTTAAAAACTTTCTTTATGATCTGATTCCGCCGCAAAAAGATATGAGTTCATTTCCACAACGATTTCGCAATTTATCCGGCAAACTTGGACAGACACATGTGGTACTTACTGTTCATCAATTGCTCAAGCAAATTAAGCTTGCCAAACAATTAAAAAATAAAGATTCCTATTTTGAATTCACTGAGGAGTTTCATAGCAGAATTGTGAATTTTTTATCTTGTATCGCTTTTGGTTTATTTGCCTTGCCTATTGGGTTATTTAATCCCAGAAACCCTAAAACCGGCCGATTTATCTATATGATTAGTATGGTGATTGTTTATTTCGTAATATTTTCCCAATTAAAAGTGCTCCTCAGTGACGGGAAAATTCATCCCATTTTTTTATATACACCACTATTATTAGCACTATTATTTGGTGGTTTTAGTTACTTTAAAGTTAACTACGATCTTAATTCACTATCAGAGTTCTTAATCTTTTTTAAAAAAGTAAAAAAAAGCAGGAGTTAGCATGGATTTTATCAGTACTCGTGGACAATACAAAAATATTAATTTTCAACAGGTAGTTTTAGAGGGATTATCCAGGGATGGTGGTTTGTTTATTCCTTCCAGCTATCCAGACTTAACGGATCAATTAGAAACATTAAAAAAACTGTCTTATTGTGATTTGGCATATGAAATTTTCCGACAATTTACCGGGGAGTCGATTCCTGAAAGTGACTTAAAACATATCATCAAAAACAGCTATTCAACTTTTAAAAGTGAACAAGTTACTCCCTTAAATCATTTGAGTGAAACAAGTATTTTAGAGTTATTTCATGGGCCTACCTTCGCATTTAAAGATGTAGCCTTACAATTTTTAGGTAATCTGTTTGAATGGATACTGACCCGTCAAAATAAGCAACTCAATATATTGGGAGCTACTTCTGGTGACACTGGAAGCGCTGCGATCATGGGAGTCAAGGGCAAAAAAAATATTAATATTTTTATTCTACACCCTAAAGGAAAAATTAGCGAGATTCAGGAAAAACAAATGACAACGGTGCTAGATGAAAATGTATTTAACATCGCTATAGAAGGAACCTTTGATGATGGACAAAGAATTATCAAAGAAGCATTTAATGATCTCTCATTTAAAGATCAGTATAATTTAGGTGCTATCAATTCTATCAATTTTGCCCGGGTAATGGCCCAAACTGTTTACTATTTTTATAGTGCCTTTCGCTTTAATGAAAAATATCCAGATGCTCCTTTGGTTTTTTCAGTTCCAACCGGTAATTTTGGCGATATCTATGCCGGATATCTAGCAAAAAAAATGGGGCTACCCATTAAAAAATTGATATTAGCCACCAATGAGAATGATATTCTATACAGGGTTTTAACTACCGGTAAATATGAGGTAAAAGAAGTACATCAAAGTATCAGTCCATCAATGGATATTCAAATTGCCAGTAATTTTGAACGCTATTTATATGATTTATTAGATCAGGATGCAGAAAAACTGGTTCAAAAAATGGAACTCCTAAATCAAACCGGTAGTTTTACAATAGACGAACAGGAGAGGGCAAAGGCATTGGAGCTTTTTATTCCAGCCAGAGTAGAAACTGCCAGGGTGGAAGAATGTATTTCGAAATTTGCGAAGAATGGTTATATACTTGATCCACATACAGCTATTGGTGTGGCAGCAGCTGAAGATAACAGTGAAGACAGAGCTATTTGTCTGGCGACCGCCCACCCGGGAAAATTTAAAGATAGTGTCGAGAAAATCCTGAATTCGGCCATGGAGTTACCCGAGGCCTTATCATCGCTCTTTAATAAAGAAGTCAGGTGTTTAACAACACCAGCCAAAACAGAAGCAATTTTGGATGTTATTCGGTCGAAATGCAGCGTTTGATTCTACTTAAAAAATAAAAGGATCATGCTTAAGGTAGGTTTCATTTAGCATCAAACCTTGTGGAGGAGCAGTTATACCGGCTTCTTCACGTTTACCAGAGATTAAGGTCTTTTTAACAATATCTATATCCAATCTTCCCCGACCAACCTGGACCAGTGTCCCCACCATTATTCGGATCATATTCCTTAAAAAACTTGATCCGGAAATAATAAATTGAATCTCAGTACGGTGATTGGATTTTTTTGATTCAATCTGGAGATCAAATATGTCCTTTTCGGTAACTTTCTGAACACATCCCTTTCCTTGATAGGCTGAAAAATTGTGAATACCAATGAAATCAGCACCTGCTAATTGCATATCAGACAGGTTTAACTCTGATTTTACCCACCAGGAAAACTCATTGTTAAGAACATTCGGTATTTTTGAATTGTTTATCTGATAAGTATATTGCTTACCGTTGTTCTCATTCTGAATCCGGTGGTTGTCGGCTACCTCAACCAAATTAACAATGGCGATATCGTCAGGAAGCAATGCATTCAGACTATTTCTAAGTTGATATATTTTGATTTCGGCTGGGACATAAAAATTTGCTAACTGGCACTTTGCATGGACGCCAGCATCAGTTCTACTACTAGCCCTGATTTTTACCTCTTTTTGAAAAATAACGGCTAATACTTTTTTTAGGGTGCCTTCAATGGTTACGGCATTCGGTTGTCGTTGCCAGCCATGGTAGTTTGTTCCCTTATATTCAATTTTTGCAAGCAGATTACGATAAAATGACATGGACCATTAGAATAAAAACCATTGAAAAGATAGGGTAGGCATCGGGAATAAAATATCGGCGTAACGCTTTAATGAGCAGGGCCATTAAAGCGTAATCTCAATTAGGCGCTTTCCACCATTTTCTTAATTTTACCGGGATCTGCACCAACAACCATATCAGCTTGCTCACCATTTTTAAATAATATCAGGCAGGGGATGCTTCTGACACTAAAATCAGTTGCATATTTAGAATCTTGATCAACA
>Ga0307989_1001794_pt1 | contig 10902 bp, 11 predicted proteins | sample EllFjometagen185_FD_203164 | JGI IMG/M metagenome (GOLD analysis project Ga0307989, IMG submission 203164) | Marine microbial communities from Ellis Fjord, Antarctic Ocean - #185 | ecosystem: Environmental > Aquatic > Marine > Unclassified | place: Southern Ocean | collected 2014-10-08 | reverse complement strand
TTCCAGCGGGGGAATCAATGGCAAATAATCCTGAAAATCATTCAGTTTGCTTTCTTCATAACTGACACCTCCCTGGAAAATGAACCCTGGTGAGAAACGGTGTAAAACTGACCACTCCAGCCCTGATATTTGTGCTCCACCACCATCAATATACTGCTTCCATCCGTTGGCATAACTGAAGGCATTTTCACTCATCAACTGACCAAAAATATAGTGGTCAAATTTATAAAGATACATGTTCAGGGTCATGGCTCCATGGTTAGATGTCAGACTGTTTTGCCATTCAATCTGACGACTCGTTTCTACGGGAAGATCTGGATTTCCCAGGTAGAGATATCCATCATCCGCATTGTAAAGATAGTAACCGTAGGCTTCAGAAACCGTTGGTATGCGCTGCCCCGAGGCAAACGAGAGCAATGAGCGCCAATTGTCTTTCACATTATAAGCAAAATGGGCGTTAGCGCTTAACAGATGATCCAATCTTTCCAGATCATTATCTGGATAGTAAATATGAAGTTCATCTTGACCCATTTCATTTGTAGCCACCGTATGAAACAGATCATATCGCATGGATAGGTTGATATTCATCTTTGATTTGACCCTGGATTGATACTCTATAAACTGACCCATATTCCAACGTTCTACACCAGGCCAGGTTACCATTTCCATGGGGCTTGATCCCTGGGGATACATCACCATATCAGCATAGCTGGATGTCCAGTAGTAGTCACTTCTCAGTTTCAATAAATCATGTTCGTGTTGCCCCAACAGGAGATCAACATAAGCCCCAGCAGTACGAGTAAACCCTGGCATATCCATATGCATATCCATAAACAGGATGTCTCGTTTGCTATCATCCATCCAATGGTCAATGGCATTGCCATAAATTTTCAATTCCCCCTTTAAAATAGTGGGGCTGATGTTTTTGGTATCATAAGAGAGGCCTGCCATTCTCAGTCGGGCATACCCCACATCCATGGGCAGTGCTGAGTAACCCACATCATAGGCATCATCGCTAATCAACTCGACCTGCAATTGACTTTTGGGGCTGATACGTTTCTTATATCCAAAGTTCAGATTCATTTTTTCAAAACCGGTAAACGGAACGATTTGTTTATTGGCTGCTGTATAGTCTCCTGCCCTGCGGTAAGCACCGCTGAGGGTCCAGCCACTCCCCGGCTTCTTTTTGCGCCATGAAAATGAAAGTTTCTTCTCTTTCGCGCCATCATCCAGACCCCCTTTTAAGTGCCAGTACGATGAATTCTTAGGAGCATATTCCGGTTGATTCGTGGTCAAATTTAAGGCACCACCTACGGTAGAACCATTTTTAACTGAAAGCGCTCCCTTACCGACCTCAATTGAATGCAGTACGTCTGCTTCAACATAGGAAGTAATGGGATCCATGCGATCCGTACAAGCGCCAAAGCTTCGCATGCCATTGATGGTGATATTCATTCTTCCGCCGGACATTCCGCGAATACTCGGTTCCTGGGCATAACTCCCCCTGGAAATGAGACTGACACCCTCAATCATGGAAATCAAATTCTCCGTCGTCGCCAGGTTTGTCTGCTGGAGATGACCCAACAGATGGCTTGAAGTTTTCTCACCCTGCACAGTGACAAGATGTTTTGATTCTATGGTCACCGGCTCCAGTTCGAAGTTCAAGGTGATAGTCTGGCCTGTGGAAACGGAAATCTCCTGTGTGACAGGAGAAAATCCAATCATTGTACAGGAGATGAGGTAATCTGCTTCTGGAAGCACAATAGAAAACAGTCCCTCCAGATTGGCCGCAGAACCATGCCTGGAATCATGAACTACAACATTCGCCCCCACCAGAGGCTGGCCGGTTGTATGATCCACAACATATCCGTTGACCATCCCTGTCTGGGCGGCTAAACCACCGCCCAGAAACAGGATAATGAGGACTTTAGAAATTGACTGCATACTGAACAGTACCCAGCTCCTCAGTTCCACGGGATACTGTAAAGTCAATGGTCCAATATCCAGTCATACTGAAGGCCACACCGCCCTCATATTTTCCATTTTCTAAATAGACCGGGTTCACATTTCCTTCAGACCCATGACCCATATCAGGCATCTGGGGATTGATTGTAATGGCTAGATCAGCGACTTCAGGAAAACTCATCATGGTTTGTTTTTTATGAATGGTAAAGATGAGGTCATTTACGCCAACCTTTGGCTCTTCAAGTCCATTCAGAGTAACGATGTATATGACCTGATTTGAATCAGCATCTAGAAAAACCAGATTCTTTTTCATGTCGGTTTCAGCGACACTAAGATTATCAAAGACAATGGTATGTGATGTACCAGCAGCATTGTTTTCAACAAAGAGGGTATCATCCCAGGTGCCCATCATCCCACTGGCCATGATAAATACAACTTCATTCTCAAACAGTCCCTCAGAATTGGGCGCACTATCGAGCCCAGCATGAGGACATGAATGGTTCATGGTTTCCATGTGCATGATTGGTTTTTGAGTGATGTCTGCATCTGTAATTTGTTCTGATGATGCATCACTTAGTTCAAAATAGAGTTTGTTCAAGCCAACCTTTAGATCCTGGTCAGCATACATATCAACGCTTAGACCATCGCTCTCAGAATTTCCAATCAGAACAAGGTCATCGGTCATATCATTGTCTTTATTATCGTCTTCACACCCCAGGATCAAAAACAATGATCCCACCAGTGCGAAAAGCAAAATTCGCAGCTTCATTTTACCTCCTGCTTAATGTGTTAAATTGTATTACTCAACGGTTCATAGAACCGACTTAACACTCAGGAGGTTGACCAGCCTTTTCGATAACTAAATTTGTATATGTGATTTTTGTAGCGAGGAATAATTCTGAGTATTGAAAACTCAAGGGAGTATTGGTCTCAGATGAGAAGTGAGGATCAATCCCCAGGTTTAGCACAACAATATTGGCACCTGTTTCGGTTGTCTCTGGTGCGGTTTGTTTGGTGATCTGTTTGGCCAGGTAACATTTTCCGTTACATTCAAGCTCTGGCACTTCAACATTTTCACATTCTTCTGCCACAATTCTCCGGTAGTCCAATGCGTATTCCAGCAGGGGTAAAAAAACAGAACTTATACCAAGGCAATACCCAACCAACATGAAGAGGGTAAAATACTTAACCAGTGTTTTATTCTGTTTCATTATTTAGTACAAAGTTGAAGACAGGAATCAAAATCTTGAGACAATGATTCCTGTCTCCAGTTTTAGCTCTAGTTCTTATCCAGCAGCGATGAGGAAAACATCATCGATGATATGAACAACACCGTTGACGGCATCAACAGTACCCAAAATTTTACTGCCATTCACGAAGGTTCCTTCTTCAGTCACCTTCACATCAACGTATTGACCTGTAGCCATATATAGCTGCATACCATCTTTCAAGCCCTCACCCATAAAAGTACCTGGAGAAGCGTGTGATGTAATGATGGTAGCCAGCTTGAATTTATTTTCAGGTTTTAACAAGGTTTCCAGTGTTCCCGCTGGAAGTTTGTCAAAAGCTGCATTGGTTGGGGCAAATACAGTCAATGGACCAGCGCCAACCAGGACATTCTCAAGCTGAGCGGCAACAACTCCAGCTACCAAGGTTGTGTGATCTGGACTTCCCAAAGCAATCTGAAGAATGTTGGGATCAGAGACATCATCTTTGACTCCTGCCTGGCTATGATCTTTGGCGAAACTCTCAGCTTTTGCCATGGCGGTGTCTTCACTTGTTGAACAGGCAAAAAACGCCATCACAAAAAGACTTAATACCAGCATGATTTTTACGTTTCTCATTTTATTCCTCCTACTTGATTAAAGAGCCTCAACTCTATTATTACTCAGCTGGATTTCTTAAAGACAGGTAGCAATACGTCTTTTTTTAACTCACCCAGCGTTTTATCAAAAAATGTTTTTTTTAGCTCAACTCTAGTCGTACCCCAGACATCGTGAATGGGACAAGGGTTTTCATTGGAGCACTCATTGAGTCCGAGGAGACATTGATCAAAAATATCCTTCTCCCCAAATATTTCCAATACAACTGAGAGGGGTAAACTGTTGGCATGATCGCATAGATCTATGCCCCCCGTAGGACCTGGTCTTGATTTAAGAATTTCATTCGTAATGAGAGCATTAGCCACTTTGGCCAACTGATAATATGAAACATCCATATCCTTAGCCACATCCTTGATACGGACATATTGTGGCAGAGGCTGGCGATCACTTAAATAGAAAATGAGCCTGATGGCGTATTCTGTGGTTCGAGATAAGATCATCTTAAAATCACCTTAAAAATCTTTTCTTGAAAATGCACGATAACCCAACCAGACCGGTACAGCACACCAGGTCCATAAGGCCATTATCGCGAGGGCAGATCCAAGCAGACCTCCATAAAACTTTGAAAAAAGGGCTCCGGTATATCCCATGAGTGCGGCAATATCAAACTGTAGTAGGATTAAGATCCTGCCCAGGTCAATGGGGTTAAACATGGCTAAAATGAGGGTCAGCTTTTCCAGGGGATATTCTTCCAGCGTGAAAAGAATAAAGAGGATAATCCCATCATACAGAATGGCGAAGAACAGCCATAGTACAATGGTAAACCCAATCCCCCTGACACGTTGTTCTGACAATACTGCAATGAGAAAAGCAAGGGCCGTAAATACCCAGGTCAGTGAAACCCCAACGATGAGCAAAATCCAGTAACTGCTAGATTGTATCCCTGAGTGATACATAAATGGAAGCCCTACTCCAATGAGATAGGCTGCTGAAAGAGGAAGGGTCAGGCCAAGGTATAGTCCCAGGAACAGGGCAACTCTGCTGATGGGTTGGGAGAGCAACAACTCCATAAACTCTCTGGAGTTGTAAAAGAACATGGTACCAAAAATGATGGCCACGAGGGGAATGATGAAAAGCACCACATTCATAAGACTGAGCGAGACCTGATTGGGATCTCCTCCGAAACGGAATAAACCATCCGTCAGCAAAAAGAAAACGCCGGTATAAATGAAGAACCATTTGCCCCTTAAAAGGTCATGAAGCTGATACTTGATAATTTTTAGTAAGGTCTTCATATCATGACATCATCTGAGCTATAGCCCGTTCGAGATTCTTTTCGCCAGTTTGCGCTATTAATTCATCGACAGGACCATCGAAGAAAATTTTCCCGTCCAATAAATAGAGAATGGTGTCTGCCAGTTCCTGGATTTCACTCATGATGTGAGACGTGATAATGACTGTTTTTCCGGCTTCTTTCTCGGCCTGTATTTTATCTTTCAGAAGACTGCTGGAAATGGGGTCCAGTCCCGCTGTGGGTTCATCAAGAATAAGAATATCAGGATTGAACATGAGGGCTACAATAGCATTTACTTTTTGACGCGTTCCCCCTGAAAGATGCTTCAATGGTTTTTCCATCTCTTCTGTAAGCCGGAAATACCTAACCAGGTCATCAGCCTGGGTATTTGAACCAGCTCGTAAATCAGAGATCATAGTGATGACCTCAGTGGCAGTCAGGTTTTCAGGAAAACGGGCAATCTGGGGCATGTATCCGATTTGGCTCCGGTAATGCCAGTCGCCATTGAGCTTGAAATCTTTGATTGTGATGTCACCACCATCGTACTTATCCAGCCCGAGGAGACATTTGATGAGGGTTGTTTTACCAGAACCATTGTGACCTACAATTGCGGTAATCTTATTCGTTTGAATTTGTGTATCCAGATCTTTTAGAACCTCTAGGCGACCAAAGCGCTTATTCAACCCCTTGATTTCGATCATAAGTTCATCCTCATAAGGGGCTCTTCGTCAATGAGTGTGGCCGGTGTAAGGATGGGGATGTAGCTCTCAGCAAGATCCATGATTTCAACAAAAATGCTACGCATGAGCATGAGCGTTGGTTCGTTCTTTTCAGTCAAAAGTGAGAATAGTTTTACCGGGTGAAAGGGGATGTCGCCCAACCCGTCTTTATCCAGATCATACCCACGATATCGATTCCAGTAGTTTTGTCTAAATGAATTAAAATTTTGACGGCTGTTGGTTGCAATATCAAAGGTATTAGCGAGAAAATTGTTATGCGTAAACACATTATCCATGGAGTTGGCCATAATTTTTACCGCCCATCCATTGTTCTCAAAATTATTGCCTTCAACCTGAATTCTGTTGCAAGCTTCCGAATAGAGTCCGACAGTATTGCGTTGGAATTGATTATTCGTAATATTGCTATCGTAGATGTCTTTTAACAAAAGCCCGTAGGCTGCACTTCCCCAATTGTCAGCAAATACATTGTTGTTCATATCCACATGTCGGGAGTACATCACAGCCACACCAGCACCATTCTTATCAAAGCGATTGTCATGATAACGATTGTGGTTTGAAAACATGAAATGGAGTCCGTAGCGAAGGTTGGCTGAACTATGGTTATCTGAAACGATACACTGCTCCACAAATTCCAGATAGATGCCATCCCGGTGCCCCGCAATGCTGTTTCCCCGAATATTTATGTTTTTGCAGTACCAGAGATGAATCCCATTTCCAGACCTCGATTCAGTTTCAGCCAGACCCATGATGGTGTTGTTCTCTATGAGGATGTTCTCAGATTTTGAGATATAAATGGCAAAAAAATTATCATCGAAAGTGTTATTGCTGAGTCTCCCCGTATGGGCCTCTTCATAACGAACTGCTGCATTTTCATCGAGGTGACTTAGACCAGACCCCTTGAAGGTAAATCCTTCGATACTCACCTTGTCAGCTGTGACAGTAATGATTTCACCACTGTGGTTTCCATCTATAACAGGATTGTCTATGCCAATGAGGGTAAGTGTGTGAGTGATCTTCAGATCGCTCTCCTGATAGGTACCACGGTGAATCAAGAGCGTATCACCGGGAGATGTTGCTTCGAGACCTGCTGCGACCGTTTTCTGAGGATATGAGGGTCCAACCTGTACAAGGCCAGCCCATAAAACTGAATTCATACAAAAAAGGATGGAAATAGTTTTCAGGATTTGCATTTATTTTAACCAGGCAGTTTCCACAAAACTCTGAACCTGTTCCCAGGTCATGACCTCTCCAAAATACAACAAAGCCACATCATCTGCCGTTTCCTGATTGCGAAAGGCTGACAAGTTCAAGCCCATGGGACTCTTGAGTTTTTTTGCCTGAACAAATATCATTTCCTCCAGAGCATAGAGATTGCCAGCATCTTCAAAATCTGTGAAGTACAGGTCGTGAATTTTTTCGGCTGGAAATTCCTCTTTTGTGATAAATGCTGAGAGGCATTCAATGGAGTCAAACTTATGGGACTTACCTTTTGTTGTCAAAAGCTCAGAACCATAAAGATCTTCAACAATGGTCATGCGACAATAGCTACAGCCATCCTGTCCATAGTTGATCGGCTGAACTTCAGGCTCGCAACTACTTAACAGAAATGCTGTTAAGAGAAGTGCGATACAAACTAATTTTTTATTCACACCGTTTGCTTGTCACGCCAGCTTAGAAAGGCTGCGAGATAACCCATAAATATTGAAATAAAGGCCAGTATACCACCACCTGATGGAAGCGAGGTTGTTACAAAATTGAGCATCGTTTTAGTTCCAAACAAAGGGGGCTGATAAGTCATGCCCTCTATTTGAATCGCAGCATGTTCAGTATCCAGATTGTGGCCAAAATCATAATTCCAAAGGTAAAAATCAATCAGACCAACCACTGCAAGGATAGAAAATAAGGCCAGCCAGACATAGAGTGTCTTTTTGCCACCTTTCCAGGCCACTAATAGGCCTGAAACAATAAAGAAACCTACGATCCCAGGCATATATTTTAATTCCGGGATGGACTCAGGAACGATTTCCTGCATGCCAATGTAATGGTTAACAATATTCAAGTTTTTCAGGTCATTTTTTGAATGACCATCCACTGTATTGATCCGGATATAAACGCCCAAACCTTCTGGGTATTGGGGTGCTGCCACAGTGATGGACCATAGAGGGAAAATATACGTCCCAATCAAGAGTAAGGCGCCCACCGCAAGTATCCACCTCGAGTTTTTGTTCATTCTACTATCGTCCAATCAGAGAAACAAAGCCGGGAGCATTTTGCCCCCGGCTTTGATTGCTACTATTACTTAGTTAAAGGAAATTGGGAGTTTCGAGCCCTTGGGTGACACCCTTACATAACCTTGCATTTCCTGGTGAAGTGCAGAACAGAAATCTGTACAATAGAATGGAAAGACTCCAACCTTCTGTGGTTCCCAGCGAAGTGTGTTCGTCGCACCAGGCATAATCAATAGCTCAGAATTGCGAGCTCCCTGCATGGCAAAGCCATGTGGAATATCCCAATCCTGCTCGAGGTTGGTTACGTGAAAGTAAACCACATCACCCAACTTGATACCTTCAATGTTGTCCGGCTTGAAGTGCGTACGAATGGTTGTCATGTATACATGAACTTCGTTTCCATCACGTTCCACACGAGCTTCTTTTTCAGTAATCGCGCGGTAAGGATGTTCGTTGTGCTCTAACTCATAAATCTTAGTTGTGTGAGGATGAATGAGATCTGCAGGAATTCCCTGGGCATAGTGGGGTTCACCAACTGTAGGGAAATCCAGGAGTAGTTTCATCTTTTCACCAGAGATATCAATAAGCTGGGCCGCATGAGCTAGCTCAGGACCAGTTGATAAATATCTATCTTTGGTCATCTTATTCAAACCAACCAGATATTTGCCCCATGGCTTGCGGCTATCGCCACCAGGAATCATGAGGTGTCCCAATGAATAATAGGTTGGAATGCGATCAACAACTTCCCAAGTACCTAGTTTCCATTTAACAACTTCTGATGTGATAAAAGCTGATGTATAGGCATAACCTTTTCCATCAAACTCAGTATGCAGTGGTCCCAGACCAACATTGGTGACTTCACCAGCAATGGTTGCATCATAATCCAGAACTGGAATACCACCAGCTTCTCCGATGAACTTTTCATCTTCAATAGCCTTTAGCATTTTGGAAAAAGAATGAACGGATACAACAGCAGCCAGCTTGCCACCACCAACGATGTATTCACCGGAAGGATCAATATCAACACCATGGGGTGATTTTGGGGTGGGCATGTAATAAATCAAGCCGGGGCAATCAGCTGGATCAAGCGTTACAACGGTTTTGTTAAGCGTGGATGTTGACATGTGGGTGGAATGACTCATGCGGTTGCTGTAGTGCTCACCGGGACGTGTCTTACCCTTGCCTTCAGCCAGATATTTCTCAGCCAGCTTCCAGTTCACAGCAGCGATAAAGTCTTTATCGTTTTTGGACGCATTCACTTCTAGCAGCGTATTTGCTTGTTCTGTGTTATAGCAGGTAAAGAAAGCCCAGCCATGTGAAGGACCTTTACCAGCGTGGGCAAGATCATAGTCATAACCTGGAACGATAATCTGGAACGCAATATTCATGGCGCCATCATCAGGATCAACCTTGATAAATGTCAGTGTCCCGTCAAAGTTTTCCTTATAGGTATCAATGGATACATCCCTCTGTGGAATCGGTACACTAAAGCGTGTTGAGGCTACGACATATTCTGTATTCTGGGTGATAAATGGTGAACCATGATTTCCACCAGAATTGGGTATCTCTATGATCTCAACAGTCTCAAAGGTCTTCAGGTCAATGCGGGCAACACGCGGCGTATTGTTGGCATTTATAAATATCCAACGACCATCAGTCACACCGTCAGTCTGGGATAATTCGGGGTGATGAGCATCATCCCATGGAATCTGACCAAAAGTGGTCTGGAGCATACCCTTGGTTTCTTCAGTAAATCCATAGCCATTTTCAGGATCTAGGGAAAATACTGGAATTTCTCTAAATAAACGTCCAGATGGTAAACCATAAACTCCCATCTGACCACTGAATCCACCTGATGTAAAGGCGTAAAACTCATCATAGTCACCTGGGGCTACATAGACTGCAGATGCTGCATCACCTGAACCCAAAAGTGGCTTGTCTTGTTTTGCACATTCTGAAATGAGTAGAAAGGTGGCAATTACCAGAATTACCCCTACGACTCGTGTCATCGTTTTGTTCACACGCTTTCCTCCTACGTATTGATTAATACTTCTCTAGACTGTGTCTTGATTGTTCAAGGATTAAAGTGTTCTTAAATACTCGAGAATAGCTCGTGCATCATCTTCGGTAACATTCTGAAATGTCATGGGGACATAGAACTCAGCCAGCATGGCTTTTACTTCAGGATGTTTTTTGACCATCTCATCAGGATTCAAAATCATATTCATAATGAATGCTGGTGAACGCTTTACCGTCACGCCAGCCAAGGGTGGACCGACTAAACGTTCGTTAACTTTGTGACAGGCTACACATTTTAATTCAAAGACTTCGGCACCCCTAGTGGCCAACGCATCATCTAGTGGACCGAGCGTCAGTGCTCCAATGGGACCAACCCCATTTGTAAGTTGATCCTGCGTAAGACCTTCCGGGCTCAGTTTTGGTGCAACTTCTTTTGCTGGTTGACTGTCTCCACCGCCGCAATTGATAAGCATTAGCACAGCAATCAGAACCATCCCCGTTCTTCTAATCATTCTTAGTAAACTCCTATTTGTGTTGTGTAAACTTTTAGTGAGAATATTTGTCATAATTTCTTGTAAAAAAAGAGATCAATTAACTCCTGATTATCTCAACCGAGTCTATTTATGATCTTAGGCGCATAAATTGATCGAGCCACAGTTGCTTTACAAGATATAAATGCCAATATTAAATATTATTAATGTTAATTTTTATGATTAATAAGTGTTGAGGTAGGCTAATAGTTCTTACGAACGTTAGGGTAGCCTAGGTGGATTCTTTTTCTTCTGAAAGATTCTCTTTGACGATGACGTAACGATGAATGAGAAAACCACCCA
>Ga0307989_1001793_pt1 | contig 10903 bp, 8 predicted proteins | sample EllFjometagen185_FD_203164 | JGI IMG/M metagenome (GOLD analysis project Ga0307989, IMG submission 203164) | Marine microbial communities from Ellis Fjord, Antarctic Ocean - #185 | ecosystem: Environmental > Aquatic > Marine > Unclassified | place: Southern Ocean | collected 2014-10-08 | reverse complement strand
CCGAGTCCTGCATCAACCTCATTATCCGCCAGCTCTTCCAGTGTGTATCCCAGATCATTCAGCGCATCCCGAAAGGGCTCTTCAAGCTGAAGGTTGATTATATTGTTTGTCATTGCTCTGCCCATAAGAAATTCAAGGGAGAGGTAGTAAATACGTTTCACTTCGTTGTTGTGGTGTGACTGCTGTGTTTTGATCCACTGGTGGATAAGTCTGTCTTTCACCGTAAGAGCCAGTGCATAGTACTTGTCGCGAGCGGAGGCAGAATATCGATCGCAGCCTAATGTATATTTTAAATGTTCGGCAAAATCCCATTTTATGGATTCACTCTCTTTTCCGTGGCGTATACTCTTGTTCATATCAACTCCCTATTATCAAGCTGTAGTTGTGTTAGCAATATAACCTGAATTGAAGCCGGTGGGGTGATAGGTGTGTATGTTATTACAAAGTAAAGAATTATTACCAATAAAAACGAAATATTTAGTAAAAATGAAATTTTCACTAAATATATGTAATAAGTCAATACATAGTAACAAAATATCAATAAAATTTCCCACCGTTTTCAGTTCAGATCTAAATTATTAAGTTTGCAAGAGCCTCTTATATTTGATCAATTGTGGTCAATATAAAAATTCAAATAGTGTGAATTTGGGCGCAAACCGGTTTACTCCCCATAATAATAATATTCATAAAACATGATTATTTTCAAGTCAGGTATGAAAATCTCTTGACAAATAATACCAGCTTTGCTATTTTTCCATCTACGTGGTTTTATGCCCGGAGCATATTCCGGATATTACTAAAGAGTACCTTGCCCTTGTAGCTCAGTCGGTAGAGCACCACCATGGTAAGGTGGGGGTCACCGGTTCGAATCCGGTCGAGGGCTCAAACGACTGAATTGTTCAGTTCGGCATCAGTGCGGAATTAATGGGAGTTTAGATATGGCTAGCAAGAAGAAAGGTCCAGTAGAAAAAATAGCGCTTCAGTGTACTGAATGTAAGAGAAGAAATTACACAACTACAAAGAATCGTAGAAATATTCAGGGTAAGCTCGAATTTAGCAAATATTGTAAATTTGACAGAAAGCATACTATGCATCGAGAGACAAAAGTAAAATAGAATTCACTTAGGCCAGTAGCTCCAATGGCTAGAGCGCCGGTCTCCAAAACCGGATGTTGTAGGTTCGAGTCCTACCTGGCCTGATATGTTGTGATAGAGTTTGTTTCAAGGTTTTTTGAGGCAGGCAATTTTATGTGGTTTGAATTATAGGAGAACGTTTGATGAAAAAGCTGTTCAAATACTTGAAAGAGACAAGGTTAGAACTGAAAAAGGTCGTTTGGCCAAACAGGGATACAGTAGTTTCTTCTACAAAAGTTGTGCTTGTGTCAACGTTAATTTTCGCAGTAGTCCTGGGGCTGGTTGATTTCCTCCTCCTTCAGGGACTGTATCTAGTTTATTAGGAACAATTGAGGAAGACATGGCAAAAGGCTGGTATGTAGTACATACCTATTCGGGATATGAGAATAAAATTGAGAAAACGATTAGACGTCTCATGAATGACCCTGACTTCTCAGAGTTTGTTTTTGATATTAAAGTTCCTGCAGAGGAAGTGGTAGAAGTCAAAGATGGGAAGAAGAAAACTTCAATGAAGAAAATTCTTCCGGGGTATATTCTTCTGGAAATGGATCTGCCGGATCTGGGATGGAAGCAGGTTTGCTCACAAATCAGGAGAATTCAGGGTGTAACAGGGTTTGTAGGGACAATGAATGGTTCCAAACCGCAACCTATTACCGCTGAAGAAGCCAGAAGTATTTTTCAGAAAACCGGTGAAATCAAGACCGATAAGATTTCAAGACCAAAACAATCTTTTGCTCATGGCGAAATGGTGAAAATAATTGATGGACCTTTTGATACCTTCACAGGAACTATTGAAGAGGTCTATCCTGAAAAATCAAAGTTGAAAGTTATGGTCGGTATTTTCGGCAGGTCTACTCCTGTTGAAGTCGACTTCATTCAGGTAGAGAAAATTTAACCGGATTACTGGTTTAACCATAATCGGCCAGACCGATTATATAATGAGGATTATTTAATTCCTCGAATATAAGTTTGAAATTGCTGCCCTTCAGATAAGCAGTTTCTATGACTTTGATTTTTAACATATCCCCCCAGCTATAGGGCACGGGGTGATGGGAGCCTGATCGTATGACAGGCGTTATTACCAGCGTAAAGTATTTTTTATACGCTTTACGTAAGGAGAACTGTTATGGCTAAGAAGAAGGTTACTGCAATAATCAAATTGCAGGTACCCGCACAGAAAGCTACACCTGCGCCCCCGGTTGGACCGGCATTGGGTCCTCATGGTGTAAGCGCACCCCAGTTTGTTCAGCAGTTTAATGACAAGACAAAACATGTTGAGGCAGGAATGACTGTCCCTGTTGTTATTACTGTGTATGCAGACAGAAGCTTTTCATTTATTCTCAAAACCCCGCCGGCAGCTGTTCTTATCAAGAAAGCCTGTGGTATCACCAGTGGTTCAGGCGAACCTCACAAAGTGAAAGTAGCTACACTGACCCGGGAAAAATTGAAAGAAATTGCAGAAATGAAAATGCCTGACCTGAATGCAAAGGACATTGATGCAGCTATGAATATTGTTGCAGGCACTGCAAGAAGTATGGGTGTCGAGGTGGAGGCTTTAGCATGAAACATGGAAAGAAGTATTTAGAAGCTGTCGCAAAGTATGATAAACAGGAAATTTTTACTGTAGATAAAGCAGCTGAACTCGTAAAAGAGCTGGCCTTTGCAAAGTTTGATGAAACCGTTGAAGTATCAATCAAACTGAATCTTAAAAAGAGTCAGTCTGTAAGAGATACGGTGGTACTCCCAAACCAGTTTTCAGAACAAAAAAAGATCCTGGTATTTGCACGGGGTGAGAAAGCTGAAGAAGCACTCGCTGCCGGAGCTGCATATGTTGGAGATAAAGATTTGGTTGAGAAGATCAAGGGCGGATGGATGGACTTTGATGTTGCGGTTGCTACACCGGACATGATGAAAGACGTTGGACGGCTCGGACCTATTCTTGGTCGAAGAGGGCTGATGCCTAATCCAAAAACACAAACAGTTACCTTTGATATTAAAGCTGCTCTTGAAGAGCTTCAGAAAGGCCGGATTGAATTCCGTTCTGATAAAACTGGAGTTGTTCACCTGGCAATTGGTAAAGTATCAATGGATGCTGCTAAGGTTGTTGAAAACCTTGAATTGGTGTTTAAAGAGATTGTAAAAAAACGACCCAGTGATGCAAAGGGTGAATTTGTGAAAAGTGTTGCGATATCTTCAACAATGGGACCTGGTGTCCATGTTGATTTACGCGATAACGTATAGGAAGATGGAGGTAGCATGATGGCTGAATATGAGACAAAATTGCAGGATGGAAAACTGAATGCAGTCAAAGCACTTGTTGATGAGTTCAAAGATGTTAAAGACTTCATCTTCACCGATTACCGGGGATTGACTGTAGCACAGATTACTGATTTACGAGAGAAACTTCGTGAATATGAGACAGTATATAAAGTAGTAAAGAATCGATTTGCGAAGATTGCACTGAAACAGCTCGACAAACCAGAGGTAGGCGACTACCTGGTAGGACCTACTGCGGTAGCGCTTCCTACTGGCGAATCAGCAGGGCCAGTTGCAAAAATTCTGATCGATTTTGCGAAAAATGCACCGCTTGAACTTAAGGGCGGAATATTGGATGGGGATTTATTCACTGCTGAACAAGTTATTGCTTTTAGTAAGCTTCCGGGCAAACTGGAACTTATTTCAATACTTATGTCAACAATGAAAGCACCCGTACAGAATGTGGTATATTTGCTTAATGCAGTACCAACTAAACTCGTAAGAACTCTGCAGGCTGTTGCAGATTCAAAAGAATAAACGACATTAGTCTTCGTTAGTAGCAATGCTACTGTCGTTACAATACTATACAAGGAGAAGATAATATGGCTACCAAAACAATGGAAGAAATTTTAGAGGCAATTGCAGGAATGACTGTACTCGAGGTATCTGAGCTTATTTCCGCTATGGAAGAGAAGTTTGGAGTAACTGCGGCAGCACCTGTTGCAGCAGCAGCTGGTCCCGCAGCAGCAGTTGAAGAAGTTGAGGAACAATCAGAATTTGATGTTATTCTTACAGGAATTGCTGATGGTAAGAAGATTCCGGTTATTAAAGCCGTTCGTGCTCTTACCGGTCTTGGTCTTAAAGAGGCTAAAGATCTTGTTGAAGCTGGAGATAAAGCAGTTAAAGAAGGCGTTTCTAAAGAAGAGGCTAAAACAGTTAAAGATAAACTGGAAGAAGCCGGCGCAACGATTGTACTTAAGTAATTTATTCTGCAGTAACGCCCAGATACACTCAGTTATTTTAGGATCATTTTTTATCCTTTAATAATTCAGCCACCGGAAACGTAATTTTCCGGTGGCCAGTTGTGTCTTTGGGTATTAACGCGCATTTATAGACTCTTTCTGCTTGAAAAAAGAGGGAAGAAGTTTTTTTAAGTAGAGATATTTCTACTGGATTAAAGAGGAAGGAAACAGCCTTTTAAACTCTTAATTCAGCTAATCAGGGGGTGGCGATGCTTGCCAGCGGCAATGCGAATATAAGAAAGTATGTAGGGGAACAGATTGCAGAAGTTATGGAACTTCCCAATCTTGTTGATATTCAACTCTCTTCATACGAGAAGTTTCTTCAGCGGGATACACTCCTGAAGAATGAACCTCTTGCAATACAGGGACTGGAAGAAGTCTTTCAGTCTATTTTTCCCATTGAGAGCCCGGGCGGCGATATGATGCTCGAATATGTCGGGTATAATCTTGATGAGAATAATATAAAATTTACGGAAAATGAGTGTAAGCAGAAAGGCTTAACCTACTCTGTTCCGATCAAATCGAAAATAAACCTTATTTTTCTTGAAACAGGAGAAATAAGGCAGAAACACATATATGTTGGTGATATCCCGCTTATGACAGACCGGGGCACGTTTATTGTAAACGGTGCAGAACGGGTTGTTGTAAGTCAGATACACAGATCTCCTGGAGTTATTTTTTCTAATGAGAAAGGAGTTTACTCCTCCAGAATTATCCCATACCGCGGTTCATGGCTTGAATTTGAGATTGATCAGAAAAAAGACCTTATTTATACCAAGGTTGACAGGAAAAAAAGAATTCTTGCAACCCTTTTTCTACGGGCGCTGGGATTTGATTCCAGAGAAAAGATACTTGAACTCTACTATGAAGCAAAATCGGTAACACTTTCCGGAAGACAGAAGGTAAAAGATAGTCTGGTTGATACCATTCTCTATAAAGATGTCTACATGAAGAGTACCGGGGCAGACGGTGCAGCTGAGCTGAAAAAACTCTATCGCGCCGGGGATAAACTGCATCCGCATGAAATAGATGAACTTATTCACTCAGGGGTCAAAAAAGTTCAAATTATTGACTTTGAACATGAAGACTCTCTCCACTCACAGATGATTCTCAGATGTTTTGAGGTTGAGGAATCTAAGCATACCCGTGTTGAAGAGGGGCATGATGAACCTACTAAGGAAGATGCACTGATATCTATTTATACGGTGCTGATGCCTGGAGAACCCATAACACTCGAGAGTGCTGAAAAAGATCTCAATACGATGTTTTTTACTTATCGAAGGTATGACTTGGGACGTGTTGGACGATATAAACTCAATAAGAAATTTGATTATGATACAATGCTTGAGGAACCGGTCCTTACTAAACAGGATATTTACAATACTATCAGGCAGCTTATTAAGGTATACATCGGTGAATCAAACGTTGATGATATCGACCATTTAGGAAACAGGCGTATACGATCAGTAGGTGAGCTTCTGCAGAACCAGCTGAAAACTGCTTTTACCCGAATGGAACGAATTGCGAAAGAACGAATGAATCTGGAAGCAGATACCGTTAAACCGCAGGATTTGATCTCAATAAAACCTATTGTTGCGGCAATTAAAGAGTTTTTCGGATCGAGTCAGCTCAGTCAGTTCATGGATCAGGTTAATCCGCTAGCGGAACTAACCCATAAACGAAGGCTGAATGCACTTGGACCAGGTGGTTTATCCAGAGATCGTGCAGGGTTTGAGGTTCGTGATGTACACTATACCCACTATGGCCGAATGTGTCCTATTGAGACTCCTGAAGGGCCGAATATTGGACTTATAGTATCACTGGCTAACTATACCCGGGTTAATGATTACGGATTTCTCGAAACTCCCTACAGAAAAGTAGAAAACGGCAAAGCCACAAAAGAGATTGAATACCTCTCAGCTATTGATGAAGAGAAGTATTTTATTGCTCAGGCGAATGCCAAAATAGATAAAAATGGAAAATTTATTGATGAACTCGTTTCTGTTCGGCGGTCAGGTGATTATATCACGAAAGAACCGGATGGAATTCAGTACATGGACGTTTCCCCGAAACAGGTAATTTCTGTTGCTACATCACTGATCCCCTTCCTTGAGCATGATGATGCAAACAGGGCGTTGATGGGATCGAATATGCAGCGTCAGGCAGTACCTCTGCTTTTTCCTGAACCCCCAAGAGTTGGAACAGGTATGGAAGCAAAGACTGCTTATGATTCAGGAGTCCTGGTTAAAGCAAAACGAGCAGGTGCTGTTCGGCATGTAACCTCCTATTCTATCGTAGTAGAACCGGATGAAACTCAGTTTGAAGGTGATGTTGACAGATATGAGATTTTAAAATTTCAGCGTACCAATCAGGACACCTGTTTTAATCAAAAACCTATAGTTGTCCGTGGACAGAAAGTGGTAGAGGGTGAAGTTATTGCTGACGGACCCGCTACGAAAAGTGGAGAACTGGCATTAGGCAGAAACGTGCTGGTAGGATTTGTTCCCTGGAATGGATATAACTACGAGGATGCCATCCTGATCTCTGAGAAAGTGGTTAAGGAAGATATCTTCACCTCAATACACATTAAAGAGTTTACAATAGATGTCCGGGAGACAAAGCTTGGACCTGAGAAGCTGACTCGTGATATACCAAACACCAGTGAGAAGACTCTCGAACAGCTTGATGAGGATGGAGTAATCAGAATCGGGGCAAAAGTTAAACCCGGGTATATTCTGGTTGGAAAAGTAACTCCTAAATCCGAGTCTGATACTACCCCTGAATTTAAACTGCTGAACTCAATATTTGGAGAGAAAGCAAAAGAGGTTAGGGATACATCCCTTAAGGTTCCTCATGGAACAGAGGGTACGGTAATTGATGTTCAGCGGCTTAAACGCTCGGAGGGTGATGACTTGTCACCGGGTGTTGATGAAGTAGTAAAAGTTCTTGTAGCTAAAAAACGTAAATTGCGTGAAGGCGATAAGATGGCAGGGCGCCATGGAAACAAAGGTGTCGTAGCAAGAGTTCTTCCTGAAGAGGATATGCCGTATATGCATGACGGAACTCCGCTTGATATCTGTTTGAACCCGCTGGGTGTACCTTCCCGTATGAATATTGGACAGCTTCTTGAGACCCAGTTAGGCTGGGCCGCTGATGAACTGGACGAATGGTATTCTACTCCGGTCTTTCAATCTGCTACAATTGGCGAGATTGAAGGCAAGATGGTAGAGGCAGGACTGCCGATTGATTCTAAAACCGAACTCCGTGATGGAAAAACTGGTGAACTGTTTGTTAATCCGGTATTTGCCGGTTATGTATATATTCTGAAACTTGCACACCTTGTTGATGATAAAATGCATGCACGTTCAACCGGACCTTACTCACTGGTAACTCAGCAGCCGCTGGGTGGAAAGGCGCAGTTTGGTGGACAGAGACTTGGAGAGATGGAAGTTTGGGCACTTGAAGCATATGGTGCTGCTAATACACTTCAGGAACTGCTTACCATAAAATCTGATGATATGAATGGTAGAGTTAAGATCTATGAAAGTATTGTAAAAGGCGAACCTTCTACTAACGCAGGTATGCCGGAATCATTTAACGTACTGGTACAGGAACTGAGAGGTCTTGCCTTGGATATGTCAATTTATGACTCCAAGGGAAAACAGGTTCCGTTGACTGAACGTGATGAAGAGTTAATTAGTAAGAAGGGATCCCAGTTCTAGGGGATCGCGGAATTAGGGGAACAATGTTTTAAGGAGATAAAATTTTCTTGAACAGAGTTTTTAGATTTAGATGTATATTAGGCTTTCGTTGGTTACGAAGATTTCCCGGAGGCATATTACAAGATACTGCTTGCACAGTATTACTATACTGCTTGCACAGTATTACTATACTGCTTTTACAGGCAGAGGTTCTAGGAGAACATCGAATGAGAGAAATTCAGGATTTCGATAGCATTATGATTCGATTAGCTTCACCAGACCAGATAAAATCATGGTCATACGGCGAAGTTAAGAAACCGGAAACAATAAATTACCGAACACTCAGACCGGAAAAGGATGGGTTGTTTTGTGAGAAAATTTTCGGAACTACTAAAGAATGGGAATGCTATTGCGGTAAGTTTAAATCTATCCGCTACAAAGGGGTCATCTGTGACCGCTGCGGAGTAGAGGTTACACACTTCAAGGTTCGACGTGAACGTATGGGTCACATTGAGCTGGCATCTCCTGTCTCTCATATTTGGTACTACCGCTCAGTTCCTTCCAGAATGGGACTCCTGCTTGACCTGACAATAGCAGCACTGCGGTCTATCCTCTATTATGAAAAATATGTAGTTACCAATCCGGGCGATACCGACCTCAAAGAACGGCAGATGCTGACAGAGGAAGAGTATTTTGAAGCTCGTGAACGGTATGGAGAAAACTTTTCAGCAGGTATTGGTGCTGAAGCAGTAAGTACGCTCCTTGAAAATTTGGATCTTGATGCACTCTCTGCAGAACTTCGTATAAAGATGCTTGCGAAAGGACAAAAAGCTGATAAAAGACTTCTAAAAAGAATTGAAGTCGTGGAAAATTTCCGTGATTCAGGGAACCGGCCAGAGTGGATGATACTCAGTATTATTCCTGTTATCCCGCCTGAGCTGCGCCCAATGGTTCAGCTTGATGGTGGAAGATTTGCCACATCAGATTTAAATGACCTCTATCGGCGTGTTATAAATAGAAACAATAGACTGAAACGTCTAATGGCACTTAATGCACCGGATATTATTATTAGAAATGAGAAACGTATGCTGCAGGAAGCTGTTGATGCGCTGTTTGATAACTCCAAGAAAAAGCGGGTTGTCAAAGGGGCTTCAAACAGACCCCTAAAATCCCTCTCTGATATGCTCAAAGGGAAGCAGGGTCGTTTTAGACAGAATCTTCTTGGAAAACGTGTCGATTACTCCGGTCGTTCCGTTATTGTTGTAGGACCTGAATTGAGACTTCATCAGTGTGGTCTTCCTGCAAAGATGGCTTTGGAGCTCTATAAACCGTTTATCATGAAAAAACTTGTTCAGAAAGGCGTTGTTTATAATATTAAGAAAGCAAAAAGTCTTGTAGAACAAGAGACTCAGGAAGTATGGTCAATACTTGATGATGTAGTCAGGGAACATCCAGTTCTTCTGAACAGGGCTCCGACACTGCACCGGCTGGGTATTCAGGCGTTTGAACCTGTCCTTGTTGAAGGAAAAGCAATCAAACTTCATCCGCTGGTATGTCACGCATATAATGCGGACTTTGATGGTGACCAGATGGCAGTCCATGTGCCGCTTACTCAGGCAGCCCAGATTGAGTGCTGGACATTGATGATGTCAGCCAACAACCTTCTTGACCCGGCAAACGGCAAGCCGGTTGTATTCCCGTCTCAGGATATGGTTTTAGGTATTAACTATCTAACCAGAATTAAACCGGGAAGTAAGGGTGAAGGTAAGTTCTTTGACAATATTAATGAAATATTCATGGCTATCGATGTTAAATCAATTGAGTACAGTACGAAAATCCGGTATCGGATCTCTGCTGATGAGGTAGTTGAGACAAGTCCCGGCCGTGTTATTTTTAATGAAGAGATGCCTTCAGAAATTCCGTTCCAGAATCTCTGTTTTGGGGATAAAGAGCTGAGAGGACTGGTAGGCGAAACTCTTGCAAAACATAACTCTTCAACTGCTGTTAAAATGCTGGATTCCATCAAAGATGTAGGATTCAAGTATGCAACACTGTTTGGTGCAACAATAGGTATTACCGATATCATTATCCCTGAAGAAAAGAAGGACATGATTGATGGAGCTAATACAGAAGTAAAAACAATTCTTGATCAGTACCTCCAGGGGCACATAACTCAGGAAGAACGATATAACCGTGTTATTGAAGTATGGAGTAAGACCAATGAGGATCTCACCAATGTACTTATGGATAAACTGAAGCTGCATCAGAACGGGTTTAACCCTGTCTACCTGATGGCGGACTCCGGTGCAAGAGGAAGCAGAACACAGATCAGACAGCTTGGTGGTATGCGTGGACTTATGGCGAAACCATCAGGAGATATTATTGAACTCCCTATCCGCTCTAACTTTAAAGAAGGGCTCTCAATTATTGAGTTCTTTATCTCCACCAATGGTGCCCGTAAAGGTCTGGCTGATACTGCCCTTAAAACTGCTGATGCCGGTTATCTTACAAGACGTCTTGTAGATATTGCTCAGGATGTGGTTATCAATGAAGAGGACTGCGGTACGATTAATGGTATTGAAATTCATGCGATCAAAGATGGTGAGGAGATTGTAGAATCTCTGAAAGACAGAATCGAAGGACGATTTACCCTTGAAAGAGTTAAACATCCTATTACCGGTGAAATAATAATTGATGTAAATGAAGAGATTACTGATGAAGTTGCCGGCCAGATTGAACAGGCTGGGATTGAATCTGTAAGAATAAGAACAGTATTAACCTGTGAAGCTAA
>Ga0307989_1001790_pt1 | contig 10931 bp, 12 predicted proteins | sample EllFjometagen185_FD_203164 | JGI IMG/M metagenome (GOLD analysis project Ga0307989, IMG submission 203164) | Marine microbial communities from Ellis Fjord, Antarctic Ocean - #185 | ecosystem: Environmental > Aquatic > Marine > Unclassified | place: Southern Ocean | collected 2014-10-08 | reverse complement strand
CTTTTAACGGGTGATAGTCGTGCCAAAGAGGAGCTTGAACGAGTGGTTCAGCACACCAGTAATGCTCAATATCGTAAAGGAATTTAAGCTCATCAAACGGACGCAAAATAAGTCTGGGTAAATTTGAAAATCAAATCACGATGGTTTGTAATCAGCGATGGTTCCGCTTTTTGTTCAGCTCGGCCTTTCATCAGGCACCTCCTTCTGAGCTTATATCAACTCAATTATCCCCACCAGAAATCTTCAGAGAACCCTGCACAAGTTATTTTAAGTTGCTTTTTGTTCTTATTTTCTATAATATTTCACTCTATGGATAATAAAGTCTTTTATACCGTAAAAGAAGCGTCTGAATTTCTGCAGATCAATGAAAAAAAATTGTATGTGCTCGCTGCCAGTGGTCACATCCCTGCTACAAAAATAACCGGTAAATGGCTGTTTCCGGCCAACGAGTTAAAACAATTTCTGATCCGTGACGCTCTTTCCCAATGCCCAGACAATATTACCCCTCTTCTAGATCAAGGGTTCATGTTGTTTGCCGGATCGGATGACCCGATTCTGAATCGAATATTTCACGCATTTCATGCCCAGCACCCCCAACTGGAGATCTACTACTCCTGTGTCGGGAGTTTTCGCGGGCTTGAGCTGCTGGGACGGCATCAATGTCATGTCGCTTTTGCGCATATTTATCATCAGGACACGGATGAATTTAATTTCTATTATGCGGATCAATACCTCGAAAAAGATAGTTATGTGATTATCAATCTGTTTCGTAGAGACATAGGCTTTGTCTCTCGTCAACCGATTTGCTCTTTCCAGGAAGTCCGAGATAAAGAACTTATCTTCGTTAACAGACAGCCACAATCCGGTATCCGCAATCTTACCGAACAAATGCTGCATTCGGAACAACTTAAAGATTCCAATATCAAAATATTCAAGCAGGAGATGCTCACCCATTTTGATGTCGCGCAAACGGTCAGTCAGCATGAAAATACCGTCGGCATAGCATCACAACTGACAGCATCACAATTCGACCTGCATTTTCACAAATTAATGGAAGAGCGGTTTGATCTGATTACCTACAAAGAGTCCTCTCTTCATGAAAATCTGGTCCGCTTTGTCAATCATTTGAAAAATTCAATTCCATCACAATTTTCTGACGTCCAAGGCTATCACTTTGAGGCTACGGGACAAACAATGATACGAGGAGAGAAAAGATGAAAAAAATTATATTTCTTTTGGTTCTTTTAGCATTGGCAACAACATCCTTTGCAAAAGATAAAGTCATCATTTTTCATGCCGGAAGCCTGTCTGTACCCTTTACGGAAATTGAAAAAGCTTTTGAGGCAAAATACCCTCAATACGATGTGCAGCGGGAGGCATCCGGCAGCCGGGCAGCAGCCAGAAAGATCACGGACATCAAAAAACCGGCCGATGTTATGGCCAGCGCCGATTACAAGGTGATCGATAATTTGATGATTCCCAATCATGCCAAATTCAACGCCCAGTTTGCCACCAATGAAATGGCTATAGCCTTTACTGAAAAAGCAAAATATGCGGATCAAATCACAGCAGATAACTGGCCGGATATTTTTCTGAAAGAGGGGGTTAAGGTAGGACATTCCGATCCAAACATGGATCCCTGCGGATACCGGTCCATGCTAGTCACCAAGTTGGCTGAAGACTACTACAAAATGCCCGGCCTGTTTGACACACTGTTCGGCTACGGCGACTCATATCAGCACGGTGATGAGAATAAAAACAAGGTCATTGTCCGGCCGAAGGAGACCGATCTTCTGGGGCTTATAGAAGCAGGGATGTATGATTACCTCTATATTTACAAATCGGTGGCGGAACAGCACAATTTAAAGTATCTGACCCTGCCGGAAGAGGTCTCTCTGAAAAGCGCAAAACTTGCCGATCAGTACAAAAAAGCGACGTTTCAGATCAACGGCAAAAAGCCGGGCGAATGGATTACGAAAAAAGGTGGGCCCATGGTCTACGGCATCACCGTGGCCGAGAACAGTATCAGTCCAGCCAATAAAAAGGGGGCTGTTCTTTTTGTCAAGTTTGTCTTGTCTGAGCAGGGGCAGGAAATCATGAAAAAAAACGGTCAAGGTGTAATCGATCCAGCCGTTATAACCGGTGACATTTCGATCCTGAACTAAATGCTGTCGCTGCGTAATATCAGTCTCAAAAAAGGATCCTTTACATTAAAGCAGGTATCCTTTGATGTGAAGGATCGCGAATATTTCGTGATTCTCGGAAGGACCGGCAGTGGTAAAACCCTATTATTGGAAACCATTGCCGGTCTCAATAAACATGCGGGAACAGTTTCTTTCCGCAAGCGGGATATCACAAATATTCCGACGGAAAAACGCAAAATCGGTTTTGTTTACCAGGATTTTGCCCTTTTTCCCCACCTGTCCGTCATCAAAAACATCCGTTTTTCTGATCGATATCAGACACAGTCCAGCAATTTCCAGTGGGATGAACTAATCGATCTCCTGGGACTTGAAAATCTTCTGCACCGCAACATCCACTATCTGAGTGGCGGTGAAAAACAACGAGTTGCACTGGCCAGAGCTATTTATTCGCGTCCCGATATCCTGCTACTCGATGAGCCACTCAGTGCCATTGATCCCAGTCTCCGCAATACCATCATGGAGAAACTGAAAGGTTTAAAGCAACGCTTTCACATCACCGTCATTCATGTCACCCATAACTTTCGGGAAGCCGCTTACCTAGCTGATAATATTGGCATCATGATGGATGGTAAGCTGGTTCAGCAGGGGCCAGTTCAAGACGTTCTTCACCACCCAACCAATATTCCCATTGCCAAATTTCTGGGTTTCAAAAACATTCTGCCAACCTTCCTCATTGATGCAGACAGCAAGGATCGGTATTTCACCGTAAATCCATCAATGATTCACGTCACCGACCATGCTATCGAAAGTGATTACAATATTCGGGGCATCTGCCGCGAATCCAGTGAAGGATTTAATCATCATGAACTCGTTGTCATAGCGGAAGGTTGTCCCATCTTTGTCAAAATGGCCAAACAGAACTATGACCTGACTCTCATCCATACCGGTGCAGCTGTGCATCTGAGCTTCCCCCGGTCTGCCGTAACCTTCTTGCAAACGTCGGAGAACTTAGATGAAACATCTGTTTAACCTGACGTTTATCTTTCTTTCGGCACTGGTTCTACTCTTTATTGTCATCCCCTTGATCGGGCTTTTCACCGGCGTCGGTTGGACCGGGCTGGTTGAGGCATTCCTCGACTCGGAAATCATGCTCTCTGTCTGGCTGACGATGAAGGTTTCATTTCTCGGGACCTGCTTGATCCTTCTTACCGGACTGCCTCTAGCCTATCTAGTTGCCAGAAACGACTTCAGGGGAAAATCGATCATAGAAAGTATTATCGACATACCGATAATGATACCCCACACCGCTGCCGGCATTGCCCTGTTGATGGCTTTTAACCAGGGAGCGATGGCGCCCATCTTCAAAAGCTTGGGAATTCAGCTTATCGACACGGAAGCTGGCATCATGATCGCGATGATGTTTCTCTCATCCCCGTTTTTGATCAACGGAGCAAAAGAGGGATTCAAAAATGTAGATCCAAAACTGGAAAATGTTGCGCGCACTCTAGGGGCCGGTCGTTTTTCTGTTTTCTTTCGAGTTGTCCTCCCCAATGCCAAAAAAGACATTATCAACGGCATGCTGATGATGTGGAGTCGTGGGTTGGGGGAATTTGGCGCCGTAGTCATTATTGCCTACCATCCAATGGTGGCGCCGGTACTGATTTACGACCGTTTCAACAATTATGGACTTTCATACTCTGCCCCAGTAGCGGCAGTGATGATTGCGGTCTCACTGGTGACTTTTTTGCTTGTCAGAGGTTTAAACAACAGAAAGCGAATATAAAAATGTTCCGCCCTCATGAATATTAACTGAATTAATTGTTAATTGTGTCAGGAAATGCTGCAGATAGATTATCATAAACCTTTATCCGTTTTGCCTTGGGTACCTGAACTATTCCATGGTAGGAAATGACCATGATCAGCTTCCTGACAATAGGCATTATTCTCGGATTATCTGCTGGTTTCGCCCCAGGGCCACTGCTGGCACTGGTTATTTCTGAAACCCTGCAACACAATATCCGCCCTGGAATCAAAGTTGCCCTGGCACCAATTGTAACCGATCTTCCAATCATTTTGGTTTCGTTATTTATCCTTGCAAAACTATCCGATTTTGATGCTGTGCTGGGTTTTATTTCTCTGGGAGGTGGACTTTTCCTTCTGCTTCTTGGCTACCAGAGTTTAAAAATAAAAAACATTCATCTGGAGATACCAAAAGCTAGGCCAAAGTCGTTAAGCAAAGGGATTTTGACCAATCTTTTGAGCCCACATCCTTACCTGTTCTGGCTCGTTGTCGGTGCTCCAACAATGACAACCGCTATCAACAAACATCCTTTTGCCGGGGCTGCTTTTCTCGGTGGTTTTTATGCCTGTTTAATCGGAGCCAAGATTGCTGTCGCAATACTGACTGGCAAATCGAAATCTTTCCTGACGGGAAACAGTTACCGCGCTATAATTCGCTGTCTTGGTCTATTCATTATCATTCTGGCAGGAAAACTGTTCTTTGATGGTCTAAAACTGTTACAGATTCTATAAGGGGGAAAAATGAAACACAAAATAAAAAATTCACAACATATTTCCAAAAACTGCCTAGTCTGCGGTACCGAGAACCAGTTTGGCTTAAAAACTCGATTTTTTGAAACCGAGGAGAATGAGGTTATCGCCTTGTTCACACCGCGGGAAGAGCACCAGAGCTACCCGGGCATCGCCCACGGAGGGGTTTCGGCAGCACTGCTCGATGAAGTCATTGGACGCGCCATCATGACACATTATGGATCAGATACTTTTGGAGTCACCGTTGATTTACAAGTCAAATATAAAAAGCCCGTTCCCCTTGACGTCGAGCTAAAAGTCATTGGACGCGTCACCAACGACAGAGGCCGCATTTATGAGGGAACTGGAGAGCTGTACCTCCCGGATGGCACGGTTGCTGTGTTGGCATTGGGTAAATATATGAAAAGAAGCTTGCAGCAAATTACAGACAGTAATTTTATCGAAGAAGAATGGTTTTCTCCCGAGGGTGAGCTTCCGGGTGAAATAGACGTATAATTTTTTGAGGATACAGCTAACAGAAAGGCAGTAATTGGTGTAAGGGGATACGCGGTACCCCCTTACACCGCGCCAAAATAACCTTTTGGGAGGATTTTTTGGCTAGAGATAGGATATTGAATTTTTCATATATTTGCAAGTAGGCAATATAACGCGCAATCAAACAGGCCGGTTCTTCTTGAACTGGCCTGTTTTTCGTAGATCTCTCTTATGGAAGAACCTTATTCCAGCGATCAATTGTTGTTTGCTCAAACAGTCCAGCCTTGGCATACGGGTCACCTGCAGCAAACGCTTCGGCTTCAGCTTTATCTGCTAAATCGAGGATGACAACAGAACCGCACATATTTTCATTGTCATCCAGCAGGGCTCCAGCAGCAAAAAGTTTGTCGCCAAAACTCTTCAAGTATTCCACATGGGCAGGGCGATTTTCCTGACGAACAGGTAAATGATCTTTCTTGTCGACACAGCGAATAACAAAAAGCATGATATAAGTTCTCCTTTTGTGATGGTTCTAATTCAATTGTATTGTATGAATACTGTCATGATTTTATCCCATACTGTTTCATTTTTTCCCACAAATTTTTACGGCTGATGCCAAGAACCTCCGCAGCTTCTGTTTTGTTCCCTGCAGTTGTTTTCAAAGCATTACGGATGCATTTTTTCTCTGCAACAGCAACCGCTGCCGCAAGATTAATTTCTCCCTGATCCGCCGATTCTTCTTTTATCCCACGGATTTCGGTCGGTAAATCCCAAAGCTGAATTTTAGGAGCAGGTGCCAGTACGGTCAAGCGCTCCAGAATATTTCTCAGCTCACGAATGTTCCCGGGAAAGGAATAAACATTTAATGCTTGCAGGGCCTCTGCGGAGAGCGTAAATGTCAGGCCCCGCTCTTGCCCAAACTGTTGCAGAAAAAAATCGCTCAACTCGGAAACGTCCTCTTTTCTTTCCCTCAACGTAGGGACAGCAATGGGTACCACCTGAAGTCGATAGTAGAGATCTTCACGAAACCTGCCCTTTTTTATTTCTTCGGCCAAATCTCTGGCTGTGGCACAAAGGACTCTGACATCAATCGGGATTGGCGCTTTACCACCGACCCGCTCAACTTCATGTTCTTGTAACACCCGTAGCAGCTTAACCTGCAGGTTGAGTGGCATCTCACCAATTTCATCAAGCAGAATAGTTCCTTGGTCGGCCAGTTCGAATTTACCGACGGAGGTTTGTTCTGCACTAGTGAAGGCCCCTTTTTCGTGACCAAACAGCTCTGACTCCAACAGGCCGGCCGGGATTGCCGCACAATTGACCCGGATATATGGCTTATCAGCCCGGAGACTTTCATAATGGATGGCAGCTGCAACCAACTCTTTCCCCGTACCGCTTTCCCCCTGAATCAGCACCGTTGCCGCAGATTGTGAGACCTGGCTGACCAATTTGAGCAGCTGTTGCATCGGAGGGCTGGAACCAATCAGCGGTTGGCGCTGACCGCAACAGTTTTCCAACGAAACGCAGCGTGCTTTGATCGCCAGAATATGCAACAGGCGTTGCACCCGAAAGGTCAGATCATCCAAGTCAAAGGGCTTCAAGATATAATCCGCAGCACCTTGTTTCAGACAATCAACCGCGCTGTCAGTATTGCCATGGGCGGTCATCAGAATCACCTCAGTGCGCGGTGCACGCTGCTTGATCTCGGCCAGCAGTTTTTCTCCATCCATGCCCGGCATGCGGATATCAGAAATAACCAAATTGTAATTGTTCTTCTTCACCAGTTCCAAAGCAGCTATGCCGTTTACCGCTTCATCCACCTGCCAGCCTTGATGGCGCAGGTGGTCTAACACGGTGATACGCATGATCTCTTCGTCTTCAGCAACCAGAATTCGCGCGCTCATTTGACTTCCTCATCCAGAGATAGTTGTTGCAAAGGGATACTCAAAATAAAACAAGCACCACCCTCTGGATTGTTTTTCACCGAGAGTTGCCCGCCTAAACGTTTGATCAATGAGTCGGACACAGAGAGACCAAGACCGGTTCCTTCGCCAACGTCTTTGGTGGTGAAAAAAGGTTCAAAAATTTTATCCAGATGATCAGGATGAATCCCCGAACCGGTATCGGAAAATTCTATCTTGATCGATCCACTTTCCAGTCGGCTACTAACTTTAATTGTTCCGTCACTGGTGCCGATGGCTTGGACAGCGTTACCGGCCAGATTCATCACCACCTGCTGCAGTGCTTCTATGCCGGTTATCACTGGAGCTCCAATTTCAAGTTGCAGATCCATCTGAATATTTTTGTGCCCCATGCAAGATAACTCCAGACAGTCCTGAATGATCTGGTCAACATCGCCTAACCTGGTTTCCAGGGGCTCTTTTCTGCCGATATTCAGTAACTGCTGAACGGTCCCTTTAATTCTTTCGATACCTTGTCCAAGTAACGCCATATAACGATTTTGCAGTTCCGGTTGATCCATAGTGCGCCGCATGGTCTGGATACAATTCTGCATACCACCAAGAGGATTATTGATTTCGTGGGAGATCCCGGCGACCAATCGTCCCAATGCTGCCTGCTTTTCACTTTGAAAAACCTGTTCGCGGCTTGCATTCAGATCCTGCTGTGAAACTTCAAGCCGGTGGCAGAGTTTATCAAAGTGTTTGCTCAAAGCCCCTATTTCATCATTGGATTCACGGTCTTCAGAAGTGTCGGTAAAAGATTGTGCGGGATAGTGATCCATCGCCTTGGCAAGCAACTTCAATCGCCTAGCGACCAGGGAGTTGAATAGTAGATATATGCTGAGAGAGACAACAATAATTGTTGCAAAGGCTATCCATAGCAGCATTTGGTTATTAGCCTTGATTTCCGCATAAGCCCAATTCATGGGCACGGTAACATTCATCCCCCCCCGGATATCGCCAATCTCATAGCCCTGCTGATTATGGCAAGTCAAACACTGCGAATCTACTGTCAGTGGTGCCATATAACGCAACTGAAAATTCCCCTCGACCTGTTCGATCTCTACAGTTTCACTGGCTCCAGCAGAAAATTCAACTAAACTCCGGCGCTCAAAATCATCTGGAGCATTTTCGGGATTCATCGGCTTCAAGCTGGTGACATTGAACTGCCCCATCCCCTGCTTTGCCGCATAAAGGGAGAGCTCGCGGGTCACCATCGCGGGGTTGCGTTTGACCAACCAGTTGCCATGGCTGTCCTGAATTTCTCCGTGATCAAGGAATGGGTTGCTTTCCACTCCAGGAGCCTTAACCAGGAAAAGCCCGTTATGATCCGAGACCCATTGTCGAGTCAGGCGGATCTGGTTAAAAAGCATTTTTGCCTGCCGAGTGGCCTGTTCGACAACCAGTTTCTCTTGAAAATCGGAGGTCCGATAAAAAGTGACCCCGTAAGAGATACAAATAACCAGACTGATCAGAAGAATAAGTTTGGTTTTTAACTGCATAAAAAAACCTTATCCATTATAAATGGCCCACCATTTGAGAAGGAGAACTGCTACCAAACGGTAACACATGAAATCAACAAAAGGCTACCTCTTGGTAACAGAAACTACATTCAACGTTACATATAATACTGAAAAATAAAGGAATTATTGCGGCACACTAGTTGCAAAAAATCTTTTTTATTAACATTCGTTTGCTATTGAGCTAAACCCTGATATTAATTACGTTAGTAGTTAATTATTTAGATGAAGTTATCTCGAAAGTATTTGGACTGCCACTTCAGAAGGGAGGTGATTGAATGTCGAGTAATGGAACCCCAAATAAGTCCGGCGCAAAAAAGCTTTTGATTTTTGGAGCGATGTTTGGCGTTGTGGGTGCAATGGTGCTGGTTCTGGCTTCTGGTTTTATGGTGGAATCAACCAACACCGATGAATTTTGTTCTAAATGTCACGTTATGGAGCCATTCAGAACATCATGGCAAGCATCGGTTCACGGGGGCAAAAATCCTCAGGGTTTTACAGCACAATGTGTTGATTGTCACCTCCCACATGACGGCTTTGTGAACTACCTTGTCACCAAGGCAAGAACTGGAGCAAGTGATATCTATCACAATTTTTTCATTGATGGAAAAAGCTTCGATTGGGCTGCTAATACTGAAGAAAATCGTCTCAAATTCACTTTTGACAGCGCCTGTCACCGTTGTCACCATAATTTAACCCCACCAGGCATATCAAGCGGTGGCTTGATCGCTCACCGGTCCTATTTAAGGGGTGAGGCAAACAAAATGTGCGCTGAGTGCCATATGCATGTTGGTCACAAGGATATGCTGCAAACAGTTGAAAATTTCTATGCATCGGAAAAATAACTGAACCAAAAGGAGGTTTAAAGTGAAACAAATTTATGGAAAGATTGGATTGATCACCCTTGCTGGTCTACTGGTCTGGGGCGGGATGGCTTTTGCCGTCGGTACCCCCAACCTGGCTCCACGCAAAATTGAGATCCAGCGTGGGTACACCGAAGAAGCGGCACAATGTATCGAATGTCACGCCGCAAAAACCCCGGGGATTTATGAAGATTGGAAACTCGGCAGTATGGCAAATGCCGGTGTCTCCTGTTACGATTGCCATATGGTTGAAGCCAATTCACCGATGGCAGGACAATGCTCAGGATTAAAGGGAACCAAAATATTTATTTCGCCAATGGTTTCCTCGAAGACTTGTGCACGTTGCCACCCGAGTGAAGTGGATGAATTTTTGAAGAGTGGTCACGCTGATCTATCCAGAGCTGCCGTTTATGACGAGAATAAAGCCGGTGGTGCTTTGGTAAAACTACAGAACCACTATGAAGGCGCTGCTTTCCTCGGCGTAGAAGATGGTTCTCTGGTAAATCAGGCAGCACGGACATCTGGTTGTAAAGTATGTCACGGATCGATCGTTGAATTGGGTCCAGACAATAAGCCAATTAACAACACCTGGCCAGCTGGCGTTGGTACTCTCTATCCAGACGGTTCAGTCGGTACCTGTACCGTCTGCCATACCCGCCATAGATTTTCAGTTGCTGAAGCGCGTAAACCTGAAGCCTGTGCCAGTTGTCACCTCGGTCCTGACCATCCAGATATCGAAATCTATCACGAGTCCAAACATGGTCAGATCTTCTTGACCGAAGGTGACGAGTGGACATGGGACAGCGCGGCTGGAACCTGGCAGCCTGGTGATTATCGTGCTCCGACCTGTGCCGTCTGTCATATGTCTGGTATCGGTGAACTGCAGACAACTCACAATGTCAACGAACGCCTCAAGTGGGACCTGATGCACAAGAAGAGCGTCATTCGCAGTGGTGCCCGCGGTGACGGAGTCAAAGGTGACAAGTTGATGCGTAAGGTTTGTATCAGCTGCCATGGTCCTTCCCACATTGATGAGACCAGACAGACTCTGGATAGTGCCGTTGCATTATACAATGTCTATTGGGCTGAAGCTGTCAAGATGAAGAAGGAACTGGCTGAAAAGGGTCTGTTGGGTAAGGATCCTTGGAGTGATGGGTTCCAGGAATTGATGTACTATCTCTGGCACCACACTGGCCGTCGTGCTCGTCAGGGTACCGCAATGTTCGGTCCTGACTACGCTCACTGGCATGGATTCTTCCAGGTATTCCAGGTCGTTAAGGATATGCAAGGTATCTATAACTGGCGGCTCAAGCACAACAAGATTGAAGAGCTGAGTACAGTGATGAGTGGTGGCCCAACCTAACCATTGCTTTTTATCAAGAAAGACAAAAGCCCCCGTCGCAAGATGGGGGCTTTTAA
>Ga0307989_1001789_pt1 | contig 10933 bp, 8 predicted proteins | sample EllFjometagen185_FD_203164 | JGI IMG/M metagenome (GOLD analysis project Ga0307989, IMG submission 203164) | Marine microbial communities from Ellis Fjord, Antarctic Ocean - #185 | ecosystem: Environmental > Aquatic > Marine > Unclassified | place: Southern Ocean | collected 2014-10-08 | reverse complement strand
AATAATAGCTATTATTGAGAAAAAGAAATTGAATAACACAAACATCCAGTATTCTTTCCTTCTGGCTCTACCTTTGAAGTCGGCATATTGCATTAGTACTTTATAATACCAGTTCATAATTATTTTACTAGGGTATGCACTTAACACATATTAGAAAATGCAGTAATTTCGGGGGTTATGAGAATTCCCGAGAATCAAATTGAATTTGAGAAAATGTTCACCACCGAGGAGCAATGTTTGGATTATTTGAAAGAACTTAGGTTTCCTAAAGGATATTCATGTCGAAAATGTCAGCATAATGAATACTGGCTTAACAATAGGGGTATAATGATTTGTAAGAATTGTAAGAATGAACTTTCTATTACATCTGGAACTATTTTCCACAGAAGCAAGTTACCTCTTGTTGTTATTTTCAGAGCTCTTTGGTGGATGGTAGCTCAGAAAAATGGAGTAAGTGCAGTTGGCATCCAAAGGGTTTTAGGTCTTGGCAGTTATAGGACAGCATGGGTGTGGCTTCACAAATTTAGACGATTAATGGTATTTCCAGGTAGGAATAAACTATCAGGGAAAATTGAAGTTGACGAAACCTTTGTTGGAGGCAAGAGATCCGGCAAAAGAGGCCGAGGGGCAGAAGGTAAATCATTAGTTGTAATAGCTGTTGAAATATTGGAAAAAGGTACTGGTCGAGTAAGAATGTCATTAATTTCGGACGCATCAAAAAAGTCACTCAGGAAATTTATAAATGAAAATATTGAAACCGGAAGCAACTTAATAACTGACGGATGGAAAGGATATACTGGAATTTCAAAGAGTGGATACCAACATGAAATTGAAGATAAAACTAAGTTACTTGATGGGGAAGAAATCTTACCCAATGTTCATCGAATAGCTTCATTGCTTAAGAGGTGGCTCTTAGGAACTCACCAAAATTATATCGGAGAGGGATATCTATCGTATTATTTAGATGAATACACTTTTAGGTACAATAGACGAAAATCAAATAGCAGGGGACTACTTTTTCAAAGATTAATTGAACAAGGAGTCTTACATGAACCTGTTGAATATAAATCTATTAAGCGTATGTGACATGTGCATACCCTAGTTATTTTATTATTGGTTAAAGATTAAGTATGGCAGCTTCGTATTCTTTTAGAAGCTTTTACTAATGCTACCCAAAAACTATATTGCTCAAAGCACTGTTTCGCATACTCGGAACAAGTTGGATTGTAGATACAAATATGGAAATCTTCACCTTGCCTGGCAGTTATCCCTTGATAAATTGGGTACCATATCCTACGATATAGTAATATTAGTTTTATAGTCAAGTGATTAATGAACATGCACCTGTTGCTAATTCATAAATGGTAAACTAACAATGCCTAGTAAAGCAAGTATGAGGATCACCGGTATTATCAGGTGAGTCCACAATAGAAATAACAAACAACCTCGGCCTGATGGACTTTGTCCTGCAATCCTTTTACTTTTGTTTGCTGCTGATAAATAAATCAAATTGACAATTAACCCTATAAAGTAAAACCCAACATAATATAATATTAATGTTAAGAATGCTGATCCTGTATAGGATTTTGACATGTGTATAGCTTTTGCCATTTCATTTCCCATGCCTTGAAACTGATTTTCTTTACCCATGATATTTTATTATTTATGTGATTCTTTTGTCTTTTTTCTCCGAAGGATAATAACAATTATTACAATAATTATAATTACAACACAACCAATAACACTGAAAAATATGATATTACTCTGAGTTGCCTCCGCATTGTATTCTTCCAGATTTTTATCAACTGCAACAAGTTTGGCAATGTTTGCCTTATCTTCAAGTATGGAAGAGACAATGGTTTTGTAACTTGCAGAGTATGTTTCTAAATAATTACCACCAACAATTTGTTTTGAATCGATGTTGTTTAGTACAGTGTTGTAATATTCAATAGCCTCATTAATAGGAAAGTTATCATAAGTTGTTTTAAGCTCTTTTAATACATTATGAAACTCTACAAAATCTTCATTCTTTGCTCTGTTTAAGCTTGAGTTTAGTATACTTACTTTATTTAAGTAATTAACGTAACTATCAGTGCTAAGATATCTATATTGGTTATTTCTTATTTCGCTACTAATAGATAAATAGTCGTTCAGGTATACTAAGTTTATGGCAATTTGATTATTTGCAATCGAGTCTATTGCACTTTTCGATTGATTATATAACCGATTTGCAGATGAATTTATATTGTTAACATAATCATTAAAATTAATAGCATGTTGCCTTGTTCCTTCTTCGATTGTAGCATAATAATCATCCAAATAGCTATACATATCTCCAATACTTTCGAGAAAAGAGATACCGTAAAATGTTGAGAGTTGAGATAATTCTGATCTGGTTTCAGCAATTGCTTTACGCTGTGAACCAACTTCATCAGCAAGTGTATTAATATCATCTGATATTGATTTAAATGCTTGTAGTGAGGTAACAACCTCGTTGTAGTTTACATATCTATTAGAATTTAGTTTTTGTTTTGTTTTTAAAAATGAGCTACTGCTATTGTTGATTCTTTTTGATAGCTCCTGCATTTCTTTTAGTTTGTTTCTATAACTTTTAAAAGATGATTCAGTTCCTGAAATTGAAAACCCATATCCTAAAACACGTGAGTACTCATCAATAACTGTTACTGCAGTTATTCCACCGTATCCTATGTCGTTTAATCTATTGAAGATATTGATTGACTGATCATAAAACAGCAGCATATAACCATAAAATTCTGCATTAAGGTTTGAAAATGTATTAATGTTTTTTATGTATGAATTGTTCAGGTTTTTTGTCTGACTGGCCCAATATCCTGATTTGATTATATCTTCAAGGTTTTGATTTAAAGGCATTTTATTAACGGCAGATGCAATATAGTAATTTTTATTACTGTAAAGCTTGTACTTTAACCCATCGTAATCAACTATAACCCTAAATTTTTTGTTTATTATACCATCCTCGAGGTATGCTAAATATGAGTTAATTTCATTTGTTTTATAAAAATCGTTACTAAAGTTATTTTTCGAACTATTATATAAGTTTATGTTTGAATTAAGAGTTCTTTTTAGTTGTTTATATTTATACTGTAAGTCACTAACATATTGATTTAACTGATAATTTTCATTAATCTTTTTTACAATGTATTTTTTAGGGTCAATTTGTTTTACGCTTTCAGTAGCTTTTTGAACGTGTTCATTAGATTGGATCTTGTCTTTTGCTTTTTTTAACCATTTTTTTACTTGTGCATCACAGGTATAGCTTGAACTTAGAATGGTAAGCACTAATAATAAATATTTAAATTTCATAGCAGGTAGTTTTTAAACTATTTTAATCACATTTTCGAAGGCTAAGAGATGTTTTAGTAAAATCTTTTACGTCTTCAGGTTTACGAGTTAATATTTGACCACAATAATAATCACCTCGTGGCACTCTCCATTTAACTTTTATTTTTAGTCTTGTAAATTCGCTTTTGGTTTTGCTATAGTATAATTCAGTCACTTCCCCTGCCCAATATATTGCATTAAATAAAGTCTCTTTTTCGGTAACCATATTACCTTCAGAACAATCATTTTTTGTTCCATTGAGTTCATTCATGCTTTCGCATACTTCATAGAACTCGACCCAACCACTCTTTTTCATCCAGGATGGCAAATCAGTAGATTGGGCAAAGCCTGATGAAGCTTCTACAATAAAAAATAATACTAAGAATGAAATGGTTTTCATATTATCTTTTTTTTGCTTTTTAATTTCATAAGGTCATTTTATTCTTTTTCTCAAACTATCAACTAATTAGTTATGTTTTACCCTCTAGAACTTTACCCTAATAAAAACAAAACATATAACTAAAATTTGTCTTTAATTCAGGTAAAGCCTATGAGAGTCTCTACAATAAGAAACTAATTTGCTATTTATATAATGAATAGTTAATTCCAAAAAATAATCCGTAATAGGTCTTGTGTTTAGGTGATATAGCTGAATAATTCGCTGATAAAACCAGTCTAAAACGTTTTAAGGTTGACTGTTTTGAAAATCCATTGTTTAAAATAAGTGATGCAGATATTTCTGGTGTATAGAAAGGTTGAATATTTTTTTGCAACATTACTCGTAAACCTCCCCCAAATCTAAAAGAGAAGCCTTTCTGAGCAAACTCAAATAAAACAAGGTTAGATAAAGAAATATCATTGTTAAAATGCGAATTGATAAAAATATTTACAGGCAATACACTAAACTTATTATTAAATGCTATTTTACTAAATCCTATTTTTAAATATGGAAAAGCACGCAAAGTATCGTTAGTAATATTAATACCGACACCTCCCTCAAATTCTACATGTTTAGTTGTAAATTCAGGAACGAAAAAAGGAGAACTTTTAAAAACAGGTAAGCTTTTGTTGGAAAAAGAACTGTTATTTTTTCTTACTGAATATATGTAGTAGTTTGATTTTGGCAAATTAATAAAATCATTGTCCCAATACTTGTTTTCGTTAACTATTGCAATATTTTCCCTGTAGCTCACATTGCCATCTGAATCAACCATGTACCTTGATATTGCGAATTCATTTTTTACTCCATTATCAATATCCCAATTTACTATTAGTGAATCGTTATTTAATTGAGTTTTAACCTCAAACTGCTCACAAGGTGGCGGTGGTGGCGGAGGCGGCGGTGGTTGTTGTCCACAATCCCCACCAAAATAAATATTTGATTGATCAACATCCCAAACGGTTCTACCTAATCTTACAACTCCTTTTAATTGCCATGATTTTGACTCATCAATGTTATTTGGTAGTTCAAATGATTTTACCTCTAATGATTTTGCACCATTACTAAGTGTCAGATCTATTTTAGCCTCTTCTGATATATATGCTTCAAAATCATGGTTATATATATATTGCCCTCGCAAATTGAATCTGCCATCATTTTTACATATTTTCCATTTAATATCTGGTTCTTCATTTACTATTATTTCGCCGCCCTCAAGTTTTCCTTCAAAATATTCACCTCTTGAATTATACCATGAATATTCAGCTCTAATTTTGCCTCGCCCTACTTGTATAGGTACCACATAAAAGTTCATTATTCCATCTCTGGTGTAATGAATATCATCATTACTTGCGTAAGCAAAACTAAATTCATTACTATTGCTTATAGTGATATATTTATATGGAAAACTTCCTACTACACTTGGAGAACCATTTTTTAAAGCCTTATCATAAATAGAAACACAAGTTGGAATAAAAAACTTTATTTTAAACTGTTTAATTTTGCCCTCTTTAGATGTTCCTACAATAAAGAATACTTCTCCACTATTTAATGACTTTGAATTTACATTAATCTTAGTTTTAAACAAGCCGGTATCAACTGCAAATTCAATCGATTGACAATATGCATTAAATGTTAATACTACCATACTAAATAATAATATCGCAGTTAGCTTGATCCTACACATAGTTTTAATGAATTAAAAAAAACAGGGTTCCAATTAGAACCCTGTTTTTAAAATCGTTTTTATTGATCGATTGATATTTCAAATATTGTTGACATTTTCTTATTTTGATACCATAATTGGTACTTAATTGTGATATCCTGATTATTTGAACATGGCACTGTAATTGAACCACCATTACCATCAATATCTGATGCCCCGTGTAGTTTGGTTCCTGCCTGTGTTACAGAAACTATTGACAATACCTGATCTGCAAGAGGTGCAGTATTCATAATATTCAATTTGTAACTAGTTGTTTTTCCAAACTTAGTTTTAATACCAGCAAGGGAATATGTAGGTGGTGGTTTATCGGCTTTGGTATATGACAAGTGCATTTCTGCGCTTTTGCCTGTATTTTTTGGGTTATCAAAACCTTTTTTTGCATTTGGATAAAATACACGTGCATAAGCACCTAATACACCAATCATTTTTGTTGCATCCCTATGGTTAATTTTGAATGGCTTTGTTACGATTTTAGTACTGCCGCCATTTGCATTAAGCTCACCACTTAAAGCAAGGTATTGCTTTTCACCGCTCCATTCTGCTGTAACCATTATTACAGCATCTGTTAGATCAACCTTAATTTTACTGTTGTTTATTAAATATATGTCATAAATAACATTTTCTCCAGATGACTTAATAAATACAGGAGACGTTTGTGGACCACCAGATATTGAAAGCGCTAGATCTTCCCCTAACGATAATGGTGCATCAATAAACTCAATATGCGAAATAGACGTAGCAGATTTATCATTGTTTGTTGATGATGTAGCAGAAATATGAGCATAAGTGTTCGCTGTTGCAATAACTACAATATATGAATATCCTGCAGGAACATTAAAATCAACATTATATAGACTCTCAGTAGAACCTTTGTCATACCATTCATCATATTTCCAATTAGGTACGTTGTAAGTTGGTAGTGGTTTATTTTTAAATTTATAAATATCCTTTGTTGCAATACGATATGGATTCTCTACAATAACTTTTTTGCTAGAACCCAACACTGGTGTCACCAAATTAGTTGAACTAACAAATCTTGCTGCATTATCATATCCAACTACTTGCACTTTTTCAGTATCAATATCCCAAATAACTTCTTTGGCTCCATCTGGGGCTTTAGCATAGATAATTAATGGAACCATTGAAGGAAATTGATAAGGGTTAGCAATTTTAACAACTCTTTGGTCATTTTGAGTAGCTCTATTTCCATTAAAGGTGCGGTCTCCTGGAATAGTGTAATTTGAACCAGCCATAACTGCATCTACACTTGTTGTTTTCCAATCAGGCATTAATAAATTCATATGCCTTTCTTGTCCATACATCCAAGTAGCGCATGTTGCTAGAATTGTCACTAACAATAATCGAATAATTTTTTTCATTTTAATAAATTTTAAGTTAAAAAATAAGTTCTGAATATTACCTTTTCAATATTAGTGCCAAACAAAAAATAGGCAATTAAAGATCTACATATTAACTTCTTATCTTGCTGTATACATGATTGTTATGTCAAGTATAAATAATTCAATAATTTTCACAAAATATATTCCTTTCTCATAACAACTCATATTAAATAAAAAAGTGAAACATTAATGTTTCACTTTTTTGTGCAATAAACTAAGTTGCGTTAACTATCAGTACGTTAGCATGCAACAATTATGTTTCACCCTTGTAATTTGTCGCAGAAATTCCACTATCTTTTAGCATTCGTGTAAGGCTTTGCCGTGGAAGCTCAGCAGACAAGGCTGCCCTTGAAACTACTCCACCAGCTTTTCGTAGTAAGCTGGTTAAATAGTTGTATTTAAAATCATTAACAATATCATCTAACGCATCATGATATGTAGATGTTTTTTTGGTCCCGTTTATTTTAAGTTCTTTGCAAACCAACTCTTTGGTAATCTCCTTTTTGTTGTGGTGTTTTACCATCAGTCTTTCGGTAACATGCTTAAGCTCTCTTACATTTCCGGGCCAGTTATATGATATTAAAGCATCAATAGCTAATTGATTAAAACGTACCGGTTTTAGATTATACTTTTTTGTAAAATATATTATAAAGTATTTAAATAATGGCAATATATCTTCAGGCCTTTCTCTTAATGGTGGAATCTCAATTACAAAAGTTGATAATCTATAATACAAATCATGTCGGAATTTATTGTTTTCAATATATTCTTCAATATTTTTATTTGTATTTGCTATTATCCTTACATCTGATTTTTGTGTTACTACACTTCCAACTTTTTCATATTGCTTATCTTCAACAAGCCTTAATAATTTTGCCTGAATACTTAATGATGTTTCGGTAATCTCATCAAGCAGAATAGTACCACCCGCTGCTGATTCAACTTTTCCTTCTTTGTGCGCCGTTGCACCTGTAAATGCACCCTTTGTATGGCCAAACAATTCACTTTCAAACAACTCATCGCTTAACGAAGGACAAAATATTTTATAAAATGGTTTATCCCTTCTTTTACTTACGTTATGAATTTCTTTGGCGATCAGATCTTTACCAACTCCGCTCTCACCTGTTAGTATAATTGAAGCACTGGTTCTGCCAATAATATTGATTTCATTAATTATCTCCTCCATCTTTTTTGACTCAAATACAAGCCTTTCCCGATATGCGTTTAGTAAATCTTCGTTTAAACTAATTTTCCTAATCGCATTTAATACAGCATCCTCTATTTGAGTAGGACTAGACGTTTTAGGCAAATAATCCATTGCTCCGTTTCTAATTGAAGAAGCTACTATAGCTGGTCGTTGCTCAGAGCTAAGCATTATAATTTGGGCTAATGGGTCATTCTCTAGCAGGATCGAAATATATTCCACACCGGTCTTAATCAAACCAAGATCAATATCCAGTAAGATTATATTATGTTTTTCTTTTTTTATAATAGGCAAAACTTTAGCGGGATGTGTAAAAGTCTTTAACTTGTATTTTTTACCCAAGGAAATGCACATTTCTTGAATAAAATCCTGGTTATCGTCAATTAAGATTAAGTTATACTTTGAATTTGGTTTATTTTTCATTTCACTATTCTTAATTTAAGATTAAATACAGTAGCCCCCTTTTTGGTATTAACCAGAATAATATCGCCGAGAAATTTTTCTGCTGTTTGTTTTACCCAATAAAGGCCAAAACCTCCATCAGGTTTTGATGTTGTTGTTGCCGAAAATAATGTATCAATAATTGAAGCAGGAATTCCACAACCGTTATCAGTAATACTTATGCAGGCCTTTAGCAATTCATCTTTTATGGTTAAAATAATTTGTTTATCACCATTATTCGAATTAACTGCCTCTATAGAATTTTCAATTAATATCTCAATAATTTTGCTAAACTCAGTGGTTTTACATAAAACGTTAAATTGTTCATGAGTATGATCAATAAAATTCATCTTAATGTTTTTTCTTTCTAATTCTGGCTTATAGCTTCTGAGTACACTTTCTATCTCTAATACGGGGTTGATTTTGAGTGAAGAGTAGAGATTTTCTTTTACATAATTATATGTTTGATCAAGTGACTTAAGGTTCATTGAAATTGTTCTACTCTTTCGATTACTATAATGAGTAAGTTGTTGTTTGGATAGTATTTTAGTTATAAAATTTAAATATCTGATGTAGGTTATAGGTACAATATTATGGACCCCCACAGGGATGTTATTTAAAAGATTAATAAGTTGATAGCTTGTTTGATCACAATATTGCACAAGGGATTGAAAGTACATATCATTATATTCTGAAGCTTTGTGATTCGTCCCATAACCCATTCTTATTAATCTATGTATGTTACGCAAACCTGTACTACCATGGCTAAATTTCTTTACATCAGTAAAAAACAATCCTAATAATATATTTTTTCTGAATCGAATATGTAAGAGAGATATAAACAATACAAATGAGCTTATCCAGATCACTATCAAAATGTTCATTTTTTGAATAATAAAGCCATTATATTGTAATAATAACAACCCAATAAAAAGTACAGCAAAAACAAAATGAAGAAAAAATAGTTCAGGTTTAAATAAAGGTAATGCAAACCCCATGACAATTAATAATAATGAGGCGAAAATTAAAAGCATATTAGATTTAAAAACAATTTGATGCTCAAAAATGTCATTACTAATAATTATATGCTTTCTTCCTGGAGTAAATAATTTAATTTCGTCTATTTCAATATCTTGATATAATAGTGATTTGTTTTTAAGGTTGTATGAATAATCGCTCCAAATTCCATTATTCTCTCTTGTTGATATAAACTTCGAATGAAACTTGCTTTTTAGCCTTCGACTAACCTCCCACTCAACTCCTAATATTTCACTTTTATTTACAGCAAAAAGTTCACAGTTATCTACACTATCAGAAATATTATATAACTTAACCTGCTTACTTACAATATGATAGATTGAGTCACCTACAAATGCGATATGATTAGACTTTAATCCTACTATTTTACCTGTTGATTCACCATCAAAAAACCAGGTCCCATAAGTTGATGGAAAATAAAATACGCCATTATAAAATATGTGATTATTGTCGGTTGGCAAACGGAATTCTTTGCATAAATTGGACTCGATGTTGAGTTTATAAATTGAATCTTCGGTGTAAAACAAAATAGATCCATTTAACACCCCTATTATAGTAGTATGATATAATTTATTTACAAGTAGTATTTGTTTCAAAAATATATTAGTAGTATTGTTTCTAATAAATATACTATCTTCTGTAATATATGATAGTAACGATTCATGAAGCTGAATATCAACAATACGATTTTTGCATTCTGTATTTAACTCCTTAAAGGAATTATACGGGTAATCTGAAAGATATACCTTGTTATTAACTAATAATGCTAATTGATTTTCACAAACAGAAAGCTTATCTATATAATTTGATGGTAAGCCATGTTTAACAAGATCAATATTACGTATTTTATTTTCTGATTCAATAATTTGCAGCCCTTTATATGCCACACCGTTAAATCCAAGACCAAACAACCATCCGAGTTTATTAGTTTTTGCTTTATATAACCAATTATAACTTCCCTCTATTTTTACTCTATTATTTGCTGAATCAATATATACACCATTTCCATAATCTACAATAAAAAACTTATTGTTTGGCGCATTAAATAGTTTTTGTTGTGAGTAACCCGTACTATATAAATATAAAATAATAATTATCAATTGGAGAATATATTTTACCATTTTTTATATTATATAGACATTATGTAATTATTTAGCAGCCTCAAAGATACTCAAATTTCAATTTGGCTAAAAAAATAGTTATTAACATTTTTGGTGCATGATTTTAGCAATTTCGGACTTTATTTTCATTATTGCTAAAAATCATATAGATACTAACAAAAAACTTGCCCCAATCTTAATAACTATGTCTGTAATTACTTG
>Ga0307989_1001788_pt1 | contig 10935 bp, 10 predicted proteins | sample EllFjometagen185_FD_203164 | JGI IMG/M metagenome (GOLD analysis project Ga0307989, IMG submission 203164) | Marine microbial communities from Ellis Fjord, Antarctic Ocean - #185 | ecosystem: Environmental > Aquatic > Marine > Unclassified | place: Southern Ocean | collected 2014-10-08 | reverse complement strand
ATCCCACGACGAGATATCCCCGTTGAACTTACTCGCACCATAGAACATTTTAGCCATACTGGTGACTGAACTCGTATCCCACGACGAGAGATCCCCGTTGAACTGACTCGCACCATAGAACATATGAGACATAGTGGTGACTGAACTCGTATCCCACGACGAGAGATCCCCATTGAACACAAGAGCATGATGAAACATGTTAGACATTTTAGTGACGGAACTCGTATCCCACGACGAGAGATCCCCATTGAACACCTTAGCACGACAGAACATATTGGACATACTGATGACTGAACTCGTATCCCACGACGAGAGATCCCCATTGAACGCCCAAGCACCCTCGAACATATTAGTCATATCCGTGACTGAACTCGTATCCCAGACCTCAATCGGTCCATACTTCTGTAGGAGTTTTGGGTCTTGGGGATCGTTCAGATATATCTTGACAGCCTCTCGGATCGTCTCATTGGTTAAGGGTTGATATCTCGTCTTCAAGAGACGTGTGACAACCTCATTCACGCGTGTGACTCCTTTGGGATCTTTGCCATCGATGTTCACGCGATAGTTCCGTGAACGGATATTGCATAAAGCGATGTCATTGGCAAGCGAGTTAGCCCCGAACATGTCACAGATGGAATTTTCTCTGTGATTGACACAGATGGTCAAGACATCTTGGAAGAGCGCTGTCTCCATGTCAATTAGTGATAGTTTAGTATGGTTTAGTATGTTTGAGATAGATTGTGAAGGGTTTGAGATAGATTGTGAAGGGTTATCATCAAATTTAAAAAACTGAAGCGGGACCTGAACCTGAACTAGAGTGGTAGAGAACCTGCATTAGACATTAGTGACTGAACTTGTATCCCACGACGAGATATCGCCATTGAACGCATGAGCACCAGAGAACATCCAGGACATTTTAGTGACAGAACTCGTATCCCACGACGAGAGTCCCCCATTGAACACAAGAGCATGATAGAACATACCTGACATATCTGTGACGGAACTCGTATCCCACGACGAGAGATCTCCGTTGAACTTAATCGCACCATAGAACATACGGGACGTATCTGTGACTGGACTCGTATCCCACAATGAGAGATCGCCATTGAACTCATGCGCCTCAAAGAACATCTCGGACACATCGGTGACGGAACTAGTATCCCACGACGAGAGATCGCCATTGAACACACTCGCATCACGGAACATAGCATGCATAGTCGTGACTGAACTCGTATCCCACGACGAGAGTTGCCCATTGAACGCCCGAGCATCACGGAACATATTGGTCATAGTGGTGACTGAACTCGTGTCCCAAGACGAGATATCCCGGTTGAACGCATGAGCTTGAAAGAACATTTTGGCCATATTCGTGACTGAACTAGTATCCCACGACGAGAGATCCCCATTGAACACCTTAGCACTATAGAACATATGGCGCATATCTGTGACGGAACTCGTATCCCACGACGAGAGATCGCCATTGAACGCTTCAGTAGCAACGAACATAGCACTCATAGTCGTGACTGAACTCGTATCCCACGACGAGAGATCGCAATTGAACGCTTTAGCATCGTCGAACATATGAGACATAGTGATGACAGAACTCGTATCCCACGACGAGAGTTGCCCATTGAACGCCCAGGCATGAGAGAACATACCGGACATATGTGTGACTGAACTCGTATCCCACGATGAGATATCGCAATTGAACGCCCAAGCACAACCGAACATAGCTGACATAGTGGTGACTGAACTCGTATTCCACGACGAGAGATCCCCATTGAACACATGAGCACAACCGAACATTTGGTACATATTCGTGACTGAACCCGTATCCCACGACGAGAGTCCCCCATTGAACGCATAAGCATAACAGAACATTTGGGCCATATTCGTGACTGAACTCGTATCCCACGACGAGAGATCGCCATTGAACGCATGAGCACTATAGAACATATGGGACATCTCCGTGACTGAACTCGTATCCCACGACGAGAGATCGCTATTGAACGCTTCAGTACCAAAGAACATATCGGACATATCCGTGACTGAACTCGTATCCCACGACGAGAGATCCCCATTGAACACAATCGCATTGCGGGACATACTGCGCATATTGGTGACAGAACTCGTATCCCACGACGAGAGTTGCCCATTGAACATAGAAGCACCCTCGAACATGCTAGACATATCGGTGACAGAACTCGTATCCCAGACCTCAATCGGTCCATACTCCTGTAGGAGTATCGGGTCTTGGGAATCGTTCAGATACAGCTTGACAGCCTCTCGGATCGTCTCATTGGTCATCGGTTGATATCTCGTCTCCAAGAGACGTGTGACAACCTCATTCACGCGTGTGACTCCTTTGGGTTCTTTGCCATCGATGTTCACGCGATAGGTCCGTGAACGTATCTTGCATAAAGCGATGTCATTGGCAAGCGAGTCACCGTCGAACATGTCACGGATTGACATTTCCCTGTGATTGGCACAGATGGTCAAGACATCTTGGAAGAGAGATGTCTCCATGGTTTAGTATGGTTTAGTATGTTTGAGATAGATTGTAGGGTTATCATCAAATTTAATAAAAACGGACCAGAACCTATATCAAAAATCATTTATTTCAGGCGTTCCTGTTGTTCCCGGGACCGCAGGTTTACAGAACGCCGTGTTGGCTCTATCTTCTGCGCCAGCTGTTCACGCCAGTTGGACCCTGTACAACACGCTGTACAGGGGCCCTTACCCATTAGACAGCACCCTTTGTCCGTCGCAAAGGCTTTTTCGGACCATGGATGTGATACCGGACAGGGTATTTTTGTACCCTTATTTACCCCTAACCCCTGTCCCACAGAACACTTTTTTTTACATATTTTATGGGCGACCAATTGGTCGAGTGTATCCCTTTTCTCGTCCGGAGTATCCTCCCGGAGCTTGGTAGTACGTCCTTCTGCCAGCCGTTCCTGCGCCTCTTCAATTTCCCGATCAGGATCCCGTTCGTTTTTCTCCATTAATTCAATACCATAAGCGGACGACCCCCCCCGGTGTCTGCGATTTAAACGCTTAGTCTTTCTACGCTTAGTCTTTCTACGCATAGCCTTTCTACGCATAGTCTTTCTACGCATAGTCTTTCTACGCATAGCCTTTCTACGCTTCATATTACGGTTCTTAAAAGTTCTTCTACGCATACTTCTAGCCATTTTATATACTAGCATATATAAAAAATTCAACAGAATAAATTCAACATTATTTGCTATAATATAGATAAAATGGCTAATAATGTTGGAAGAGAGCTGGAAGAGAGATGTCTCCATGGTTTAGTATGATTGATGGAGAGATAGTGAAGGGTTATCATCAAATTTATAATAATAAAAACGGACTACTAACACAACTAACACAACTAACTCAGGCTGCGCGGCTGGCTGAATGATCAGCAACGGGGACAACCGACGAGCCCGACGAACCCGACGAACCTCAGAGCACCTAGGAACATGTGGGACATATCCGTGACTGAACTAGTATCCCACGACGAGAGTGGTCCAGTGAACGCATGGGCTTGAAAGAACATATAGGACATATCCGTGACGGAACTCGTATCCCACGACGAGAGTTGGCCATTGAACGCCTCAGCACCACTGAACATACAGGCCATAGTGGTGACAGAACTCGTATCCCACGACGAGAGATCCCCATTGAACGCCCCAGCACCACTGAACATAGCATGCATATCGGTGACAGAACTCGTATCCCACGACGAGATATCCCCATTGAACGCCCCAGCTAGACTGAACATAAGGGACATATCGGTGACTGAACTCGTATCCCAGACCTCGATCGGTCCGTACTCTTGCAGGAGTATCGGGTCTTGGGAATCGTTCAGATATAGCTTGACAGCCTCTCGGGTCGTCTCATTGGTCATTGGTTGATATCTCGTCTTCAAGAGACGCGTGACAACCTCATTCACGCGTGTGACTCCTTGGGGATCTTTGCCATCGATGTTCACGCGATAGTTCCGCGAACGGATATTGCATAAAGCGATGTCATTGGCAAGCGAGTCAGCGTCGAACATGTCTAGGATGGACATTTCTCTGTGATTGGCACAGATGGTCAAGACATCTTGGAAGAGAGCTACCTCCATGTCAATTCGTGAGTTTAGTATGGTTTAGTATGGTTTCGTATGTTTGAGATAGATTGAAGGTTATCATCAAATTTAATAAAAACGGACCAGAACCTACATTTAATCACCAACCTAATCGGTCATACATTACACAATCATCACATTAGTAGGCGATCTTACAGATCAAGCCATTCGTCGGATCCCTCTGGATCATCTCGGGGTCTAGGTTAACGATACCGAGCTCGTAGGTCGTGAAGAGCTTCATGTCGTCAATCACCTTTGAGGAACCGAAGTACTCGTGGCCGATCACGGGGCCTTGGATGTCGTGGCCCCACGTGGAGAAGATTTGACCATCCACGATCATCGGTCGCCGATTCGGCACGACGAAGGAATACAGGGCCTCGCAGTCTCGGACGACGGTTTGTCCCAACGATGAAGGGAAGATCCAGACGCCATCGATTCGGATCGGATGGTAGGGCGTGACGAGGAGATCGGAGACCTGGACGAGAGCGGCTGTTCCCTCGGGGCACTCGGTTCGCACGATGCACTCGAGCGGCATGTACGAGTGGTTCCCCTGTTCGTCCACCGTATAGACCATATCTCCCTTCACAAGGTCCTCCACCGGCGTCTTCCAGACGCCGTCGGTCATATCCCTGACCCAGACCAGCGACCCCGAGGCACAGCATGAGCCACCAGCGGTGTTGTAAGAGGCCATCGTGATAGGGGCCATCTGAGAAGACCGAGAATAGCGGTCGTCGGGGCGCGCTACGGCGGCTCCGTATCTGGCGCTGTCGCTGCCGCTCATCACGGTATTCTTCGGCGGAGGCATCGCGTCGAAGATCTCCGAGACCTCATCCCGGATCGTCTCAAACATGGTGGAGCCGAAGTTGGAGACACCTTTGTCCTTGAAGTTGTTGCAGATCTCCCGCTGATATGCCCCCAAGAGGGATCGCAGATAGTGCTTTCCCCATCGCTCGAACCATCCTCCGGTAGAGCCTTCGGTCGTCATGTTCAGGCCCTGTTTCACCTGATCCTTGAAGTCCTCAAGGATGTTCTGGATATAGCGAGTCTTCCCATCCATCGCTACCATCTCCTCGATGAATGTATCCAGGGCTGGGCGATAGCTCGTATCCCCGCACACCTGCCTCTCTAAGGCTCCCTCCAGGATATCGCAAGCCCTCAAGCGGAACATCTGATCCTTGAGAGAGATCGTGTCCTCCGTCAATCTGTCGGTCTCAGCGATGGTGCGCGACCCATGAGTCAGCGTGAGGCTCTTGATGCTTACTTTGCCTTCTTTGCTTACTTTGCCTACTTTGCCTACTTTGCCTACTTTGCCAGTCAGACGGAGATGGCGATCTTGACCGTACTTCAGGGAGTCGATCTGAACGGTGTCTTCTGAGTCATCCTCAAAGACAACCTTGAGGCTCGCATCCATGAGCGCCGTCGTGTAGAAGTTGCTGAGGCCATGGATGAAGATGTTCCCCAAGAGAGAGGCGTCCGGGATGTAAGAGAATCCGTCGCCACCCGACATCTTGGAGATGTTTCGGAGGAGTTGCGAGTCCAGATTATAGCCGAAGCCATAGCAGTTGATCATGCAGCGATATCCGTGAGTCGTGTAGTATCGTTCCAGCATCCCCTCGTGGCCCCTCGGAGGCTCGATGTTCGGAATACCATCCGTCAGCAAGAAGATCGCCTGAAGCCGATCTTTGCTCTCTGTGGTACGCAGGATCTCCATGGACTGGTGAAGGCCTTCCCAGATATTGGTGGTATACAGCGGCTTCAGGGCATCCAGCTTCAGCGTAATCGCTCGCTTGTTGGCTGGCGAGCACACCTGATGGGCCACGATGGTCTTAGCGACGTTGGTGTAGGTGACGATGGATAGATGGTCGTGTCCGTTCATCGTGGCCAGGACGGTCTTCGCGGCGGCGACGGTCAGGGATAAGACCGAGAACCCATCGCCGATATCCTCACCCGACGAAGACTTGAGAGTCGCCTCTGCGCCCATAGATCCAGAGACATCGATGCACAAGACAATATCCACGGCTCGCCTCTCGGATCCTACCGCAGAGACCGCAGAGACCTCGGGCATCCGAATAGACACGAGGGTCCCTGAAGCTAAAGCCGTCATCTCCAGAGAGTAGGTGTCGGGAGTGATATCATCATCTTCATCCTGGATCGCCTGGACCCTGCTCTCCGCCTGGAGCTGCTCGTCCGTCAGCTTGACCCGAATACTCTCAATAGAGCGCTTCATCGCCTTGTTTGGCGACAGCTCAATAATGCTCAGAGGAACACGGCTCAATGGGCAGGTGCCCTTGGACTGGAGCCACGTGGTGATGGCTCTCCTTTCGTAGGTGTGGCCCTCGGGGCACGAGACCGGATCGTCCATCAAGGAGCCAGTGATGGGACAGTAGAAGTCCTCGGGGACGAAGACCTGAGGGGTGGAGGGTGAGCTCATAGTGTTTTGAGTGTTTTGAGAGTTTTGAGTGTTTTGAGAGTTTTGAGTGTTTTGAGAGTTTTGAGAGTTTTGAGTGTTTTGAGAGTTTTGAGAGTTTTGAGAGTTCGGTAGTCCTTGATAGTTTATTGAGAGCTATCCTGTTGGACCATCAAATTTATAAAATTTATCACATTGTTTTTCGTTTCAGCTGGAAGATGGCTCTCTCTTTGGGATCTCTCCAGCTATCGAGCGTATGCTTCTCGTGGAAGACGATCGTTCGTGGACCCTTCCCCGTATCGAAGAAATGTTCCCAGTTCAGGAGGGCCACATCGGTATCCACGATCTGGATCATCTTATCGCTGGTGACCTTGCCTCCGGGAGCGAATCCTAGTTTGGTGTAGACCTTCAGGAGCTCTTGAATCACTCGCGAGTTCTGGGTGGAGCCTTGGATCGTGCATTCGATGAGGGCTCCTGAATTGACCTCTCCCCGTAAGCCCGCGAAGTAGGTGATATTCGGAGTGAGTTTTGCGAATATCGCGTCAAACGGTCTCACGATCTCGCAGTCGGGATCCACCGCGATCCCACCATGGTCTCGCATGAGCAAGAGCCTAAAGCGATCGGTGATGTAGGCCAGAGGGATCGTGGTGTCCCTGTAGCTATTAATGTAAGGGTCGTCCTCGTAGATGGTCCAGAGCTCGTTGCCCCAGAGCCGATGCTTGTACCCCAAGCCCTCGTGGACCGACTTCATCTGGGCCACGAGGGCTCCCAGCTTCTCCGGAATCTGGGAGCCGATCCAGATCTGGTGGATCATGCGCGGGATCGGAGAAATCGGAGCCTGTTGTCCCTGTACGATCCGTAGATCGTAGGAGGTATCGTATCGCTTGAGGTCATTCCTCAAGGTGTAGATCGTATAGACAGCGACACAGAGAGCGACCGCCAAGACAAGGGTGCCATAGCGATATGGATCCATAATAGTATATAATGTGAACCGATTATATATCTGACAATTTTCCGAAGTAGGTGTATAGAAGAATGGAGGTGTATAAGATACTGCTGCTGCTGCTGTTGGCGATCGGACTCCTGATCATCGGTTGCTATATTCATCGTCGTGTAACGCGAGTGTCGCATCCTATCTACGACATCTACAACGGCCCAGAGTGGGATAGTTATCGTCTGGGAGATGTCATTAAGGGATGGCTTACCGACAATGATCCCGACTACCTTACATCGGTCCACGAGCGGTGGCCGAATAGCATCGGAGACAAGTATATGAAACACGTGGGCTACCCGGAAACATTCGAGAAGAACGATATGCCCACCTTGCGGGATATATTCTCAACCATCTCGGATGAAGGACCCGACCGTGAAACCGCGGTGATCCATGTCAGGTTAGGAGACATCGTCAAGCATGCGTGGAAAAATACATATGTAAGGGATATGGCGTACTACAAACGAATGCTGAAATCAATGAGAGAGCATCCAGAGATCCGTAAGGTTCGGATCATAGCGGGGGCCCATCTAAATGAAAATAGGAAGGCATCAAGCGAATTACTCCATGATATCATGGGCGTCTTTAAGGGATATGACACGCAGCTGGTCCTCACCCACAATCCCGATAAAGACTTCTACTACATGTGTCATAGCAAGTACTTCGTGAAATCTGGGGGAGGGTTCTCAAACCTGATCGAAAAGTACGTGAGAGAGAATGGTGGCACCGTATTCTCAGAAGACGATGCAGGCGCAGACATATTTGTCCCCATATAATCAACGATAAGGTATGGGGTACACGGTATATTGGGTCCTGGCAATCTGCGTGGCAATCTTGATCCTCTATAGTCTTAGTCTTAACGCGACAGATGCGAAAGCGTCATCTGCACCGATCACAAAGAACATGAAGGCAGTCTTCGTGGGATGTGCGCGGGACATCGAAACACAAGTATCCCATTCACTCCAAGACATGATCCGATTAGCGAGCGAGTTCGATGACTATGTGATTTTGATCTATGAGAACGACTCCTCAGATAATACCGCCGACCGAATCAGGGATGTATCTAAACAGAATCCTCGGGTGAAATTAATCAGTGAGAAAAACATCCCAGGAACTCGCACACAGCGTCTGGCCCACGGACGCAACCTTCTCCTCACTATGGCTAGAACGACGTATTATGATTTTGATTTTCTCGTTGTGATGGATATGGATTATACGCGATCAAATACGGACAGTATAGCATCGATAGCTGAACAGATGCCACTGGAATACTCCGGGGTCACAGCCGTCTCCAGGAAGACATACTATGATTGGTGGGCCTTCCGTTCTTCAGAACTACGTCTGGATTACGATTGCCATAAAGAGAAACATTTGAGAGAGGGTGAGGGAGAGGGAGAGGGTGAGGGAGGATGCGACGCGTGGGGGAGTCTCTGGGGCCGTAAACTAAATACCAAACTACGGAAAGTTGAGTCTGCATTCAACGGCATAGGGATATATCGTTTATCTAATATCCCCTCCGAAGCTACATATATAGGGGAGACCCCTGAAGGGGCCGAAGTATGTGAACACGTGGCATTTAACTCTCATCTATCCAATTTATATATAGACCCGCGCCTGGTTACCTCGACTTGGGATGACTAGCTATTTTGTAAGTTCACTTCGTCTTTGTGATCGTGGTCCCTCTTGGGAGTTTCCCAATCGTCTCCGTAAAACCTGCGCATGATCTCAGCAGAATTGCTGGGGGTCTTTATACGGAGGTGGTTCAACGGATGTTCTGTTAATGTGTCGACCTCGTTCAGCTTAAAAAATTCTGCAGGCCACCATCGTCTTTCCTGTTCGCAAGACAAGATATATCTATCCTTCTCTCGGTGGTAGCACATGATATCAATGAATATCTTATCCTTCGTATAGTCGTTATCTGACCGTTTCAGGACGATCTTCAGCAACCCATAATCATCCGGGCGGTCGGATTCCAGGATATGTAATCCGACCGCCTCAAAGTCTCGCTGGATACGTGGATCCTTCAGTAACCTGATGTAATCTTCCTGTTTCATCCCCACATCTATATCGTCGTCCCATTCAATTATCTTCCCTTCGCGAATGCTGCCCAATACTGTCCCAGCATGCGCCCAATAATAGAGGCGATGCTTCTCAAATATCGGCTGAGTCCTTTCAAGGATCCGCAATAATACGGTGTGGATGTGCGTCAATTGCTCGCTATCGTAGCCTTCCGTGGGCGTATCGCGATCAGCCAGAGAGGCCAGAGAGGCCAGAGAGGCCAGAGAGACCAGAGCGACCAGAGAGACCACGATGAGGACGATGAGGATGATTCTGTATGTACGATTGATCTTCATATATACACCATCTGAAAAAAAAGAGAGAGCTCTGATATGCGCTTTACGGTAGGACCTTATCGGGTACAACTCCCCCTCCCGAAAATACACGCCCGATCGTCGCGAAGCCTCCCCAAATACCATACAACAAGCCCGCTCCGAATGATTCCTGTAATCTATCGATCTGGCCCAAGTCCGGTCTGAAATCAGGGTCGTTATAGAGGTGTTGCCACTCGTACAGGATACACAGGAGTGCTACGACGAGCAACGCGACAACTCCCTTTCTAATATAACTCCAGATCTTCATTATACACTAGTTATTATTAAAATATTAGGCCAGATTCGTTAGATTTCTGTAATAAAAAAATATGCTTCAGTACAAATGGAGTATAATCAGCATACAGGTTATTCGTTTGAACGCTTTACACGTAAGACCATGGTTTTGGATTACGGAATCAGTACAAGCTCAACATTTGATGTTGATTTAACAGAAGACTTCGTCGTAGATAAAATGTGCGATGTCTATCTCGATGGTTTCACGACCTTCGATGCAAACATAAATACAGACGCGGATGACATGGCCTTCCTCATTGGATTTGATAATTTGAATATCCATAATTCTACGAATACCCTCAGTTTTAAAGACAAACTCGTGATCCCGAATGATGCGACTAGTCTCACTACGACGAAAGTTCACAAGGGGAAGAAATATAATTTCATCTGCACGGTTCTACCTACAATAATGAATAACATGACTGGAACGATAACCAATGTCGCGGGCGCTAAAGCTTTCAATGATACCGACGGTCGTTTCATAATGGAATTACTTTTCGTGAATCGCGATTAAAGATATTAAAGATATGTGGTAATAATACCATTATGGAATCAATTATGCCTGTTAGGTCAGATGGTCTTTTTCAAAATGTAGGGTATCGCAATGATATCAATACCCAACACAATATCACATTAGATCTGGAGATGACGGGGGATAGTACCGGCTCCGTTGATAGCACGGATAAGAAAACCTTCCGCATCCAATTACAAGATAAAGTCGTCGTTGACCGGTTGA
>Ga0307989_1001787_pt1 | contig 10941 bp, 9 predicted proteins | sample EllFjometagen185_FD_203164 | JGI IMG/M metagenome (GOLD analysis project Ga0307989, IMG submission 203164) | Marine microbial communities from Ellis Fjord, Antarctic Ocean - #185 | ecosystem: Environmental > Aquatic > Marine > Unclassified | place: Southern Ocean | collected 2014-10-08 | reverse complement strand
ATCATTATCGAAAATATAACCATGAGGTGAATAGGGATTATATGTAACGAATAATATTTCGATTTGATTTAGGACTTCAATTTCAACGTTAAATATAGTTAGTTTACGAAAGTTTTTTGGCTCTACTAAGATATTAGTCGCATCTCGCACTACTATTTTTAACTTTTCAAAATTATTCCGGTTATTGACCAAATTGTGGAAAACTCGATTAGTGAATGCACCCTTGATGAATAGTGTATCATAGTCACCATAGTATGTGGACAATATGTCCTCATTATGTAAAAGAGATTCATTTATTATCTTTGTTTCATTATTATTTTCATTGTAGAAAATGGTACTTTCATAACTTCTTACATAGTCTTTATTTGTCGATTTATATTGTTTTAATGATAGTTGGTCAATAAAACTCTTTGTATCTTCAACAACTTTATTAATATCTTTATTATAACTAGCCCCGGTCGATAAAATTACAGCATCTGACAGTACACTATTCGCTATTGATTTCCTGAATAGTGCACCATCAATTAGAGTTGTCTTAGTTTTATATTTTTTAAATCGATCAATTACATATTTCATTTCAGTATTTGTAGAAGGTCCAGCGACAAGTACTTGGCCTTCTTTAGTTATTTCAGCTATTACAATTATACCTAATGGTGTATTAATATTTGTTTTCTCAAAAATTACATATTCAGCAGTTGAGTCTTTTAAACAGTTCATTGCTGTTGCTACCATCATTTTTTCATATAATTTTATTCGTGGTTTTTCTAGCATAGTAATATTATCTATTTTTTCACCATCTAGTCCAATAGAAGTAACAGCTATTGATTCACCTTTGTATTCTTCTATGATACGGTTCAAAGTAGTTGTCTTACCTGCATTCTTTGCAATTCCAATTATTGAAATGACCTTATGATCCTTAAGGTAGGATTTTAGATTAATTGTTATGTCTTCTTTTTCTACGACTATTATATTGATCTAATTTTACATGTGAAGTTATTTCCGGATCAAAAATACCATTTCTTGCAGCTATGCAATCTTCGCAATTACATTCATTATCGTAGTTTGTTGGTCCATGATATGTAGTTATCATACCCTCATAATTTCTCAATATGGTTCTACCTGGTGCTTGAGAGATTATGTAGTTTGGCATAACTGGTATTTTACCACCACCGCCTGGAGCATCTACAACAAATGTTGGAACTGCAATACCACTAATGTGACCTCTAAGTCCTTCAATAATTTCAATACCCTTTGATACAGGGGTTCTAAAGTGTTCTATACCTTTTGAAAGATCGCATTGGTAAATATAGTACGGTCTAACACGAACTTGAATTAATCTTTTGACAAGTTTCTTCATTACATTAACACAATCATTAACACCTTTTAATAATACCGATTGATTTCCAAGTGGGATACCAGCATTAGCCATTAAGTCTAAGGCTTTTTTCGCTTCTGGAGTTAGCTCTTTTGAATGGTTAAAATGTGTATTCACCCAGATTGGATGATACTTCTTAAACATATTCACAAGATCTTCAGTAATACGTTGAGGCATTACTACAGGAGTTCTAGAACCTATACGAATAACACCAACATGGTCTATTTTTCTAAGTTCACTTATTATGTATTCAAGCCTTGCATCGCTAACTAGCAAAGCGTCCCCTCCAGATAGCAAAACATCATTGACCTCTGGATGATGACGAATATATTCAATTGCCTTGTCTACATTATCCATTTTTGAACCAGTATCTTGCTGTCCTGCGAATCTTCTTCTTGTACAATGTCGACAATACATACTACACATATCTGTAATTAAGAAAAGCACTCTATCAGGATAACGATGCGTTAAACCTGGTACTACAGAATCACCATCTTCATGTAATGGGTCTTCTAAATCGTGCATTCCAATATGCATTTCATCTACCATTGGAACTGCTTGTAAACGAACAGGATCTTGTCTATTATCTGGATTTATTAGCGTTAGATAGTACGGAGTAATAGCCATTCTGAATTGACCAAGTACTTGTTCTATTATTTCTAATTCTTTCTCAGATAACTCAATATAGTTTTGTAAGTCCGCTACAGATGTAATCCGATTTTTAACTTGCCATTTCCAACTGTCCCATTCTTCATCAGTTACATTTGGAAAGTACTTAATTCTTCTCTCAAGGTGCTTAGTATATAATTTTACAGCCATGTTATCTCTCCTATGTATAAATTCTTTCAAATAGTTGTTTTATCTTTGGTGCATTGTTTACTAAGTTAAGCGTTAATTCTGCATGTCCTTTTGTATATCCATTCCCAATAATCATTGTTACATCACTTCCAACACCTTCAGCTCCAAGTGCTGCTTTAGTAAAAGAAGTTGCCATACTGAAGAAATACACAATCCCAGTATCCTTGGTAATTAAAATACAACTCATCTCTGTGTTTTGTACATTAACAACGTTTATTGTTACATCAACTGCCTCTTTGTTTGCTTCTAATACTTTTTCATACACTTCCATAGCATTAGTAGCATCTGCAAGTATAACTTCATGACAAAGCTCTAAATCCTTTAATAAGGTAATTTGTTTCTCCTCATTTACAATTCCGATTACCTTACCAGTACTACCAACGTTTTTCATTGCTTGGTATGCACATAAAACACCACTCTTACCAGCAGCACCGATAATAGCTACTGTATCTCCCTCTTTAACAAGTTTATCAACTTGTGCAGGAGCACCTGCAACATCAAGTGCAGCAAGTACCAAATGTTGATCCATATCATTTGGAACCTTTGCAAAAATTCCTGATTCAAATAAAATTGCCTGTCCGACAATATTAACTTGATCGTTTTCTATATTGACTGAATTTATTCTCTCAATTTTCAAAGGAGTTAAAGAAAGAGATACTAGAGTCGCAATCTTATCTCCTACTTTTATTGACTTATCTGGGAAGCTTTTTCCCACCTTAGCTATAGACCCTATCAACATACCCCCACTACCAGTAACGGGATTTTGCATTTTACCCTTGGTCTTAACGATATCTAAAATCATTTTCTCCATTTTAACGACATCATTATCACAAGCCTTTTTAATTTGTGTAAATGATGCACTATCTATATTCAATGTAATAACATCAATCAAGATTTCATTATCAAATATTTCCATTGTATTGTTAACCCTAAGAGCTGCTTGTGGTAATACACCTTTTGGCTCAATAACACGGTTTGTTCCATATTTACAAGTGTTCATTATTGATTCTCCTTCATGTGTAATATCTTTCTGGCTTCGGCTGGAGTAGCAATTTCTCTACCATGTTTTTTGGCAATTTCTACTACCTTTCTTACTAAATCAGCATTTCCTTTAGCCAAAACACCTTTTTCAAGGTATATATTGTCTTCTAATCCAACTCTGACATGTCCTCCATGTACAATTGAAAGTTCAGCTAATGGAAATTCATATCTTCCAATACCAGCAACACTATATGTTGCATGTTCAGGAATGCTATTCTTTAAAAATAGAAAATCTCTTTCTTCACCAATTTGTCCTCCATTGATTCCTAGTACAAAACTGAAATGAAGATGATCTTTTATGATGTTTTTCTTATATAATCTAAGGACCTGGTCAATGTGTGATTTTCCGAAACATTCTAACTCAGGTAATATGTTTCTTTCATATATTTTTTCACTAAAGTAAATTATGTCGTTTTCAGTATTTATGAAGACTTCGTCTCCGCCAAAGTTTACGCTTCCACAATCTAGCGTACACATTGATGGATTTAACGTAATTGGTTGTAGTCTTTCATCATTACTCATTCCGACTGCTCCACCTGTTGAAGGTTGCACTATTAAATCTGAACATCTTTTATTAATTTCGTTCATTACTTGTTTGTATCGTTCTACATTTTGAGTTGGTGTACCATCATCATTTCTAACATGCAAATGAATAATACTAGCTCCTTCTCTATAGGCGTTTAATGCCTCAGTAACAGTCTCTTCAATGGTATAAGGAACATATGAATTATGTTCTTTCAACACCTCTGCACCGCATATTGCAGCAGTGATAATTAGCTTTTCCATTAGAATCTTTGCTTATCCTTAGGAACTATACATGTACCTGAAGCTTTAGCAACTAGTACTTTTTCTTGTAAAACTTTTGCTGCAGAATCATTGATTTCTGGTTGGGCTTGAATTACCTTGTATGCTTCGAATTTCATCTGTCTTGAAGTGTTGCCTTTTTCTGTAATCCATCCTGTTACTTCAACATAGTCTCCAGCGTATAATGGAGCCAAAAATTCAACATTATTGTATGCTCTAAAAAGACCTTCATCTCCATCATTTCTAATCAATAATTCGGTAGCTACATCCCCAAATAATTGTAGTGAAAACGCTCCGTCTACAAGCCCTCCACCATAGTGTGCATGATGTGCACTAAGTCTCATTCTTATCATTACTTTTTCCATTAATATCACTCCATTTCCATTTTCTTAGGATTGTTTATAATTAACGTTGCTTCTGTCGCAGTTACTACTTCTTCTATTGTAAATTCAGGATTATACTCTACAAGGTGCAATCCATCATCTTTCACTTCTATAACTCCCATTTCAGTAACTATGAGATTAACCTGTTTTTTAGCCGTTAAAGGCAATGTACACTCTTTTAAAATCTTTGCTCTTCCTCTGTTTGTATGTGTCATAGCGAGGATTACTTTCTTAGCTCCTGTTACAAGATCCATAGCTCCACCCATTCCCGGAACCATTTTCCCCGGAATAATCCAGTTTGCTAAAGACCCACTTTCGTCTACTTGAAGGCTTCCAAGCACTGTTACATCTACATGTCCACCACGGATAATTCCAAATGAAGTTGCACTATCAAAATACATTCCGCCAGGTAACAACGTAACCGGTTGACCACCAGCGTTTGTAATATCATTATCCACTTTGTCTTCTGTAGGTGCAGGACCTAGTCCAATTAGACCGTTTTCGGACTGTAAAAATATTTGAATATTGGTTGGTACAAAGTTACCAACTAAAGTAGGTAATCCAATACCTAAATTAACTACATCTCCATCATTAAATTCTTTCGCAACACGTTTTGCTATGAAGTTTTTTAGTTCTTTTTTATCCATTTTGAACCTCCTCAACGATATTATCAATAAAAATATGAGGGGTCAGTACATGATCTGGATTCATTTCATCTACTAGTTTGCGCGCTAGAACGATAACGTGTTTTGTCGCAGTTGCCATAACTGGGTTGAAATTGCGTGTTGTCTTAGTATATTGTGTATTTCCAAATTTATCTACTTTGCTACCATATAGTAATGCTAGGTCAGCCTTCATAGAGGGTTCTAATATGTACTTTTTGCCCTCTAGAGAGATGATTTTCTTACCATTTTCTACTACTGTACCTATTCCTGTAGGAGTAAGTATTCCACCTAGTCCAGCCCCACCAGCTCTAATTTGTTCAGCAAGTGTTCCTTGAGGAACTAAAAGTACCTCCATTTTATCATCACTCATTAGTTGTCCAGCCATTGGATTTAAGCCAATATGTGAAGCTACCAATTTTTTGACTTGACCGTTGGTTATTAATTTTCCTACACCCTTGTCAATAAAGCCAGCATCGTTACAGATTATTGTTAAGTCTCTAACATTAATCTTTACAAGCTCATCAATAAGAAGTTCTGGCGTTCCAACTGCCATGAATCCTCCAACCATAATACTCATTCCATCAAAGACAAAATCTTTGAGTTGTTCGAGTTTGATTAGTTTATTCATTCTGTCACCTTCTTTTTAGGAGGCATCATTTCTGCTTCCCCTTTTATTACTACTTCATCATTTTGATTTGTTGCTATACAATCAAAATAGACTCTATTTCGTTCTATGTTAATTTCTCTAACTATAACAAGCGCCTTAATAACATCTCCAAAATAGACAGGACGTTTGAACTTCAAGCTCTGTCCTACGTATATTGATCCGTTACCCGGTAAATCCATACCAAATACCTTGCTGAATAAAGATCCAACATACATCCCGTGACTTATGCGTTTCTTAAACATAGTTTTAGATGCATAATCACTGTCAAAATGGGCGGGATTAAAATCATTTGTTATCTGTCCAAATGTTTCTACATTTACTTCTTTAATCTCTACAACTTGAAAAGCTTGATCTCCGACTTTAATTTGATTAATAGTTTTTCCTATCATAATAGCCTCCTAATAAAAATAAAAAGAGCAATTTATGAAATAAATCATAAACAGCTCATCATTTTAAATGACAATGAATAAAGAGTGTCTCTATTCATCAAATAATGTTATATGAACACAACATTACTTTCGGCGATAGTTCCATTCCTTAAAAACATTTAGGGTTCATCCTATTAGCATCTTTTAAGTACCTAAACTAACGCTCCTCTGTATTTTTGTTAATTACTTTAACGTCATTATTATACTGTACGATGTAAGCGTTGTCAACCTTATTTGTAGGATTTTACAAAAAATAAAACGCATAAAAATATGCGCTTTATTTGACTGTTATTCTAATTGTTTTCTCTTCATAGTAATTCGAAGATATGGTGATTGTTGCGGTTCCTCTTTTACCGATTGATTTCACATAGAATCCAATACTTCCACCAATTAAAGCAACATTCGTTGGACCAATGATTTCAACCGGTCCTTCTACTTTAATATTTAGTACTTCATTTGAATATAAGAGTGGATTACCTAGATGATCTAAATGTTTTACAATGACTCTTGTAGTTTCATAGGTTGTTGTCTCTTTAATCTCGTTGTTATCACAGAACACGTGTAAGTCGTTCTTATGAGATGAGCCAAGTTTTTTATTTATTACAACTACTTTGTCCTTGATTCCTTCAAAACGGTATTCAACTGATTCTAGACCCCATTTACCTACATACAGTTCATATAGTTTCGCAGCATGATCAATTGACATTTTGTATTTGAGTAAGACAATACCCATTTGCAGTTTATAACGGAGTGGTAAATTCATTCCGTGTTTCATGATGTATAACAGGATATTTTTAACTTTGGTTGCATCTTTATCACTGAATTTCTCATTGTCATGAATTAGATTTCCTATAAAGTCATCAACGATAATTGGTGAGTGTGGTAAATTTGGATATCTATCTGATGGGTAGAATTCACCAATAAAGTCTTCATTAATATAGAATTTCACACTATCGACATTCGTTAATAAATATACTTCTTTAATTTCTCCAGCTTCTCTATCACCGATATTTAAGTTGGAAGCAACCTCTAAGAATACATCCGTATCATCTTGTGATTTATATACTCCTGCGGCCATTTTAGGGATTCTAAACATGTCCATAACTCCATGGTAACAAATGCGGTCTCCACTACCAAAATCTTTGTGGGTATTATAATCAAACATACACCAACCAATTGCCCCACTTACATTATCGTATTTATATGAATCATTTTGCACTTTTAAATGTCTTTTTACTTGATTTTCGCGATGAACTTCATCGTCAAATTTCTTTGTTGGATACATGTGTCCATTATATTCAGTAACTAAATATGGAACATTCTTTTTAGAGATCTTTTTAGCTTTAACTACACCTTCATTATCTCCTCTATGAACGAAATCATTATACGTGTATACATCTTCAAATATATGACTTCCCGGAAAGTTTCTTACGCCTCCAGTAGGTCTTGTTGTATCGTATAACTTTGCGACACGATTTGTTTCTTTATAGAACTCATCATTATCTGGTGATTCATTGATTCTCACACCCCAAATAAAGACACTTGGATGATTGTAATCTCGATAGATCATTTCTTTAACAGTTTCAATCGCAACTTCTTGCCATTCTTTGTTACCGATATGTTGCCAACCAGGTAGTTCATTAAAGACCAATAACCCAATTTCATCACAACGATCTAAAAAGTGTTTACTAGGTGGATAATGACTACTTCTAACAGTATTCACTCCTAGTTCATATTTTAAGATGTCAGCATCTAATTTTTGAGCTGTACTAGGCATTGCGTATCCAACATATGGATACGATTGATGACGGTTTAGCCCAATTAATTTTATATGTTCATTGTTGAGGAAGAATCCTTCAGTCGTCATCTTAATCATGCGGTTTGCAAATGTTGATTTAAATGCGACTTTGTCTTCCATAATGATTTCTAGTTCGTACAAATTCGGTTCCTCTAAAGTCCACAAATCAAGATATACTTTTTCTAATACTAGGATCTCTTTTTTCTTTAAGTCGTACTCTCTTTCAAAGAAGTAAACCAATTGATTATCCTTGTAAATATTGAATTTAAATACGGTATCTTTTGGTGTGTATGTCTCTAAGAATAAACGAACGTTTAATTCATCGTTGTCTACGTGAATAAAGGCATTATCAATGTAATTCATTTCCTTTTCTTCAATATAGACTTCTCTGTAGATACCACCGTAAGTTAGGTAGTCTACAACAAATCCATGAGGAGGAATATCTTTTCTTTCAGTTGAATCGACCATTACAAACAACGTGTTTTCACCGTTAATTAGTTTTCTGGTTATCTCCATACTAAAAGGTGTATAACCACCTTTATGGGTAACAATTAGTTTACCATTTAAATACACCTCAGCATACTCCATGACACCTTCGAAATGAAGGACGTATCTTTTGCGTGCTGTCTTTTCCATTGTAAATACTTTTTGGTAACTAGATATAAATTGATAATCCAGTTCACTAAAGTTATTAAATGGAAGCTCAATATTGGTGTGTGGTAAAGCTATTTTTTTACTTTTTGGGAATGATTGGATATATTCTTCTTTATACTCAGGAACATAACTCCAATCATGATTTAAATAAGTTGTATTAAATTGTATTTTCCCCATTTGATTCACCTCGTTTAACCTTTAACTCTGCAAGAATTTCTTCATATTTTTCTTCAGTAAGTATATGTTTTTTATTGAATATATATTGCCCAACGATTAGTCCGAATATCGGTAAAATAAACATCATAAGTGACATTCCGTTTAATGTCGCCGTAGATTGAACCGCTCTAATTACTTCTCCAGTATTTACATCTTCTACCGGTTGAACAAATTTAATAATCGTAAGTCCAACACCAATAACACCTAATGAAAGACCCATTGCTAATTTTACCACAAAAGTTTGAACACTAAAAGCAAGAGCTTCACTTCGTTTACCAGTTTTTAATTCTCCGTATTCAACTGTATCACTCAACATAACAGTTTGTAATACCATAAACATTCCTTGTCCAAAGAAGATTGGTGCTCCAAATGCAAATAATAATGCAACGCTATTTCCTAGGAAGAATGCATTTACAAATAGTAAGATAAATCCACCTAATTGTAAGAAGATTGCAACGTTATAAATCTGTTTTCTTTTTAGTTTTTTACTTACTATCCCATAAGCCAAACTACCAAATACTTGTAGTACTCCAGCTGCAGCCATGAAGAGAACAAATAAATCAGCATCACCAATACTGTAAGTCATGTAATAAATTGCTACACCACTTGTAATATAGAGTGTGAAGTTGATAATTAATACGACAATCATCACTACCAATAATTGGTCATTTTGTTTTAATAATTCAAACATATCTCTAACGGTCTTTTTAGGTTCTTTAACCATAATTTTCTCTTTAACGTTTGATACAGTAACTATCTCAGTAGCAATAAATATGACAGCGACAATAATACTTAAGTAGAACAGACCAACGATTTCATTGCTGATCGCTTCTCCACCACCTAATATTTTTGAAATACTAACATATCCAGCTGCGATAATGAAGTACCCAATACTAGTGAACAATCTAGTTAAAATTGTAATGCTTTCTCTTTCTTTTTGGCTACTTGATAACGAAGGTATCATACTCCAAAATGGGATATCCATTAATGTATATGTCATTCCCCATAAGGTATAAAGTAATGTTACAAATATTTTTTGAAGTGCACTATTTGTTGCAAATCCCGGATTGGTAAATAAGACTACTAATACAACGGCATTTAAAACTGTACCAATTAAGATCCAAGGTCTAAACTTACCCCATCTAGATTCAGTTCTTTCAACGATTGTTCCCATGATTGGATCATTTACTGCGTCCCATACACGTACAACCATCATCATTATCCCAATGAATGCTGCATTAATTAATAATAAATCAGTAAAGTAATAAAGCATTACTGTACTCATTGCAAACATCATGTCTTTACCCATTCCACCTAGTGCGAATGATATCTTAGTTCTAAAGCTAATCTTTTCCATTTTTGTTCTCCTCTTGTTCTAGTATGAATACCCTACTTCCAAAATCCTCCAACATCATTACCTTGTCATTTTGACCTGTTCCTGTAAAGGTGTGATGTAATAATAACGCTGCATTCTCTAGTTGACTACTCGTGAGCACTTTTTCGAATTTATCGGCTTCAAACAAGTAATTGTTGGCAACTATGTTATGCAGAAAATGATTGACCTTTAGTTTTATTGGTAAAGCTTCATTTACCAATGTACCAAAAGTCCTGATGTTCATGAATTGTGTTCTTGACTTAATATTATATGTACCCTGATCTAATCCTTTGATTTGAATTGTATCAAATCCAGGATTAGGAATCGCTAGTTTTTGGAAGTATCCAAGTAATGCTTTGGTATTGGATTTATTTATTACCATCCAGACAGTATAATTGGTATCATAAACACTTCTTAATCTGACAAATCTCCCAAATTGGAATAGCTGTCGGTGTTCTTTGTAAAACTTAATCTGTTCTTTGATAATCTTCTCATCAAATTTCGTGAGTTGCGTTAAGTCCAATTCATACCCTAGAACGCCGAAACAAGTTACATTAAATCTTGTTTCTAATGGGGTATGTCTAAAGACTTGATGAGATCTATCTCCACTGACGTGATTACTGATTGTAGATAGTGGATAAATCATACTTGTTCCCTCTTGAATAAGTAATCTTTCA
>Ga0307989_1001785_pt1 | contig 10962 bp, 28 predicted proteins | sample EllFjometagen185_FD_203164 | JGI IMG/M metagenome (GOLD analysis project Ga0307989, IMG submission 203164) | Marine microbial communities from Ellis Fjord, Antarctic Ocean - #185 | ecosystem: Environmental > Aquatic > Marine > Unclassified | place: Southern Ocean | collected 2014-10-08 | reverse complement strand
GAAATAATAGCAGGGGGTTGTCCGTGGTATCGTCAAGGCGAACTCCTTGTAGCAGACGCGTTCCCATTTCCTGTTGTCAACACATGGGAATTGTTTAGTGCCCGTACACAGTGCTACACCGTTGCCAGAGGACATTTACTAGATGTACTAGCTAGTCACTACACAGAGCCTAATATGAGTGTGTACGCATCCAGTGTTAAAATGAAAAAGAAGAGTTATTACCAGCCAAGTTCTTTTGACATGAATATATATTTGGGTTTCATAGATAAGTCAATTTATGCCATGTATTTAGAGCTTTTACTACTTGACTATTTAAGCGATAGCCTATATACTATTACACAGATGAATAGTAATGGAAATTTTGTACATATAAAAGGAGAACTAAAGTGAGATGAGGGTAAAACAAATTAGTAAACCAAGGGATAATTGTAGACAATGTGTTCTCAACGACTGTTTGGATATACGTGGGTACATCCCTAACTGTGGATTCCTTTATGAAGATAATTTCAAAAACTTTATTGAAGCAGAAGACGGTGATTACCTTTTTGATGAAAAAGCTAAAACTATTACTAGAGCATAAAAGGAGAACAAAATGACAGAACATGATGTAATAAACAGTGGGTATTCCACAAGGGATCTATGTAGTATACTAGAAGACATGAGAGCCATGCACAAAACCCATAACTATAGTTACATGGAAGGACTGATTGAAGAATTACAGTATAGAGCGAGTCGAATGGAAAGTGCTATAGAAGATGTGGACAATATTAAACGTAATGAGGAAAGGCGTGTAAAGCTTAAAGCTGAAATAAAAGTGTTGAGAGCAGAGAAAGAGGCGTTAGAAGAGTCAAAGGGATTAGAGTCATGAAAAAGTTACTGTTTCTATTATACGTAAAACTGATTAGACCACATACTGAACACAAATTGAATAAAATCTTTGAGCGTGTAAACCCTACTAAATCTACTATATGGGATACAGTTAAGCACTTGCCTTTAAAAGAGTTTAGTGCTTTTATAAATAAATATGAATACAAACCTGATTTGCTAGGTGGGATTGTTGATCATAGTTTCAGTTATGACAACCCCAATCAATTTTTTAGTAATATAACATATAATGTTGATTGCGATAATTGGGCCCGGATATGGTATCTATGGTGTAGGTGCAATGGACACCTGCCTCAAGAAGTGGTGGTTACTACTAAAGAGCATATGATAGGCGATTCACATGTAATATGTGTTGCCAAGTACAGAGGCAAGTTTTGGCTACTGGATTACAAACCATATGGACGTTTTCCTAATTTTGATGAAGCAGTACAGGCGGTAACACGTCACTGGACTAAATATACTAAAGAAAATCTAATGTGGACAAGATTTACGGGAATACAAAAAGCGGGGTTAAAAACATGACAATAAATTGGAAAGCAGTATGGACAAAAATAGTTAATTGGTTTATACGCTATGGTAAGTACGTTATAGGTATACTTGCAGTAGTTACTATAGGAATTATCACGGTAACAACTCTTAATAAGTTTGGTTCAATAAAACTATTTACTACAATAAAAGAATGGGCTTTTTTAAAAGACCGTGGGTACAAAAAGAAAAAAGATGCCATTGTAGACAAAGAAACAGGTACTGTTATTGATATACCTGAACCTTACCAAGATGAAACAGTAACAGGTATTGGGCACACAGAGGAAGTAACAATAGGTGATGTTGCAACGCATGAGGAGGCTGTTGACGAGTCCGAAAACGAAAAGACGTGTCCAAGTACCACTTTGGGTGACAAAGACGCTACAAGGGCTGTTCAGCCTTCTCTAAACGATAGTGTGTCCACATCGGATACCGTAGATAATCCCCCTGTGGAGATACAACATAAAGTTGTTGATAGAAAAAACGTGGAACCAATTGAAAACAGTGCTAAAGACGTATTGACAAACAAGCGTAAATAGTATAGACTGTATTTAAGTTAATAATAGGAGAACGATTATGAAAGTAAAAATGAATACAAGTGATAATCAATGTGCTTATAACTCCGCGATCATATGTCCGTTTTGTGGGCAAATATTTACAGATTCATGGGAAGATGCACCTGACGAAGATGATAATGATGTTAGTTGTGGGAGTTGTGGCCGAGAGTTTTATGTAAACAAGCAAATAGATGTCACTTACTCATCCATGCCAAACTATAAAATATATGGTAGTTGGGATGTTGGTGACATTGTAGAAGACGGAATTGATGTTATTGAAGACGAAGACTGGGCTAATAAACACGGAGCACAGAGTTGTGAGGTAGTAAAATGAGTTTAAAAAATTGCCCGTTTTGTGGGTGTCAAATGGAGTTATACACGCCTTGGTTTTGTAATGAAGAAGAGAAGAGTATAAGACATATTGGTTTTGACTGCATTTTATTTACGGTTAGTTTTGCACACTACGAAAATGCAGAATCAGCAACTAACGCATGGAACAGAAGAAGTGAGGTAGTAAAATGACAAGTTTAGACCAAATGTTAGATGCAATTGACTATTATGAGTCACATTACGACAATTTATCAGATCAAGAACGATGGGAATACGCAGAACTGGAATTTAATCTAAGTATTGAGTACAATAGAGAGGAAGAATATGGACAATAAAGAAAAAGAAAAAGAAAAAGAAAGCAAATTGTACAGTACTGTTATAAAGTATACAGAAGAAGGGGACACAAACTCAACTAATAATGACATCACTTTTTCTATGTCCAGTATTTGCTATGACATGGGATACATTGTAATGCAAACCGACAGGTGGGCAATTGATGCTAGTCCAGAAGGTATTCAAGAATTTATGGACATGATAAATGATTTCATGAACAGAAGTAAAGTAGATACGAAGGGTGGGGTATGAACGCGTTAGTGTTTGTTGTCAAAATATGGTTGTCAATACTATGTTTAATAATAATGGGTGTAACGATAGTTATTTTATCTCCTATTTTAATACCTTATTTAGTAATTGATTGGGTGATTGGATTGAGTAAACAAATAAATATGGGGGAACAATTATGACAGTTTTATTAACAATAGAGTATAATAAGGAAGAATATGAGTGTAGTTAGTACAAATATCCAACATACTGCAAGCGTGATTACAGTAACAATGGGCACACATGAACTAAATTCTGTACCATCTGTGTCTGATAACATGAGTACAGATATGGCATATTATAACTATGATTCAGAGTTTGGTGAATGGTTCATAGTTGAACCGCCCGCACCAATAAGTAATACGTATGGGCAGCAAGCAGTTAGGGGTGACATTTATGGTTTCACAGACAACCCAGAAGCAGACTACTATATCAATAACCTATCTGAGCTTATAAATGTAACTTCTATAGATGTATTTGATATTGATGCTTTTAAACACTATGAAGAAGAGTTTATAGATACTCGTGATTGGGATGATAGACATTTTCTTTATAAAGGACGACAATTACATAAAGTAGCAGGTGTACATAAAATCATGAGTTTTAGGCAAACTCCTCCTGCTAATAAGTGTTTGTATATAAAAAGAAAGAGGAGAAAGTAATGAGTGGAATTGATCGTGATTGGCTTGCAGTTGATATAGTTGGGATAGTAGAGGATATGGCAGTAAGAAGACAAACGAATGGAGAAAGTCCTCTTGATGTGTTAGATTACCTTCATGATGTGATGACACGTGCTATAGGTAATGCAATGAGTACTATTATGGGAAACGAGGGGGAACAATTATGACAGTTTTATTAACAATATGGCAGGTACTAAGCATAGTAATGATATGCATGGGCTACGGATTCTTCTTGGGTTGGCTAAGAGGAAAGTACAAAGCAAATAATACAGAGTGGTAAAAAGGAGAAGACATGAAAACGGTAATAAGTGTGGAAATAGGTGATGATGATAATTTGGAACGGATTCAACGAATAGCACATGTAGATGATGCGTTTGCATTTATACATGAGTACCAGCAGTATTTGAGAACACAGTACAAGTACGTAGAGCCTGAAAACAGAGATGACATCAGTGCAATGAGAACGGTGTTTTCAGACATGTTGTTTGAAAACGGGTTAGTGCTTGACGCGTTGTATTCATAGAAGAGGAGGGGGAAGACATGAAAGAAGGAATTGGATTTATAATTTATATGCTAATAGGTATGGGTACAGGGGTGTGTATGGTTGCCTACAGTGTGTGTGCAATAAGAGAATGGGTGGAGACAACAAGAGGATATAGATTTATAGATGACTTGGTAATGCTTATACTTGTCCTGTGTTTGTCTCTCATACTTGTGCTTGTTCCACTATGGGCTTTACTCACACAGTATTCATAGAAAGGAGAATGAAATGAAATATAAGAAAATAGGATTAATAATCATACTAGTAATTATTTTCCTCTGTGTTGGGAACGTAGCACATGCATACACACCGCTTACCCAAGAGCAAGCAGATAACTATGTAGCATCTATTGCCTATGATGATTTACTTAATATTGTTATAGACTACGATTATTTGGAGCACACTGTACCACAGGTTGTATTACCGCGTACAGATTACGTGCTGTTTGAGACAGATTTAACAGTAAACTATGCCACGGGGTTACGTATCAATCACAGCAAATTTAGTTATGTGATTGACATTCCCGATCAGATCGTGTATAATTTTATAGAACCAGCAAAGCCAAGTGTGTTCATACCAGTGATTTCATTTGTGCTAGGTACAGGGCTTGGTGTATTAATAGGGGGACTTTTATGAAAACAATTATAAAATATAGTGGAAAGGGAATTGAAGAATCATTGAAATGGTTAAAAGAAAATAGGGGTAATCCCGATAAAAGGGAAGGGGTAACATATATGGAAGAATGGGTTGTTAAAGCCCAAGAGTATACTGCTAATCCTATAACAGTGGTATCTAATGATTAAAAGCATACGACTACGAAACTTTCAAAGCCATAGAGACAATGTGTTTGATTTCACTACAGGTGTAAATAGCGTTATAGGTATTTCTGATGCGGGAAAAACAGCTTGTATACGAGCATTGAAATGGATAACCACTAATCGTCCACTTGGTAATGCTTTTGTAAGCAATTGGGCTAAAGAGTCAAAACCAGACAAAAATGGAGTTGTTGACGACAAGAAGGCTAAACAAATTCTGCCTTGTATAGTGACTATAACAACTACTGACCATTTAGTGGAACGCTATAAAATGGGGCTTAAAAACACTTATACAGTTGACGGCGTAGAACTAGAAGCAGTGGGCACAAGTGTACCGCAAGAAGTTGTGGATGCCCTTAATTTCGATAACATAAACATACAATATCAACTAGATGCACCATTTTTGCTTACGGAAACAAGTGGTGAAGTAGCTCGTATGCTAAACAAAATAGTGAAGCTTGATGACATAGATTCTACTACACGTGCAATAATTTCTTATAAACGAAAATTAGAGAGCAGTGAAAAGAGTCTTGTGTATGAAATAAACATACTTGAAAAGGAACTTACTGACACAGACATAAGTGGTATAGAAACCACTTTAGAACTATATGAATTGATTAACGAGAAGTGTGTTACTATAACAAAGGAAATTGAGGTACTAGACGATAATGTAAACAACGTACATTTTATTGAATCCCGGTTGGAGAAAGAAGCCTTGATTTTACTCATGGAGCAAAAACTAAAATCACTGGACAGCATGTTTGACAGCAGAAATGAAGTCAGTAAAGAAATAACTGCTATAGCAAATAAAATAGAAGATGTGGGTGATTACGAAACAGCTATACGTGAAAGCAGTTGGATTTATGATATAGAAATAGATAAAATAGATAAGGTATTTAAGACTCGTAAAGAAATCAATACAGATTTAACTGCGTTAATTAATTGGCTAGCTAATGCCAACGCGTTACAACTAAAACCAGTGTATGACATAGATGAAAGTGTTATCGACACTTTGTTTACTAAAAGGAAACATGTGGAATCCGAGATTTCAGTACTTGACAAGATCATACAAAGTGTGGTATCATCAACTAAGTGTATAAAAACGAAAGAGTTGGAGATAGTTGATTTGATAGCAAGTTTGGGAAGTGTTTGTCCCACCTGTGGGCAGAAACTAGAAGGAGAAATAGTGTGAGTGAGAATGTACAAGATAGAGAAAGGCGATATAATCAATTAGAAGAGCATATTGACCAACTAGCAAAGGATGGAAGAATAAATATAAGCGACCCGTTTATTCACAAATATTATCCTACACTAGAACAAAAAGAATTACAACTACTACGTTCGTTGGTAATAGAAATAAGTACCAAAAATAAACTATATTTGAGGACTTTAAAAGACATTGCACACCAAGCCCTTTCCTATGAAATGGATGTGTATCAAATAATAGATGCTGATTTTGAGACAGGATACGACACAATAATTAGAATAACAAGAGAAGCAATACAGGAGGAAGTATGAAATTTTTAGCAACAAGCGACTGGCATTTGCAACACACACGACCTAGATGTAGAGTCGATGATTGGTATCAAACTATGAGATCACGTTTACAATGGATGACTGGTTTAATAAACGAGTACCAATGTCCTATTCTTGTCGCAGGTGATATTTTTGATTCGGGAACAAACACGATGGAATTGGAAAACATGACTATAAGTGAGTTAAAAAAAGCTGAGTATCCTATAATTACTATTGCAGGTAATCATGACCTCGCTTATCGTAGTTTAAAACAGATAAAGAAATCTAGTTATTGGGTATTGGCGCAAACAAACATTATACAGCATTTATTTGGGGGGCACACCATAGATGGTATAGGCTCAGTATTTGGTAAGAGTTTTGGTGAAGAATGGGAAAGCCCTGTCAATGTTTTCATGACTCATGCCTCGGTATATCCTACATCTAACATACCCTTTTTCATGCCAGATGCGTTAAGTGCAGAGGAAATGTTAAACCGTTTTCCTGACTGTGAAGTTGTAATTACGGGCGATATACATGAGTCCTTCTATTTTCAAAAAGACGGTAGGACGTTAATTAATGGTGGGGGAATAATTAGACTTGAAGCAGATAAAAAGTACACAGTGCCCACAGTATATCTTTATGAAGACGGAGTAGTAACACCTTTCCCAGCACCTATTGTTATTGATAACGTTGTTCAAGAATATTTAATAGAGGAAAAAGCACGTGATACTCGAATCTCAGCATTTGTAGAGAAATTGAGTACTAGTGCTGAAATAGGATTAAGCTTTAAAGACAATGTAGAATTAGGGTTTAGAACAAATAAAGTAAGACCAGTGGTAAAGGAATTGGTGCTAAGAGCAATGGAGGACAGTTTATGCGATTTAGAATAAAGCAACACTATTATCAAGGCGATGGGTGGTTATACGATGTTTATTGGTTTGACGAAGAAATGAATAATTGGACTAGGTATGAAACACCATTTAATTCTTTGACAGAAGCAGAAGAAGATGCCTCAGTTATTAAACGATTTGTGGAAGCAGAAATGTCAGATGAAGTTGTAAGTGAGTTTGAGTTATGAGAACCACACAATACTCGGAGTCCATGGATTATGAATTGGGTGCTTCGACAAATGTTGATGCTATAGCCGAACTAACAACGGCTTTAAATGATATAAAGTGTTTGATTCACCGACATCGTACATGGACGGGTATGGGATGGAAACAACACCATTTAGGAGATTTCGTAGCAAACAAGATAATCAAGATTATAGACAACACAATAGGAGAAATAGATGATTGAAGAACAGTATTTAAAAGATCAGTTATATGAGAACAAACAACAAAGACTAGCTGAAGAACATAGAAAGAGTATGGATAATTTAAGACATGAAACAGTGGTATCTGAATTATGGAAACAGTGTGCAATTCTTGAAAAAAGACTTAATGAGATAAAAACAAGCAATAAATAAGGGAGAAACAAATGGACAGTAGGACATGGGAAGCACGTAAACGCCAAATACAGGCTGACAAAGATCAGGTAAGCCGTGACAAAGGTAAATTAGAGAACATCATGGATAATTTGGAAAAGACTTTTAGCTGTAGTGATTTAGAAGAGGCAAAGAAATTATTGGCTACAAAAAAGGCTAAGTTGGTTAAGACCGATGAACAAATCGAATTGTTGTCAGAGGAACTAGAAGCATATGATTGGGACGTATAAACCCTATAGAACACGGTTTGATAAACTGCGTGGACGTATAGAAGAAAGGCAGAGCAAGTTAGATGCAAAGCATAGTATTCACACTACTATCCTCCAGTCTGTTATTGACGCCGAAGAAGCACAAGCGTTTATTACACGTATAGCCGAGGACACACAGGGACAGTTAAAAGTACATATAGAGGATATTGTGTCCATGGCTATGGCAACTATACTAGATAACCCCTATACATTTGAACTTGATTTTGTACCTCGTAACAACCGAGTAGAGTGTGATTTATGGTTTGCACGAAATGGTAATCGAGTTGCTCCTATAGACGCAAGTGGTGGTGGAGCCGTGGATATAGCTAGTTTTGCTTGTAGAATAGCACTTTGGAGTTTGGGGACTACTGATAACGTGTTGGTATTTGATGAACCATTTAAATTTGCTTCACGAAATTATCAACCACTACTAGGTGAATTACTCAGTAAATTAAGTGCGCAATTAAGCTTGCAGATAATTCAAGTAACACATAATCCATCACTAGTTGAAAGCAGTGATACTGTTATAACAGTATCTAAGAATAAAGACGAAGACACATCGTGTATACAAAAGGAGACTAAATGATTATAGACAATACACTTTACATGCTTATACATGTAATCATAGGATGTTATGGCATGTACGTAGCATATGTAACAGCTTGTAGTATACCCTACATTGAAGAAGACTGCATGGAGATGGAGATGGGGGTTAATCCCATGGAGTTAAAATTAAAAACTATATTTACAGTAGTGTTTGTACTTTATCTCAGTATTGATCACATAGTGCAACATTTAGGTGGATTGGTGTGAAACGAATTACTCAACTAGATTATGAAATACTAAAACGTATACCGCTGTTTCCTGAAGAGAAAAGTAGGAGCACAATACTAAGTGAAATAAAAAGGGCGTATCCCGATGGACGATACAATCGATTAACCACAGCAGGATTTGATGCCAATTTGCTTAAATACACGAAAATGTTTATGCTTGCCGAAGATAAGGACATACCAGATAGCTTGTTTTTTGAAGACATGTATGATGACGCCGACTGTTTGCAGTCCACGTTGAAGCCCATAAATTTAGAATGGGTGCAATCAAACATAGGACAATTTCTGGATAGTGATGAGGATGAAATTTATCAACAATTAATAGGGGTTGCACATCATAGTACAAGGGATGGATGGTATAAACAAAGCCGTTATCACTTGGGCTAAAAATAAAGAGTAGATTAATTTCTACTCTTTTTTTGTGTTTGTGGGCACCTCAGGTTCTTTCTTACCAAAACCACTTGCTAGTTTACCCACAGCGTTTGCACCCATGTATATCATGGTAATTGTTAACCACTGTTGCCCGTCTATAATTCCCGTAAATGCCATAACAGATGCTATAATAAATGCTATGAATTTCTTAGGAGCTACTTTATTCCATATGTAATCTACGTTTTTCCAGTTTATTTTAAATTTAAATGACATTATATTAACCATAGTCCTATGTAAACGGGTATAAGTGCTAATATAATAACAATTATTTCAATCAACCTTATTTTCTTCTCTCGTTTCTTGTCAAGTACATCCTGCTGTTCTTTGTTTAAACCACCAAGTTCTTTTTGTTGCCTAGCCACAGGGCATGTGTCTGACCTGTGTAAATAAAAGTCTTGGAACCCTTGTTTTATTTCATCTATCTTGGTTTCCACGGATTCAAATTTCTTTTCCACGGATTCACGAAGCAACTGAAACTCATCTCTCATATCATTAATAGCCTTCTTTAGCCCATTCTTGTTTATAGTATGGTCTAAATCGTTAGCGATGTTTTCGACTTTCTTTAGTCCAAATGTTAATTCATCTACTCTTTTCGTGTTGCTTCGACTTCGACTCTCATTTGATTTAGTGTCTTCGGCTATTCTAATTAATTCTGTTGTCACTAGTGGCTCCTATAACTTTACTTTATACGATTTATTCTATACCATTTACTAAAATTTATCAAGGTAGGGCTCAATCCACTTTATTTTATGATCGGTGTTACAGTACTTGTACCACTTGTACGGTGTGCCTACATGAATGAGTTTGCCTCCGTGTTTAAACCCCAACATTCTACAAAGTTTGTACACTGTGCTGTTTGAGTAGCTCACTGTTTGTATCATACGTGTGTTATCATTGAAATAAGTTTGTGAACGCCGTAGCCAAAAAGTACGAAGGGGGTCAAACACTACTGTTTTAACGTCTTTGGTGTACAAACTTTGAATATCTAAACTCGCTAACAAAGCTATTGAAGCACCTAGACTATACCCTGTAATAACCACCTTCTTATAAGGTCTGACAGCATCTAATAATTGTTGACGCATTATCATATAGTGTTTTAGGTATCCACCATGAGCAAACACAGTTTCATATGCAAAACTAATTCTACGTGGAAATATCATAGCATCTGTTAGCCAATCCTGCGTACTGTTACTCGCGGTAAAAGCAATTATAGCTGTGTCGCCATGAATCTGTAGTGTGCCATCTATAACTCGTTTTGTTTCTTCTTTGTAGTCATATAAATGCTGTAGTATATTTGTTGGCTTCATGATTGCGTTATATGCTTGGCGTGCTGTATTCATTGCTTACCTCTCCTTGCTTGAAAACTTTATCTCTACTTTTACCAAAAAAACATTAACCATAATATTGTTCCATGTGCTAATCCCCATGATAGTGGAAATGTCATTAATATCATAAGTAGTGTAATCATAATAGCTCCTTTTTTACATGTCCACCATTGCCAATGCTCTAGCAGTCGCC
>Ga0307989_1001784_pt1 | contig 10963 bp, 14 predicted proteins | sample EllFjometagen185_FD_203164 | JGI IMG/M metagenome (GOLD analysis project Ga0307989, IMG submission 203164) | Marine microbial communities from Ellis Fjord, Antarctic Ocean - #185 | ecosystem: Environmental > Aquatic > Marine > Unclassified | place: Southern Ocean | collected 2014-10-08 | reverse complement strand
CATTTATGCAATCGGCAAGTAGAAAGATACCAATTCAATATTCAAACAGACCTACAGGACAAAAATTCCAAGGTAAACAAGATTCAAATATACCTTTGAAAATTAACTCTGCAGGAGTAATTCCGGTAATCTTTGCTGTTACATTGCTAAGTATTCCAACAACAGTTATGAACTTCATACCTGGTATATCAGATTCAACACTCGGACTATGGTTAACTGAAATGTTCAGTTATCAAAGACCTCTTGGATATGTTGTATATGTAGGATTGATATTTGTATTTGCATTCTTCTATGCATTTGTACAAATTAACCCAGAAAAAATTGCTAAAAACCTACAAACTCAAAATGCCTATGTTCCTGGTGTTAGACCAGGTATAGACACAGAAAATTATGTCTCAAGATTATTATTTAAAATTACAGTTGTCGGGGCTAGTTATTTAGTATTAATTGCCTCATTACCAATCTTCGCTTCAATGATCTTCGGTCTGCCATCTTATGTTCAAATTGGTGGAACAAGTTTATTAATCGTCGTTGGGGTAGCTATTGAAACTACAAAGCAAATTAAAACACAAGCACAAGAACAAAAATACAGTGGTTTCATTAAGTAGGTGACTACACTATGAAAATACTTGTGATGGGCCCTCCTGGAGCAGGAAAAGGTAGCCAATCAGCAAAAATAGTGGAAAGTTACAACATACCAAGTATTTCAACAGGACAGATGTTTAGAGAAGCTTTTAATAATAATGATCCTGTTGGAATTAAAGCTATGGAATATATTAAAAACGGAAACCTAGTTAGTGATGAAATCACTAATGAATTAGTAAGACATAGACTAATAAAAGAAGATGCAGAAAGAAGTTTTCTATTAGATGGTTATCCAAGAACAGTTACTCAAGCTGTTGCACTTGATGAGATGTTAGATAAAATGGGTACTAGTTTAACTGTTGTTATCAATATTTTATCAAGTAATGATGTTTTGTTTGAACGTATGGAAGCACGCCGAGTTTGTAAAACATGTGGAGCTACTTATCATTTGAAATTCAAAAAGCCAGCGAAAGATGGTATTTGTGATTTAGATGGTGGAGAACTCTACCAAAGAGAAGACGATACATTAGAATCAGTTAAGAATCGTCTAGAAATATATGAATCTAAAACTAAACCTCTGTTAGATTACTATGATAAAAAAGGAATACTATATAATATTAATGGGATGCAACCTTTTGACAAGGTGTATTCTGATATTGAATTAGTGTTACGTGACTTATAAATGGTAACTATTAAATCAAAGAGAGAAATTGAATTGATGAAAATAGCAGGACGAATTGTTGGTCTTGCTCATCAAGAAGTTAAGAAACATATTAAACCCGGAGTAACAACGTATGAATTAGATAGAATTGTAGAACAAGTTGTTAGAAAGAATAACGCTATTCCTTCATTTAAAGGTTATGGTGGATTCCCAGGAAGTGCATGTACTTCTGTGAATGAGCAAGTTGTTCATGGTATTCCAAGTAAAAAGGTGGTTCTAAAGACTGGCGACATTATCGGTATCGATATTGGAGCAATGTATAAAGGATACCACGGAGATAGCGCTTGGTCTTATCCAGTAGGACAAGTTAGTGAAAAAGCACAGCAGTTACTTGATGTAACTAAACAATCACTTTTTGAAGGCTTGAAGAAAGCAAAAGCAGGAAATAGATTATCAGATATATCTCATGCTATTCAAACTTATGCGGAATCATTCGGATATAGTATTGTAAGAGAATTTGTAGGACATGGTGTTGGTAAACAATTACATGAAGATCCACAAATTCCGAATTATGGACTTCCCGGAAAGGGAACTTTACTTAAAGCAGGTATGACATTTGCAATAGAACCAATGGTTAACATGGGTAAAAAAGAAGTAAGAGTTTTAAAAGATAATTGGACTACCGTTACAGTAGATAAGAAATTAAGTGCTCACTTTGAACACTCAATCTTAATTACAGAGGGTGATTGTATCATCTTCACAACGGTTTAAAGGAGGAATCTGCATGGCTAAAGAAGAAAAATTAGAAATGGAAGGTAAAGTTATTGAAGCATTACCTAACACTCAGTTCTTAGTTGAACTACCAAACGGACATCGAGTAAAAGCACACGTTTCTGGTAAAATCCGTATGTATTACATTCGCATTCTACCAGGTGACAAGGTTACGATAGAGTTATCACCGTACGATTTAACACGTGGGCGTATAACATATAGACATAAATAAATATTTGAAGTTTATAAAACTCCAAAGGAGGATTTAAAAAATGAAAGTAAGAGCATCAGTAAAGAAAATTTGTGATAAATGCAAAATCGTTAAACGCAAGGGTAAAGTAATGGTTATTTGCGAAAATCCAAAACATAAACAAAGACAAGGTTAATAGGAGGTGCACATATGGCACGTATATCAGGTGTAGATATTCCTAGAGATAAACGTATAGTTATTTCTTTAACATATGTTTTCGGTATTGGGAAGACAACAGCGATGAAAATATTAGCAGCTGCAGAAGTTTCTGAGGAAACACGAGTAAAGAACCTTACAGAAGATGAACTAGGTCGTATTCGTATTGAAGTTGCAAATGTAAAAACAGAAGGGGATTTACGTAGAGAAGTTTCCCTTAATATTAAGAGATTACAAGAAATTGGAAGTTATAGAGGAATGCGTCACCGTAACGGGTTACCAACTCGTGGACAAAATACGAGAAATAATGCTCGTACACGTAAAGGTCCACGTAGAACTATAGCTAACAAGAAGAAATAGGAGGATAAAAATATGGCACGTAAACAAAGAACTAAACGTCGTGTGAAAAAGAATATTCCTTCAGGAGTAGCGCATATTCATTCGACTTTCAATAACACAATAATTACAATAACAGATCCTACTGGTAACGCTATTGCTTGGAGCAGTGCAGGAGCTTTAGGATTTAAAGGGAGCCGTAAATCAACTCCATTTGCAGCACAAATGTCAGGTGAAGCCTGTGCAAAAGCTGCTATGGAACACGGCGTTCAAAGAGTTGAAGTTTCAGTAAAAGGACCTGGTCCTGGACGTGAAGCAGCAATAAGATCACTACAAACTGCAGGATTAGAAATTACAGCTATAAGAGATGTAACACCAATTCCACATAACGGATGTCGTCCACCAAAACGACCTCGTGGATAATTGGAACAAAAACAAGGGAGGTTATTCACTTGAAAGATTTAAAATTTGAGAAACCAATTACTACTATTGATGTAGCAAGTGATAGTGGTAACTACGGGAAGTTCACTATTTCTCCATTAGAACGTGGATATGGTGTAACACTCGGGAACTCACTTCGAAGAATTTTGTTATCATCTTTACCTGGATCAGCTATAATAAACTGTGAAATTGATAATGTAGAACATGAGTTCTCAAGTATCGAAGGTGTAGTTGAAGACGTAACTGCAATTGTTCTTAATTTAAAAGAAGTCGTTCTAAAAATCGATAATGATGATCCAAATATTGAGAAACGTTTAGAAATCTATGTAGAAGGTCCAAAAGTTATAACTGCAAAAGATATAATTTGTGACAACGAAGTAGAAGTAATAAACGGAGATCAACACATTGCTACCTTAAATAAAGGAAAATTCCGTATGATTATGGTAGCGAGAAAAGGAATTGGGTACGTAAGTGCAGATCAAAATAAAGAATACAACAACATGGTTGGAGTAATCCCTATTGATAGTATTTACACACCGGTTTCAAGAGTACAATATGATGTAACCAATGCATCTTCAGGCGTATTCCAAGAGGACAAACTAATCCTTGATGTATGGACTAACGGAGCTTTAACTTCACAAGAAGCAATAGGTATTGCTGCTAAAATGCTAATAGAGCATTTAGAAGTAGTCGTTGAACTTAGTGAAAAAGCAAAAGAAGAAGATTATATGGTTGAGAGAGAGAGTGAACAAAACTCTCAAATTCTAGAAATGCAAATTGAAGATTTAGATTTATCAGTAAGAAGTTATAACTGCTTGAAACGCGCAGGGATCAATACCGTAGATGAACTAACACAAAAATCAGAAGAAGACATGATGAAAGTTAGAAACTTAGGTAAAAAATCTCTTAAAGAAGTTAAACAAAAACTGGATGAACTTGGTCTTGGGTTAGCTAGACATTAATAGGAGGTAAAATTAATGGCTGGATATAGTAAACTTAATCGTAGAAGTGATCAAAGAAAAGCAATGTTAAGAGACTTAGTAACTCACTTAATTATTCATGAAAAAATCACTACTACCGAAACAAAAGCTAAAGAATTACAACGCCTTGCAGACAAAATGGTAACATTAGGTAAAAAAGGCACACTTGCACACATAAGAAGAGCTGCTCAAACAGTAAGATTCTTAGATGCAGGTAATGACAAAAATGCAGTACAAAAATTATTTGAAGATATTGCGCCTCGTTTCAAAGACAGAAACGGTGGATATACTAGAATTTATAAAGTTGGGCCAAGACGTGGAGACGCAACTCCTATGGCTATAATTGAATTCGTAGAATAATTGTAAAAGACAAGCTCATTGAGCTTGTTTTTTTGTACAATAAAAATGTTATATGTATCGCTTTTTAAGGTATAATTTGATATAATTAGACGTTAAATGGAGTTGATGATTATGAACATTATAGAAATCAAGAATTTATCATATTCCTACTCAGAAGACATACCTGCCTTACACAATGTTAATCTTACAATCAAAAAAGGTGAATGGGTATCTGTCCTTGGACATAACGGAAGTGGGAAGTCTACACTTGCTAAGTTAATAATTGGATTATTAAAAGCAGACGAAGGCGAAATATATGTTGAAGATGTATTATTGTCTGAAGACACAGTTCATGACATTAGAAAAAAAATCGGTATAGTATTTCAAAATCCTGATAATCAATTTGTTGGGGTTACAGTGGAAGACGATATTGCTTTTGGTATGGAAAATCTTGGATTTGAAAGAGAATTAATGATTCAAAAAATAGATGAATACTCAAAAAAAGTAGATATGAATGAATATCTTAAAAAGGAGCCACATGCCCTAAGTGGTGGACAAAAACAAAGAGTAGCTATTGCTGGAATACTTGCTATGAATACAGACATAATAATTTTCGATGAAGCTACATCAATGCTTGATCCAAAAGGACGAGAATCAATTATGGAGTATATAATGGAACTGAATAGGGATGGAAAAACAATCATTTCAATTACTCACGAGATGAAAGAAGCAGTTAATTCAGATAAAATAATTATACTAAAAGAAGGAGAAGTATTAGCTATCGGAGAAACTAATACTATCCTAAACGATAAAGAAACACTAAATTCATCTAATTTGGAACTATTGCTTCCATTAAAATTGTTATATAAATTAGATGAGGCAAATATCAATAATGAGAAAGTGAAAGATATCTTATGGCAATTAAGTTTGAACAAGTAAATTTCTCTTACCCATCATTTGATGGTAAAAACTTCTCCGCGTTAGAAAATATAAATCTAGAAATAGAACAAAAGGGTGAATTTATTACTCTTATTGGTGAAACTGGAAGTGGGAAATCAACTTTAGTTCAACATATGAATGCATTAATTAGACCGGTATCTGGATCGGTTACAATTTATGGAATAAAAATAGAGAAAAACACAAATAAAAACAAAAAAATCAAACTTAATCCTCTTCGTCAGAAAGTAGGACTTGTTTTTCAATTTCCAGAATATCAATTGTTTGAAGAGACAGTCTTAAAAGACATAATCTTTGGACCTAAGAATTTCGGTGTTCCTGAAGAAACTGCTATTGAAAGAGCCAAGGAAATAATCAAACATGTTGGATTGAATGAAAGCTACTTAGAAAGAAGCCCTTTTAATTTGTCAGGTGGAGAGAAAAAAAGAGTATCTATTGCAGGAATTCTAGCAATGGATCCTGATATATTAGTGCTTGATGAACCGACAAGTGGACTAGATCCTAAAGGTAGAGATGCTTTGTTAAATCTATTCACTTCGATTCATAATAACCTTAATAAAACAGTAATCATTATTACACATGATATGAATACTGTATATAAGTATGCAAATAGAGTTCTTGTTATGCATGATGGAAAACTCGTATTTGATGGAAAACCAAATGATTTATTTGAGGAAGAAAACATCAAAGAGTGGAATCTTGATCTTCCAGACATCATTGAAATCACAAATCAATTGCAATCTAAACTTAATATAAAGTTCAAGTCAAAGCCTCACAATGTTGATGAGTTATTTGAACTCGTTAAGGAGGTATTGCTATGAAAAATATTATAGTTGGTCAATATATTCCTGGAGATAGTTTCCTTTACAAAATGGACCCAAGAAGTAAACTAATAGCACTGATGATATTGATGATAAGTGCATTCATTTTCAAAGATATTTCTCACATAATATTTATGCTGATAGGCGTTCTTATCATCTTAAAAGTAGGTGGTATTCCTGTAATGAGAATTGCAAAAGGATTAAGACCTATAATGATTTTATTATTGTTTACATTTTCGTTCCAAGTAGTATTTATTAAAACTGGAGCTCCAGTTTTTGATACTGTTCTTATACTGACATATTTGAATCTTGGAATAATGATATTGATAATATTAGTTTGGTATTTCACAAGAAAGTATATAAAATACAGATTCCTATATTTGATTTTTGTGATTTTTGGTATACTCACAATGCTTTCGTTATATAACCCAGGATCAATCATTAGTTCTAGTGATTTTGTAATTTATAAAGATGGATTGCTTGGAGCATCATTCATCATGATAAGACTTATAATAATTGTGACACTTTCTACTATATTAACACTTACTACTAAACCTACAGATTTAAATTTAGGATTAGAAAAAATATTGAAACCATTAAAATTAGTCAAGATAAACTCTGAAGAAATTGCATTGATTATTTCAATTGCACTAAGATATATTCCAACTTTACTCGATGAAGCTAATAAGATAATGTTAGCACAAGCAAGCCGTGGGGTAGATTTCTCTGAAGGCAAGATGAAAGATAAGGTAATGCAAATAATCAGTTTACTTGTTCCTATGTTCATCATCAGTTTTAAAAGAAGTGATGACCTTGCAAATGCAATGGAGGCAAGAAGTTTTATCCCAGGAAATCCAAGAACAAGAATACACATGCTATCATGGCAAAATAGAGATACCTTAGTAATGATATTTTGCAGTGCTGTATTAATAACAACAATATTAGTAAGGGTATTTATGTAGATGGAAAAGATAGATTTAATAAAGAAATATTACCAGTCCTGGATAAACGAAGATATTGAATCATTGAAGTCCTGCTTGAATAGACCTAAGTTTGGAATAAGAAATTTTTTTAAGGATTTATTATTTTCTGTTAAAGATATAGAATTCGAGTTTAAAAAATACAAAATTGTATCTTATATAATTTCGAATTTTGAAAAAAATGACGAAGTATGTTATTGTGATATTGTCTTTGAGTATATTTACAAAAATACATCTTTAAAAGTTGATGTCTCTACGAAAATTATATTTGAGAACAATAAGATTATTCGAGTATTTGAATTGCTCTATAATCCTAATTATACTCGTATAAAATGCATAGTATCTTATGATGGGTCAGTTTTTAGCGGATTTCAAAGACAACTTAATGAAAGAACAGTTCAGGGGGACATTGAAAAAGGATTAAAGTACCTAACAAAAGAAGATATTACTATTCATTCAAGTGGGAGAACTGATAAAGGTGTTCATGCATTGAATCAAGTATTCCATTTTGACACTTTGAGTAAAATTGATCCAAATAATTTTTGGAGAGTATTGAGAAGTTATTTACCAGATACAATTTATATCAAATCGAGTTCAAAAGTTCAAAATACATTTCATAGTAGATTTGATGTTGCTTCAAAAGAATACATGTATGTAATTAACTATAAAGAATACGACCCAATAAAGAGAAATTATGAGTGGTTTGTAAAAAAATTTGATATTGATATATTTACAAGTGAGTTAAAGAAAATTGTTGGAACACATGATTTTTCGAGTTTTACAAAAACTAACGAAGATAAAGAAAAAATACGAACAATCTATGATGTTAAGATAGAAAAAACTGATTCTCACCTATTTGTATCAGTAATTGGAAAAGGATTTTTAAGGTATATGGTAAGATATTTAATTGGAACAATGATGGAAATAGCTTCGGGGAATACGAAGCTTTCAATTATTGATTTTATTAATCTAAAGAACCCATCAGAGGTCGAATGGAAAGCTCCAGGTGGGGGACTATATTTGAAAGAGGTGATTCATTATGAATGACATTATATATAGTGAACTAAACTTTGATAAAGCGGCTATCCTGAAATTGTATAAGGATAATGAATGGACGTTGTACACAGAAAATCCAAAGAAATTATTTGAAGGAATTATGAACTCCTTATATTGCTATGGGGCCTATGATAAGAAAAAGTTAGTAGGACTTGTTAGAGTAGTTGGAGATAGCAGTACAATAGTTTATATTCAAGATATCCTAATTCTTAAGAGCTATCAAAACAAGGGAATTGGTACAAAACTATTATCTGATATCATATACAAGTATAAAGGTGTGAGACAATTAATTCTTACAACTGATAACTCAGTGATGCAGAAGAAATTCTATGAGAAAAATGGATTCGTTGAATTTATTGATTCAAATTTAGTAGGGTTTAGATTAAAAAAATAAAAGATATTCTCATTTTATTGAGAATATCTTTTTTATTAATTTCCAGCTATTGTAACGTTTTTGATTTTTATGATTTTAGGACCAATAAATCCATTAAGTTTTTGTAGTTCTTTTGAGAAATACATCTCCTGTTCAACTTTTGTTGCATTTCCTGTTAGACTTCCTAGAGTAACTGGAGTAGATGTTTTTCCGTCAAAATATAGTCCCAATCTAATCTCTCCACCAAAGTTTCCTGTAATGACCTCCATTTGGAAATCTGAGAAATTTAGTAATTTTAAATGTGGATTTTTGGTTAATTCTTCAATGGATTTACTACCAGCGTTAACTACGATGTTAGTTACTCCACCTGTAGGTTCAATATTAAGATAATCTGCGAATCTTTTATTGGCTAAATATCTTAGTATCTTTCCATCTTGAATCATTTGAATTTCTTTTAAGAATAATCCGTCTCCATCATAGTACCTCGAACGTGTAGAGTTCTTTACTTCTGGATTTAGACTTATACTTACTTTGTCACCAATAATATCACCAGATTGAATCATATCTCCAATTTTAACTTGTGATATTCCTTGATAAACTAATTCTGATGATGTTTTAGCTCCAAAGTAATCAAAGAAGGTCCTTACTGCATCTCCTGTCAATATTACAGGAAGGTCTTTTATTGCTTTTAAAGGTACAGCTTGAGCTCTTAATTTCGTTTTTAGTAGTGTCTCTTTGACGGTTTCCTTGATCCACTGTGAATCATAATCTGAAAAGTCCAGCACTTCAAATAATTCAACTTCTTCAACACCAGATTTTGATTCAGTAACTAATTCAATTTGCCCACTATATGCATCATATTCAACGTCCAAACCTTTAGAGTTTACTACTCTGATGTGTTTCTCATTAATAAAGAATTCACATGAGTTAATGAATGCACCTTCAATATAATTTTCTTTACTATATAAGTCATTAACTAAATTTGAGATATGTTCAATTACATTACCTTCTCCAAACTTGCTTTCTAGTTTTTTAGGTACATCATCAGTTGGTTCTACAAGACCATAATATTCATTGTAAACAAATGATGCAGCAAGTGATGCATTATCAACTTTTTTACCTATTTCTTCCAAAGACATTGTTGGAGAAACTTTTGTATTACTTGATCCTTTAAATTCCTTTCCTTCTTTTTCGAAGTTTCGGTATACTGTCAGGTTAATGTGAGATACATCTTTACCACGAGTCATATTCAATTCTTCTTTGACGAAAAACAATTCCGTAGACGTTGTTTTAGTTTCAGTAATTTTGTACTCATCAACATTCTTTTTGCTTTCAAGCAATTCAATAATATTCTTGATCATTATCCTAACCTCCCAACAGCTTTGATGTAAGTTCCACCAGTAGAAGTTTTTACCCACTCTTTGTAACCTTTTCCACAAGCTCCTGTTCCACTAAGTATCATATCTTCATTAGATGACACCATTGAAATAGACTTAAGTAAATCAGGAACATATCCTGATAATAATACTGGGCTAATTACTTTTCCAGAAAACTCTCCATCAATTATTTCTCTACCTTTAGCTATCATACATTGAATTCCCCAGTTTTTAGGGTCTTCCATACCGCTAAAATATCCTTCTAATATATATCCTTTTTTAATTGATTTAACCATATCTTCTAATGAATCAGATCCTCCTTCAAAGAAAGTATTTGTCATACGTGCATATGCTTTTCTTTCAAAGCTTTCTCGTCTACCATTTCCAGTTGGAACTGTTCCTAGTTTTAGAGCACTTAACAAATCACTAATACCAGATTTTAAAATACTGTTCTCAATTATCAAAGTATTTGTTCCTAAAGTACCTTCATCATCAAATAAATAAGTTCCTACTTCAACAGCGCTTTTAGCACCATCACGCATATTTACTTTCTCACTAGCAATCTCACGCCCAATAAATTCTTCACCTTTAGCACGGTTTTTAACGAACATATCCATTTCAACACCATGCCCAAAAGCTTCATGAGCAATTAAACCACTTACTGCAGGATCGCATATAATTTCATATTCACCTGGTTTCACTCTTTTTGCTTCATATAAACTAATAACACTATTAGCTACAATATCAATCTTATCTTTTGCTTGATCAAAAATTTCATAACCGATAAGACCACTAAAACCTTCAAAGTCATATTTAACTTTTTCGTCTTTTCTCGCTATTGCGACAAGAGTCATATTTGTGTATAAAATACTTTGTTCTAA
>Ga0307989_1001783_pt1 | contig 10968 bp, 8 predicted proteins | sample EllFjometagen185_FD_203164 | JGI IMG/M metagenome (GOLD analysis project Ga0307989, IMG submission 203164) | Marine microbial communities from Ellis Fjord, Antarctic Ocean - #185 | ecosystem: Environmental > Aquatic > Marine > Unclassified | place: Southern Ocean | collected 2014-10-08 | reverse complement strand
TCGGAACAAAAATATTCCTTTTTTTTATTTTAGTTTCATCTTAGATTAAAATCGCCAAAAAAAGAATGATTGATTATACTGATTTAAAAAATACAAATCTCTCCCTAAAGGAGACAGTTAGAATCATGATGGTTTTAACCTTAGAATAAAATCAAACTGGTAGTTATTCATAACTTAGCAAGGTAATATTATGGGATTTGATCATTTAGCATTTATCAGTGAAATCAGTATTAGCCAGAAAAAATTTAAAATATTCAGTTTAAAACTATTGGAAAAAATAACTGGTAAGTCATTAAAAAAACTACCGATTTCTATTAAAATTTTGTTAGAACAGGTATTAAGACATCAGGACAATATTATCATCACTCAAAAAGATATACATAATCTGATGGATTGGTCTTCCCAACCCCAAAGCAATGCAGAAATACCTTTTAAACCTTCCCGTGTTGTTTTACAGGATTTTACCGGGGTTCCGGCCCTGGTAGATTTAGCTGCTCTACGCAGTGCTATGGTGGAGATGAATGCCGACCCAAATTTAATTAAACCACAAATCCCAGTGGATTTGATCATTGATCACTCAATACAGGTGGACTTTTTCGGAGCGCAGGATTCATTAGTGAAAAATATGGATTTGGAATTCGAGCGCAATCAGGAGCGGTATGAATTTTTGAAATGGGGACAAAGTGCTTTTGAGCATCTCAAGGTATTTCCTCCGGGGATTGGTATTATCCACCAGGTGAACCTGGAACATCTGGCAGATGTTATTCATGAAAAAGAGGGGTTTTGCTTTCCGGATACCTTGGTGGGAACAGATTCTCATACAACCATGATTAACGGGCTTGGTGTTTTAGGTTGGGGTGTCGGTGGTATTGAAGCTGAAGCAGCCATGTTAGGGCAACCGATTTATTTGCGTTTACCAGAGGTGGTTGGTTTTAAACTGATAGGGCAAATGCCAGAAGGTATCACTGCCACCGATTTAGTATTAAGGATTGTAGAAATATTGCGCCAAAAAGGAGTGGTGGAAAAATTCGTAGAATTTTTTGGTCCGGGTCTATCCGGTTTAAATTTAGCTGATCGTGCGACTATTGCAAATATGGCCCCTGAGTATGGAGCGACCATGGGATTTTTTCCAGTTGATCATCAAACACTGGATTATCTTAAAGCGACTGGCCGTTCAGAGTCACAAATTAAAATGGTAGAAGTCTATTGTCAGGAACAGGGATTGTTTCGAACGGATGATTCGGCTGAACCTGTTTTTAGTGATATGGTGGAATTGGATTTGGCCACAGTGGTTCCATCGTTAGCCGGACCGAAACGACCACAGGATCGGATTGAACTTCGACAAATGAAAACAAAATGGCATGAATTGCTAACAGCTCCGATCCTCAATCAAGGTTTTGAACTACCTGAAACAGAATTAGCGAATACAGGAAGTGTTACCCGAGATAAGGTTTTTGATCTAAAACATGGCTCAGTAGTCATTGCTGCGATAACTTCCTGCACTAATACCAGTAACCCATCGGTAATGCTGGCAGCAGGCCTAATCGCCAAAAAAGCCTTTTTAAAAGGATTAAAAACCAAACCCTGGGTAAAAACGTCTTTGGCACCTGGTTCCAGAGTTGTCACAGAGTATTTAAAAAAGGCTGATTTGGAAAAAGCTTTAAGTGAATTGGGGTTTCATACAGTGGGCTATGGTTGTACGACATGTATTGGTAATTCAGGACCTATCGCAGATGATATTAGAAAAGTAGTTGAAGCGGAAAACCTGGTGGTAGCATCGGTTTTATCAGGTAATCGCAACTTTGAAGGAAGGATTAATCCTGATGTAAGAGCCAACTTCCTGGCCAGTCCTCCTTTAGTGGTTGCATATGCAATTGCCGGAAGGGTTGATATCGACTTTAAAACTGAACCCCTAGGAAAAGACGAAAAAGGACAAAATATCATGCTAAAAGATATCTGGCCTTCCAGTCAGGAGATACAGGCACTGATTAATCTAATTCATCCTGAAATGTATCGTCAGAAATATCAAAATATCGATCAGGTATCACCAATCTGGAATGCCATTGAAACCAATCTGGATCCTGTTTATAACTGGAATGCAAATTCCACTTATATTAAAAATCCACCTTTTTTTCAGAATATGCGACCGGAAATTGAGCCGCTCACCGATATCCTAAATGCCTTACCATTAGCAATATTAGGTGATTCCGTAACAACAGATCATATATCTCCTGCCGGGGCGATTGCGGAGGACTCACCAGCAGCAGATTACCTAAGAAAGCATCAGGTAAAAAATCGTGATTTTAACTCTTATGGATCACGACGCGGTAATGATCAGGTGATGGTCAGGGGCACTTTTGCCAATATTCGTTTGCGTAATTTAATGACACCTGAAAAAGAGGGTGGATTTACTTTATATCTTCCAACCGGTGAGATAAAATCGATTTATGATGCTGCAACATTATATCGTCAGGATCAGCAAAATTTAATCATTTTTGCCGGTAAAGAATATGGAACTGGTTCTTCCAGAGATTGGGCGGCTAAAGGAACCTATTTACTGGGGGTAAAAGCAGTGATTGCTAAAAGCTTTGAACGCATTCATCGATCGAATCTGCTCGGTATGGGGGTTCTTCCCTTGCAATTTAAAGATGAGGTTAATTTGGCTGATTTTGTGGATCAGACGCAAGAACCATTCTCTATTGAAGGTATTGATGATAAAATTCAACCGGGAAAAATTTTAAAATTGAAACAAGGTAAATCTGAATGGGATATTATTTGTCGAATTGATACGCCGATAGAAGTTGATTATTTTAAAAATGGCGGGATATTGCACACTTTCCTGAGAAATTTAATTTAAGAATCACTATTGGATATTTAATAAAAATAGTTAAGGTATTGTCCGAAAAACCATTTAAGGATTTCATGAAAGCAATCAACCTGGCAGATGATAATGCTTCAAAATGTTTAACAGAACCTATTTGGCATCCTGGCTTGATAACCACAAGATCGAGAATTTCCCTCAGGAGTCAGTGAATGTCAAAGTGCTAGTGGTGAGCCTTCAAGCGTTAAGGCGATTATCTGTTCGGCATCGGGAATTAGGTGAATTTAGCGATTAGGATGATTAATGATCATCACTGCCTGTACTTTTAGATTAAAAACCAGCAAGGTAAATATTTAGATAGGAATTTGGAATAGAAACCACTATATTATAATTTAATATAATATAGGATTCTTTTAGTCCTGGCCATTGAAACAGGTCAATTTTTTAATAATTGAAATTATGGAGATTTAATATGGAACCAGAACCAAAAAAAGTGGCACTTATTGCGTCAAGAGGAACATTAGATTACGCATATCCTCCCTTTATACTAGGTTCAACAGCTGCTGCATTAGACATGGAAGTTCAAATCTTTTTCAGTTTTTATGCATTAGGTTTATTAAAACCTAAAATTGAAGCTTCTATTTCTCCGGGAGATAATCCAGCAATGCCATTTCAAATGCCTTTTGGACCACAATGGTTTCAAAAACTATCCTGGCCGATTCCAAAATCTGTTATGTCCAATGTACCCGGATTTGGAACCATGGCGACAAAAATGATGAAACGATCATTCAAAAATAAGGGCGTTGCTCAATTGGAGGAACTAAGAGAAATGTGTTTGGAAGGTGGTGTTAAATTGATTGCCTGTCAAATGACCATGGACCTGTTTAATATTGAGAAAAAAGATCTAATCGATGGTATTGAAACTGCCGGTGCTGCTACCTTTATGGAATTCGCTGCCGACTCTGATATTCAGTTGTTTATTTAAAATCCAATTTTTTGTTGAACTTTAAAGCCTTTTAATATTAATTAGTGTCCGAACGAAAAGTAGGTAATTTGGGGAGACGTACAGTTTTTAGCAATAATTTGAACAGTTAAATACCCGATAGTTACGAGGATCGTGAGGCTTCGTAGCGATACCCCAATTTCCGGTTTGATATCCGATATTGGCATTTTCGTTCAAACTCTAATTAAAAGGTTTTGATTCCTTCCTGATTTATTATCCTATTAGCTAATAAATGAATCCAATATCAGAATCGATATAGATTTAATTTTTATTTTTTGCTAAAATACAAAGAAAATTGATAGCCGATCGTCCCCAATTAATTGCAGTTTTTAAAATTTTAGACAAAAGAATAATTCAAGTAATTGATAATGAGGGATAAATTATGGAGGATAAATATGCAAAAGGAGAAATGGTACGATGTTCTAATAACAGAACATGACATCATACAGCGCGCCATGGATGTTTTTAAGCAGGAATTAAATAAGGTCATTAATAATAATCATCGAACAAGTGTATTATATTGTGTTTTTGATTTTTTAATTACTTTTGGTAGTGAAATTCACAACCGTAAAGAAGATGAAATTTTATTTCCTGAACTAATGCGCCATAAACAGCTTGATCAACATCAAATTCATATCACCAGTATGGAACATGCAACAGGTAAGAATATTTTATTGAGTATGTTTGATGAAATTGGAGAATTGGAGAAAAGAACGCCGACTTATCGAAAAGTATATAAGCAAAAAGGAACAGACTACTTAAAATACCGTTTTGACCATATCTGGAAAGAAAATGATGTTATTTTTAATATCGGGCAGAGTGTTATTTCACCAGAACAAAACCCAAAAATTCTGGCAGAGTTTCTAATCATTGATCAAAGCATTCAAGACGGGGAATATGTCAAAAAAGCGGTATCATTGCTTGAAGAGATAGAGCGGGGGAAGTGTCCGGAGTATAAAAAACGCCCTTCACTGTGAGTGCAGATATTTTTAATTGAATTTCTCTTTACCAATTAAAGCTTCCACAAGGAACAATTATCAATCGTCCGCCTTTTGAAGGTCTAGTTGTTATACAACCGTTATTTCCCGTGGAGGTATTACCGGAATAGTAACTGCCTTTTGATCCTCTGCTACTTGAACATCCTGCTACTCCCATTCATAAAATAATATTTAAAACAAGAACAAGCTTAATAATATTTTGAGCCATGCTTCCGCTCCATAAATTTGTTTGTTAATTTTTTGCACTAGTTCTCAAAAGCAATCAATTATGTCAACTAATAAATAGAAATATTCTTTTCATAACAATGCTTAACTGGATGGTGCTTAAAAAACTGATTTTTTTATTTATTTGAATATAGAGATATAAAAAACTATCTTTTCCTTATGTGGGAAAATAGACCTGTCGTGAACTGTCAATTAATTTTTATGGGATATTTGGGATGAATTATAAAAAATTCATTTCCTATAAATATTTGACAAAAGTACTTAGATTAACTTACTGTTTCTATTAACAGTAACAAGGTAGATTTTTATTTATCTGTTTTAATCAGTGAACACTTGATTTGGAGAGTAGATATGCAAACTAAAGTATTCTTACAGGAAGATGAAATCCCAAGACAGTGGTATAATCTGGCTGCTGATTTACCACATCCTTTAAATCCACCATTAGGTCCGGATGGTAAGCCGGTTACACCTGAACAACTCGCACCTGTGTTTCCGATGAACCTAATTGAGCAGGAAGTTAGTCAAGAGCGCTGGATTGATATTCCTGAAGGAATACTGGAACTGTTATATCGATGGCGTCCATCTCCGCTTCATAGAGCCGTCCATTTAGAGAAAGCTTTGGGAACGCCAGCCAAGATTTTTTATAAAAATGAAAGTGTTTCACCGGCAGGTAGTCATAAACCCAATACAGCTGTTGCTCAGGCCTGGTACAACAAAGAATTTGGGATTAAAAAACTGACTACTGAAACCGGTGCGGGGCAATGGGGAAGTGCGCTTTCGTATGCGTGTGCATTATTAGGATTGGAATGTAAAGTTTTTATGGTTCGCATCAGTTTTGACCAAAAACCTTTTCGTAAAACCATGATGGAAACTTGGGGTGGTCAGTGTATTGCCAGTCCAAGTAATGAAACCAATGCCGGTCGACAAATTCTGGAAAAAATGCCGGATACACCAGGTAGTTTGGGAATCGCAATCAGTGAAGCCGTTGAAGCTGCTGTTGCCGATGAAAGTGGCGAAACCCGATATTCATTAGGCAGTGTTTTAAATCATGTTATGCTACATCAGACTATCATTGGGCTTGAAGCCAAAAAACAATTAGAAAAAATGGGTATCAAAAAAGTAGACACCGTTATTGGTTGTGCTGGCGGTGGCAGTAATTTTGCGGGTTTGTCATTTCCTTTTGTTAACGATAAAATCCATGGTGCTGATATTGATATTATACCGGTTGAACCAGCTTGCTGCCCGACATTAACCAAAGCACCTTTTGCGTACGATCATGGTGATGTTGCTAAAATGACACCTTTACTACCGATGCATTCACTAGGACACAATTTTATCCCGGCTCCGATTCATGCCGGTGGATTACGATATCACGGGATGGCACCCTTAGTATCCCATGCGATTATGGAAGGATTAATGAACCCGATGTCAATTAAGCAAATTGAATGTTACGAAGCTGCCATGCTTTTTGCTAAAACAGAAGGGTTAATTGTGGCACCTGAAACCAGTCATGCTATTGCCGCCACTATTAGAAAAGCTAAAGAAGCTAAAGAAGAAGGCAAGGAAAAAGTTATTATTTTCAACCTTAGTGGGCATGGATTAATGGACCTGGTGGGATACCAAAAATTTATGGCCGGAGAGTTGAAAAACACAGAAATGTCCCAGGAAGAACTTGAGCAATCAATGAAAAGCTTTGAAGGGCACCCGATTCCTAAATTATAATAGATTAATAGAGCTGCTGACTTAAATCATAGAAAGCGGCTTAAATTAAGGATAAATCATGGATCGATTTGATAGTGAAGTAATATATTGTCGAAAACTAGGGCATGAACTTGATTTTAAATATTGCAGGCAGGAACAGGATTTTCTGCCTTGCTCCAAAATTTTAAATTGCTGGTTCGAAAGAATCGCAATTAAGGAATATATTCAAAAGCATTTCAATGAGACAGAACAGGAAAAAATATTAACGCCTTCCCAGGATAAAATTGTTTCCCTCATTGACATCATTGAAAATGCAAAACTAAATGTCAAAAATAAAATATGAATAAAATTGCTACCTATAACTCAATTTCACCAGCAGGCTTAAGTTGTTTTCCTAATGACCTATTTAATATTGAACATGAATGCACAAATCCCGACGCTATCCTATGTCGAAGCCAACAGATCACTTCTGAAATGCTAAATCCGGAGCTCAAGGCTATTGCCAGGGCAGGGGCAGGGGTTGATAAAATCTGTGTCGATGCCTGTACTAAAAATGGTATCCCTGTTTTTAATACACCTGGAGCCAACGCAAATGCGGTCAATGAACTGGTTTTGTTTTCATTGATATTGAGTTCCAGAAATATCCTCGATGGTATTCAGTTTTTAAAGCAGTCTGAATTATCAAAAATGGAACCGGATGCTGCTTCAAAGTTCATTGAACAGGGGAAAAAACAATTTTCAGGTGACGAACTTAAAGGTAAAACATTAGGAATTGTAGGTATGGGAGCAATTGGTTCCAAAGTAGCTAATACAGCCATATCAATGGGAATGAAAGTTCTTGGTTATGATCCACAATTAATGGTAGATTACGCCTTACAGATTCATCCGGGAATTATCAGGTCGGATTCCTTATCAGAAGTACTGGAACAATCGGATTATCTGACCTTACATCTGCCGATGTCAGCTTCTACCAAAGATTTAATGGATTGGGGTCTGGTATCGAGTTTAAAACCCGGTATCAAGCTGGTTAATTTTTCCCGGGCTGGTATTATTAATCAGGAAGCCGTCAAAAAAGGTCTGGATGAAAATATCATTAACCGTTTTATAACCGATTTTTATTATCCTATGCTTTTTGAACATCCAAATGTTATGACGATCCCTCACCTAGGTGCTAGCACCAAAGAGGCTGAACATAATTGTGTAACAATGGCAGCCAGGCAACTGACTGATTTCCTGACCAGTGGAAACATTAAAAATGCTGTCAATTTCCCAAATGTGTTTCTTGCAAAAAATGGCGGTCATCGTTTTTCAATGACCACCACTAAAGAGAGTTCACAACTGAATACAATTATAAAGATGCTGATAGACTTTAAAATTGATACTATTCAAATGAACTCTCAAACTTTCCAGAATTTGACCTATACACTGATTGAAACCAAACAGGAAATCTCTGCTACTTTGATTGATAAAATCAGTGAACTTGAAAATGTCAAATCAACCCGGTTATTATATTAACGACATTGATTCTCAGTTAATAATTATTGGTGTTAATGACAATCTTTGAGTCAGTTTTGTACTCATCGTAACAATAGAGGGTGAATGCAAATGATAAAGCACTATCTTTTATGGCAAACACTATAAATGAGGTTTGCCATGTTTGAGTCTGCCTTAAATGCCGTTATTATCATTTTCAGACTTCGGGATTAACAGCCAAACAATTGGCAGTGTTAATAAGAAAACCCCTAGAAAAAATTGGGGAATATTAAAGCGGATTAAAGCGTTTAAGCGTTCAACTAAACTGTTGCCGTAAAGCATCAGAGTCGGAACAACCAACCAGTAATATAAACCACCGGTAAATGTTAAATATATAAAAATCTTCACTATTTTCTTTCCCATGGGGCCTGTATTTTTTTAAAAAAAGTTAAGCGATTGCATTATTATTCCAGTTGTTATCAACCAACCGCCAGATCCCTAAGGGATTGCTATTTTTTAACTCATCAGGCAGGGATTCATCAGGCCAGTTCTGAAAAGCTAGCGGTCGGACGAAACGCTTGATTGCTGCCGTTCCCACAGAAGTAAATCTGGAATCAGTACAGGCCGGATAGGGGCCACCATGTTGCATGGCTGCACAAACCTCAACACCCGTTGGTACACCATTGAATAAGATACGTCCTGATCGTTGACTTAAAATTTCGATGATACTTGCGAAACCGTCTAATTCCGATTTTTCAGCCATTATTGTAGTAGTTAGTTGACCTTCTAATCGAGATAGTACTGCTTCCAATTCCTTTGAATCGGCACATTTGACAATTAAGGAAAACGGACCGAATACTTCTTCCCGAAATTTTGCATTAGATAAAAAAGTTTTTCCCGCCACAGAAGCGACTGTTGAGGGCGCTTCACATTTTGTAGAGTGAGCTTCCTGATCAGAGACTGCTTCAGATTGAATACCAGATTGAGATATCAAAGTATCGTATGATTTTTGATAACCATTGAATACCGTTTGATTTAACATGGTTGCTGGTGCAATTAAGGCTATTTCATGTCCTAAAGTCGTAATAAACTGGTCGAGATCGTTACCAGCCAGCCCGATGATTAATCCCGGGTTGGTACAAAACTGTCCAACCCCTAAAGTAATTGAGGCTGCGTATTGCTTTGCAATGTCGTTGCCATGTAGCTCAAGTGCTTTTGGGGCCACAAACACGGGATTGATACTTCCCATTTCTGCAAAAACAGGTATTGGTTCAGGTCTCGCATTGGCCAAGTCAAATAGCAATCGTCCGGCAGATAAGGAGCCGGTGAACCCGACTGCTTTAAGTATTGGATGCTTAACCAACCCTTGTCCGATTGTTCGACCTGGTCCATGTAACATTGAAAAAACACCATCTGGCATTCCGGTTTTTTTAGCAGCAATGATAATGGCATTCGCAATCATTTCACTGGTTCCCATGTGCCCGCTGTGGGCTTTAACAATTACAGGGTTACCAGCAGCCAGGGCTGAGGCGGTGTCTCCACCGGCTACTGAAAATGCTAATGGAAAATTACTGGCAGCGAAAACGGCTACCGGTCCGATAGGCACCATCATTCGTCGAATATCAACCTTAGGAATAGGTTGGCGGTCAGCTTGTGCCAGATCAATGGTAGCTTCCAACCATGATCCTTCCCTTAGCAGATTCGCAAAACTATTGAGTTGACCAATGGTTCTAGCGCTTTCTCCCATAATTCTTGCTTTAGGAAGCGCCGTTTCCTGAGTTACACGTTCAATCGCTTCATCACTTAATGTCGATATTTCATGGGCAATCGCCTCTAAAAAATCTGCTCTACGTGATTGAGATAAGCGTTTATAGTCTTGGAACGCTGCAAAGGCAAGTTCCATTGCCTGATTAAGTTCATGCTCAGTGGCAGATATAAATTCGCCATCCAATGCCTTTCCTGATTTCAAATGATAAGCCTGACTGTGTTCAGTACCTGTGGCAGATAGTGTCGTTCCAATAAAATTTTTTCCATGTATATTCATAATAGTGTTTAATTTTAATAGTTACTTTAATTGTTGAAGTGGCAGTGATTAATCTCGCATCACAGTATTTGGCTATCAATAAAGCCAGTAAGATTTCATCATCATCCGATTGCTTCTTTTGATTAATATCAAATCTATTGATATTTTTAGCACATTGTTGACCCAAAAATCAAGTTTGAATGTTTCTCTACAGCAGTTCTATCTCCCTCAAAAATAAGAGGACACGTTACAAGTCTGTTGATCAAGCAGAATTATATCATTTCTGAAAGAACATGTCCCCATATTTTCGCTACTATCACCGAACAAAAAAGAGATGAATTGGCCTCTGACCATCCCCAAAGGAGATGGTTAGAAGTAAAATCGGTATTGACATTGATACTCCTCATTGGATTGAACATGATTAATATCATCATTGTGATACAGGAATCTAATTTCATGATTTTGTCCCAGATAAAAAGCTGTTCCTATATCCCCTTTTAACTGATTTTTTTGATTGTATGTTTTTTCCAGGATCCATTGAATTTTAAATATTTCCGACAGTGAAAACAGATACCCTAATTTGATCTGGGGTGTTAGATGATCACCTTTTATAACCGGTTCACCGTCGAGTAGCGTAATTCCGGCTAAGATGTAAATCACTCCCTCCAGAAGTTCATAACTTAGACCTGCTCCTGTTTCCACAAACCTGACAAATTTAAATTCA
>Ga0307989_1001782_pt1 | contig 10970 bp, 10 predicted proteins | sample EllFjometagen185_FD_203164 | JGI IMG/M metagenome (GOLD analysis project Ga0307989, IMG submission 203164) | Marine microbial communities from Ellis Fjord, Antarctic Ocean - #185 | ecosystem: Environmental > Aquatic > Marine > Unclassified | place: Southern Ocean | collected 2014-10-08 | reverse complement strand
TGTTTCTTTATGTGCAGCATGGATAATAGTTCTTAATTTCAACCATTTTCCCCTATACACAGCATTACTCTACCCATGGGCTTTCCCATTGGTTATATATATGCTTTTAAGAGGAATATATTCAACATTAACTGAAAAAGGATTTTTATGGAAAAACAGGGTAGTGAAATAGTTATTCTCCCGGAATCAAAGGTCTTTTCTGTTATTTCCAGGATTGTTTACGGCTTTGTCTTTTTACTTCAACTCATTGTATACCCACTTCTTTTCTCATTTAGGGTCAAAGGAAGACAAAATTTAAAAGGTATAAGAAATGCTGTCTTTATCTCAAATCACTGCCATTACCTTGACCCGGGGTTTGTTGCGGCATCTGTTTGGCCCCATAAGGTTTTTTTTACAGGAATGGAAAAATCATATGATAATCGTGGTTTTTCACTCCTCATACGTTTATTGAGAAGTTTCCCAATTCCAGAAAAAAACCCTGGTAAAATCATTCGCCCAATTGGAAATTTATTAAACAGGAGGACCCCTCATTCTATTCATTTTTTCCCGGAAGGAGAGATGTTTAGCGGGACTCAAACTCTTCGTGAGTTAAAGCATGGTGCTTTTTCAGTCTCACATTTTTTTAATATCCCTATCATTCCAATCGTAGAAATTCAGATCAAAAGAAAAAAATTTCCTCCTAAAATTATTATGTATATTGAAAAACCTATTTATATATCAACATTTAATGAACATAAATCCAAAAAAGAAAAGTGCGCAGCCGCAGCAAATTATTCTTTTTCTGTTATGGAAAATAGATTAAACTTGTATCGTTGATACTTTCCAGATACTATACAAATATGGTTCCAAAAGTATACGGTATAGGAAATCCGCTAATAGATATTATAACTCAAATCACTGAAGACGATCTTGCTTTACTTGGGCTTCATAAGGGTACTATGCACCTGATTGATGAGGATAGACGAAGGGAACTTCTCTCTTTTATTTCTGATAAAAACATAGCCTACAGCTGTGGAGGATCTTGTCCAAATACTATAATAACACTAGCTTCCTTTGGTATTCCTTCTGCTGTTGCCGGTATGGTGGGGATTGATGACTTTAGTGATATTTATAAAAACAGATTGATTGAGTTATCTGTCTTTGATGAACTCCAGCGATGCGAAGCTCCTACAGGATCCAGTGTTATCCTTATAACACCTGATTCCGAAAGAACTATGAATACTTTTCTGGGAGCAAACAGGCTTTTTGGGCCGAATGATATAAATCCGAAAATGATACATGCGGCTGATTTCTTTCACTTTACCGGGTATATGTGGGATACAGATTCCCAAAAACAATCAATACTTAAGGGAATCTCGATTGCTGAAGAATCCGGAACTAAAATTTCTTTTGATATAGCTGATCCATTTGCGGTAAGTAGAAACCGTTTAGCTTTTCTTGATTTAATAGAGAAGCATGCTGATATTGTCTTTGCTAATAATGAAGAGGCAAGAATTTTATTTGATAATTATGATGCATACGAGTGTGCCAGAAGTATGGGTAAACTTTGTAAGACGGCTATTGTTAAAAACGGAAAACACGGCTCTTTTATCTGTGATAACGGCACCATGCATGCTGTCCCTGTAAAAGGCAAAGATCCTGTTGACACAACTGGTGCCGGAGATGTCTACGCAGCAGGCTTTCTGCTTGGCTTATGCCGTTCTCTATCCGCATTTGACAGCGGCCTTCTGGCATCTTTTCTTGCTGGAGAAATTATTGGTCAGCATGGTGCTCAATTTTCACCGGAAAAAATACGTTTATTAACTGAATCTATAGAAAAAAAATCCTGGCAATAGTTTCGATTTTAAATATCGCTTCTACTGTCAGGAATTATATACTCTATAAATAATTTTTTTTATAAATAGTTTTTCAGTTTTTCTGATCTATCACACTCTTCCCAGGTAAAGCCATCTCTTCCAAAGTGTCCATATGCAGCAGTTTTTTGATAAATAGGATTCAGTAGGTTAAGATTCTTAATTATACCTGCAGGAGTAAGATCGAATTCTTTCTTTACTATTTCTTCAATCAAACTGTCAGGCACAACCCCTGTACCAAAAGTCTCTACCAGTACTGATATTGGCTCAGGGACACCTATTGCATAGGCAATTTCAACTTCACACCGACTGCAAAGACCTGCTGCAACAATATTCTTTGCAATATATCTGGCCATATAGGCTCCGGAACGGTCAACTTTGGATGGATCTTTTCCACTGAAAGCTCCTCCTCCATGTCTTCCCATTCCTCCATAGGTATCTACAATAATTTTTCTTCCCGTAAGTCCTGTGTCTCCATGAGGACCGCCAACTACAAATCTACCGGTAGGATTTGTGAGTATTCTGGTTTTATCATTAAATAGACCTGTAGGTTCCAGGATGGGTTTTATAACCAGCTCCAGAAGAGATTCATGAATCTCTTCCTGTGAAACATCAGCATTGTGCTGATGTGACAACACCACTGTATCAACATGTACCGGTCTTCCATTTTCATAACGTAACGTTACCTGACTTTTCGCATCCGGCCTCATCCAGGTAATCTCTTTTCTTTTACGTAAGGCAGCTGCTTTTTTCAGTAGTTTGTGACTAAACATTATAGGTGCCGGCATGAGCTCAGGTGTTTCATTGCATGCATAGCCAAACATCATACCCTGATCTCCAGCACCCTGAAGGCCTTTATTGGATCCTTCTTGTATGGCTATTCCCTGTGAAATGTCAGGAGATTGTGTATGTATAGTATTTAGTATTGCCATCGATTGGTAATCTAATCCATAATCAGGATTAGTATAGCCTACATCTTTAACAACTTTTCTCACCAGGTTTTGCAGGAAAACATAGGTATCAGTTGTTATTTCTCCGCCAACCAAAACCATTCCGGTTGTTGCAAAGGTTTCACAGGCTACCCGGGATGATGGATCGTCTTTCAAACAAGCATCAAGTACTGCATCTGAAATTTGATCACATAATTTATCAGGATGTCCCTCACTTACAGATTCTGAGGTAAACAGATATGATTTATTCTCTTGTCTCTTCATTATGACCTCCGAAGGTCTTCTTTACTCCTGATTCTATATCAGGTGATGCTCTTTTAAATTTGTGAGACAAAAACCGAACGTTTTAATCTTTTTTGCAAAGAACATGGATTTAGATACTTTTTATCTTAATCATACTAGTCAGAAATCCTTGAGTCTAACAAAATACAATCTAAAACAGCAAAAGTCAATTTTCAATATTTTACTTAGGTCTTCAATCCTTTATAGAATACTCTTACTTGTTTAAACAATCCATCGCCTTCACTTCTAGTATCTATATCCAGTATATCGTTTAGAGCTGTGTGTATCAGTCTCCTCTCAAAAGGATTCATAGGTTCAAGCAGTCTGGATCGTTTAGAGTCTTTAACTTGTTCTGCTGTTTTATATGCAAGTTTTACCAGATATTCTTCATGTCGTAATCGATAGTTTTCACTGTCAATAACTACTTTTTTTGAGTTGTCCAGCTGCCCTGAATATACATTTGTCAAAAGCTGGAGGGCATCAAGATTTTTTCCTTTTTTACCAATTATAATACCGGAATCTTTTGAATCAATATTCAGTCCAAGTTTATAATCTCTTCTGAAAGCAATAGAAACTGCTCCGGGGAAACCCATTTTTACAAGAACTGTTTTTACAAAAACTATTACTTTTTCTTCAAAATCATCAGATGCCGCAACAGAGCCGTGAATATTCCCACGTGATTCTTCTGCAGCCTCTTCTACGTGTATTCTGATAGTTACCGATCCTTTTCTAAAAAGACCCTTTTTTTCGCTCTCAATAACCTCAACATCAAAATCTTCTCTACCGAGATTTAATTCTTTAATAGCATTATCAATTGCTTCTTGTTCAGTCTTACCTTCAAATTCTCTTATCATTATATTCCACCTATTTAAGAAGAGGTCTTATCTTACATATACTGATAAAACCACCTCATGTATTATCTCTTTTTCTTGTTTTTCGATTGAGGCTTTTTACCTGCTGGTTTAGTACCATTTGGTTTCTTGACAATTTTAAACTTTGGAGCGTTTTTTTCTTTTTCTTCAGCTTTATGATGTTGAACCGTGTTAGTTACCCGCTGCTGGATTACTGTGAAAATATTCATAACTGTCCAGTACAGAATTAATCCGGATGGAGCATTATATAAAATAAAGAAGAACATTATCGGCATAACATAGGTAAATATTTTTGTCATATTTGCATTGCTTCCGCCACCCGAAGCTGCAGATTGGCTTACTTTCATTGAGAAAACCATAGTTGCAACATACAAAATCGGTAATAATCTGAGGTCACTCCCTACAAAAGGAATATTTACAGGAGCAAAGTTCCATATTGTTTCAGGAGAGGAGAGATCGCTTATCCATCCTGGAATAAAGACAGCCCCTCTTAACTCAAAGTGCTTATTAAGAAGTCCATATAAGGCAATAAATATCGGAAACTGCAGCAGCATAGGAAGACATCCACCCATTGGGTTAACTTTCTCTGTCTTATATAACGCTGACATCTCCTGGTTCATTTTCGCTGAGTTATCTTTGTACTTCTCTTTTATTTCTGATATTTGCGGATTAAGAGCCTGCATTTTAGCTGTTGACTGATAAGATTTTCTTGTAATAGGAAACAGCACAACTTTTATAAGAATAGTAAGCAGTATGATTGAAACACCATAATTAGGAATCATTCGGTAAAAAACTGCAAGCAGCCATTTCAGGATATTTTCCAGCCATCCAAACCATGAACTCGAATCCATAGCCTTTTCGAGCTGCAGCTCTTCTAAACTAAAGCCGTTATCTTCTGCATCATTATATAAGGCAAGGTGCTGTTTTTGCTGTGGACCAATATAAAAGCGAAAAACATCTGTATTCATAGAGCTGTTCATTGCTGGTCGGGAAAATTTCATGGATGAGGTTAGGGGGATTGTCTCTGTTGAACCTTCATTAAGACGAAGTGTATAGTCGGTTGCATCAGGAATTCCAATAACGGTAAAATACTTCCCGGTCAACGCTGCCCAGGAAAATAGAGAATCTACAACATACTCACCATTTTTAACTTTTGCCTCTTTTTTCTTTCCATCCTGCAAGGTATAAAACTTTCTATATTTATATCTTCCATCGGGTGCTTCAAAAAATTCCGGCCCAATCTGTGGTTCAAAAGCTAAAGTATAGGCAAATCCATTATAGTTTAGCGGAATAACTTCATTAACACTGTTTTTCATCTCTATATATAATTCAAACAAGTAATCATTTTCTGAAAATACATAGGTTTTGGTAATACTGAATGTTTCAGGTTCTGCTGTCCCGTCCTGACCAATTATACTAAAATCTCTTGAAAATCTGATAGTATATTCACTCGGTCTGGAAATATTATATCCATAATCCGCTTTAGTATTTGTATCATACCCAAAATATAATTTAAAAGCTGAATCTTCTTCTGAATCCTTAAAAACGAGCTCTACAGGAACTCCTTCATCAAGGTGGTTTTTTAATTTCATACTGGAAATTGATGCGGTTTCTGCATCAAAAATTATATCAAAAACTTCCGTTTCAAATCGAGCTTCTGTTAATGAAGGATCTTTGCCAACAGCAGTAATAGAACCTGGTGAACCGGTAATATTAGAAGTTGAATTTGACGGTGTTACGGGAACAGTAGCGGCATTAGATGCGGTTTGGGCTTCTGCTGCTACCGGCTGACTGGAAGCAACTGCTTCCTGAACAGGGTCGGGCGCAAAAAATAATGCCTGAATCGCAAATCCGGCTACTATAATAAGGACTGATAGAACAATGGCTATTAAGGTATTTTTATCCATGGTAACTCCTGAGGACGGTTATGAGAATTAGCTTTTACCTAGGATATACTTATGGAAATATAATAATTAATAAACAGAAGAGTTACGTATTAAACATTCCAGCTTTCTTAAAAAGATACATGAATTGTTCCTTTCGCTTCCAAAAATCATACTCCGTCCCCGGATAAAAAACGACTGCAATATCGTAGCCAACTGTAAACCGTTCTTTTTCTTGGCGGTAAATTTCTTTCGCGTGTCTCCGTAAATAATTTCTTTCAACTGCATTACCAAATTTTCTTGCAGGGATAAAAACGACACGGTTAATATTTTTACCGTTAGGCATTAAATGCAGCCGTGCCCCTGAACAGGATACGGATCTGCCTTCTTTAAATACTCGGCTTATTTCAGACTTTTTTTTTAACCGTTCTTTTTTAGTATGGTTTTTTCTCATCTGTTGAAGACAGTTTTGATCTGCCCTTTCTTCTTCTGCGTGCAAGTATTGCCCTGCCGCCTTTTGTTTTCATACGGGCTCTAAAGCCGCATTTTCTATTTCTCTTCACTCTACTAGGCTGATACGTTCTTTTCATAAAGGATAGCTCTCCCTATATAGTCGCTAAAAGCGGATGCTAGAAGCGGGTTTTTCAACTTAAAATTTTTCTACAATGTGAATAGCACACCATCGAGTGAGGCAGTATACTGATGAAAATGGGGTTATGTCAAGACAGAACTATACGTATCTTTGATATTTCTAACTCTGGAAACATATTCTGTATTTTTCTAAGAATCGTTTTTTTTTGAATATTTACCAATTGGGACCAACCTGGATGATCTACCTCAATTAGGAGTGTTTCTCCTTCAATTTCCTTAACCGTAGAATGAGAAGACAAATCGGTTCCTGCTATCATTTCCCAGCTTTTAAAAATAGAAACATACTTTTTTTCTTCTGGTTGTTTACTTTCAATACTGAGAAAAACCTGTTCTATTAGCTCAGATGCTTTTTTCATCAGCTTTTAATTACCCCTTTTTCCACTTTATAAACCAAACCCTCAAACGCTCCATCTCTAAAATAAAATTCACCCGGAAGAAACGTAAAAAAAGCCTGACTGAATCCTTTTGTATTTTCCAGAAAGCGTGCTCGTTTGTCTATATCAAGTTCGAGAAGAACATCGTCTAAAAGTAATATTGGTTTTGTGCCGGTTTTTTTTGTATAAAATGCTGCCTGAGCAGATCTTAAAATTAAAGAAACCAGTCTTTTTTGTCCGGTAGACGCTGTTTCAATGTAGTTTCTTTTATTTTTGACAATATAGAATTTATCTCTATGTGGACCTGTAGTAGTAGTTTGATATCTTTTATCAGTTTCTAAAGAACTTTTTAATTTTTTTTCTGCATCTTCGGAACTAGAACAATTTTTCCAGGAAGGCCGATAGGCAGCAAAAACTTCCTCGTTTTCCTGAGTAATTTTTGAAAATAATTCGGGAAATAATAAATTAAACTCTTTTATTAAAGTTTCTCTTTTTTTCTGAATCTCCATTCCAACAACAGCAAGTTGAGAATCATAGAGATGAATTAAATCATATCTCTCTTCTCTTAATAAGGTATTTCTCTGCTTTAAAAGATTTTTATATTTTCTTATATCATCTAAAAAAAGTGGATCATATAGTGTTAATGTTTGATTATAAAATTTTCTTTTATCTTCAGGAGATCCCTGAACAAAATTAATATCTTCATGATTAAAAACAATGCAGGGAACTGTATAAATAAGTTCCTTTCTATCTTTTATCTCTTTGTTTTGTAAATAAATATATCTTTTTCCATCTTTAATAACATATTTTATTTCAATTTTTTCATTCGTATCGAGAAGAATAGAGGCCTTAATAAAAGCATCTTTTTTATTAAATGTTTTTATTTGATTTAGAGAAGCATTTCTAAATGAATTTCCATAACAAATAGAGTAAATGGTCTCCAGAAAATTTGTTTTTCCCTGCCCATTATTTCCAACTAGAGTTATAAAAACATTATCTGTTTTAACCGTTTGATTTTCCAGATTTCTTATATTGTATGTTGTTACAGAAAGAATCCTCATTAATCCAGCTGCATAGGCATTATAATATGAAAGAAATCCTTTTCAGGTTCAGAAACAATAGTTACTGCTTTATTTGATTCAGTAAATGATATTGTTATTTGATCACTAGTAATTACCTTTACTGGATTAACTAAATACATATAATTAACTGCAAGACGAACTTTTTCACCACTGTAATCACAAGGAACTTCTTCCCTTGCCATTCCTATTTCACTCTCTTCAGTAAATAATGTTATTGTTCCTTCATCAATATCTAAAAATAATCTGTTTGATTTTTGATCAACAAGAAGTGATACTCTTTTCAATGCATCAAGAAAAATATCTCTATCAACAATACTTGAATATTGCTGTTTTTCAGGTATAACTCTTCTATAATTTGGAAATTGTCCCTCTATAAGTGTTGAATAAATTTTATGGGAATCAAATTCTACAAAAATATAATTATCATTTATAGAAAATTGTATGGTTCCTTCCCCACTGCAAAGTTTTTTAATAAGATTCAAAATTTTTGGAGGAATGATTATTGGTTTAAACATGGGAATAGAATTTTCCATAATTCTATTTATATAGGAAAGTCTTCTTCCATCTGTAGCAACCATTATTAAACCTGAATTACTTTGTTCCATATAAACACCATTCATAAAAAAACGGGTTTCATCTGTTGAAACAGCAAATATTGTTTGATTTATCATTTCAATAAAGTCTTTTTGTGATACAGAGAAAAAACCTTCTTCTTCTGCAACCCTCAGTTCCGGAAATTTATCGGGGGATATGCTTCTTAATTTAAAATCAATTTTTTGAAAAAGAGGCCTAATAACAACTATATCATCCTGATCTTCAAATTCAATATCTCCTTCAGGAAGAGATCTAAGAATACCAAGTAATTTATCACAAAATACCGTTGTACTTCCTGCTTCTACTGTTTCAACGGGAATTTGTGTTTTAAACCCAATTTTAAGATCAGTAGCCTTTATTGTTAATGTATTTTGAGAAGTTTCTAATAAAACATTTGATAATATAGAAAGTGCATTTCTTGAAGAAATGATTTCCTGTGCTATAGCTATTTCTTTTAGAATGATATTTTTTTCACAGACAAATTTCATTTTTTAATCTCCTTTTTATGCATTTTAGCAATATCTCTTCTTATTACTATTATTATATATATATTAGTAGTAGTAGTAATAGGGTCTGTGGATAAAGTGGATAAAGTAAGTAACTACTTATAATCACTTATATTAAACCATCAATTTCATGTTAATAACCTTGCATAAGTATTAACAAGTTATACACAGTATCCACAACTATATCATATTATCCACAAGAGAAGGATAATATTCCACAAGTTATTAAGAAGTTGTTAAGGTATTATTAACAACCTATATTCAGAAGTTTTTGGATTATTGTAATACAAAAACTTCAAAAGAAAACTTCAAAGAATTTTTTTGAAGTTTTCTCAATTTCTTCTATATTCATTAATTGAGCGCATTAATTTTTGAATAACATTATCCATCGTAGAATCAGTTTGAAATTGTCCTTCTATCCTCTGACAAGCATGCATTACTGTAGTGTGATCCCTACCACCAAATTCATACCCAATTTCTGTGGTTGAATAGTCTGTCATTTTCCTTGAAATATACATAGCAATCTGTCTGGGAAAGGCTATCGCACGGGTTCTTTTTTTTCCACGTAATTCAAAATATGATAGATTAAAGTAATCTGCTACTACACGTTGAATTGTTTCTATCGCTATACTTTGTTCTCTATTTAAAGAGTATGAATCTTTTAACTGCTCCTGAGCAATTTCAAGAGTAATTTTTTTATCAAGAAGTTTTGAATAGGCTATGAGTTTGGTCAGAGATGCTTCCAAATCACGAACATTTGTATTTATATTTTTTGATATAAAAGTTAGCACATCATCTTCCATTTCATAGTTTTGTTTTTCACATTTTTTTCTTAATATCGCCATTCTAGTTTCAAAATTAGGCGGCTGCAGGTCAACATTAAGCCCGCGCTCAAACCTGCTTCTCAAACGTGCCGCAAGTTCCTTCAGTTCAGAAACAGGGCGGTCACAGGTAAATACCATTTGTTTATTGGAATCATATAGATCATTAAATGTATGAAAAATTTCTTCCTGGGTTGATGATTTTCCTTGTAAAAAGTGAATATCATCAATCAACAGGATATCAACTTTTCTGTATTTATTCTTAAATTGTTGAGTTTTTCTGTCTCCAACTGACTTTATAAACTCATTGGTAAATGTTTCTGCTGTTACATATTTTATATTTAATTCCTGCGTATTTTCACAAACATGGTTATTAATTGATTGAATGAGATGAGTTTTACCTAATCCAACACCACCATATATAAGGCAGGGGTTATAGGTAGTTCCAGGATTTTTAGCAATTGCCATACATGCATTGAAGGCAAAAGAGCTGTTGTCACCAATTACAAACGTATCAAAAGAGTATAAATTACTTGCATACTCTTTTTTCTTTTTAGGAACAGTTTTTTTATTCGAATGAGCTGAGTCTTTATCTGTAATATCCGAATCAGAGTTAAGTTCTGTTTTAGCTTGTGAAACGCTCTGTTTTTTTATAATAAAGGAAATTTTTATTTCTGTTCCTGTAAGCTCGTTCAGAATGTCGTTGATTTTTTTTATATAGCGTTGTCTTATTTGGTCCTGAATAAATTTTGATGGTACAGAGAAAATAATTTCATTAAGTTTTGATGATTCATATTCTAATCTGTTAAACCAGGTGAAGTATTCCTGCTCTGATATTTCGGATCTAATTCTGATAAGTGTTTCTTTCCAAAAAAGGCTGTAATTATTTGTATCATTGTTCATAACGGATATAGTATAACAGTGCAGTAATAATGACAAGAAATATACTCAAATAACATTGTTATAAATACAAAATATAATTAGTTAGCACCCATAACTAATTATATATATATATATTATATAAGGAAATATTAAACATTTTAAATTTTATAATATAAATATGATTTGATTCTTCATCACTAATTGAAATTATTAAAAAAAA
>Ga0307989_1001781_pt1 | contig 10975 bp, 10 predicted proteins | sample EllFjometagen185_FD_203164 | JGI IMG/M metagenome (GOLD analysis project Ga0307989, IMG submission 203164) | Marine microbial communities from Ellis Fjord, Antarctic Ocean - #185 | ecosystem: Environmental > Aquatic > Marine > Unclassified | place: Southern Ocean | collected 2014-10-08 | reverse complement strand
TTACCGGTGAAATTCCCAAAACAATGTTGAAGATAGGGAAGGAGACAATATTAAGTCGGATTGTTAATCACCTGAATGAATTTGAAATTAAAGATATAACAGTTGTAGCGGGTTATAAAAAAGAGAGGATTGATTTACCCAATTTAAATGTTGTGGCCAATGATGAGTATGAAACTGTCGGGCAGATGGTTTCCCTTTCAAAAGCTGTTGATAAGATGGATCAGTCAACACTGGTCATTTTTGGTGATATTTTGTTTAAAAAACATATTCTTCAATTTGCGATTGAGGATAAGGAAGATGTTGTTATTGTAGTTGACTCGAACATCAACCCGAAAAATTCCGGCGTTTCAGACTTTGTTGTTGCCACAGAAGCGGATAGTCAGTCTTATTTCGGTAAAGATGCTTACGCTAAACAGATCGATTTTGTTAAACCAGATACAAAATATAACGGTGAGTGGATCGGTGTGATGAAACTTTCCGAAAAAGCTGCGGGGTTGACACGTGAATTCATTGAACAAAACCAGCAGGAAGAGAATTTTAAAAAGATGGATATTAGAGACCTGTTAAATCATTTTATGCAGCAGGATATTAAAGTGAAAATTCAGTATATTTCCGGTCACTGGGTGGATGTGAATAATATTTCTGATTTAACCTTAGCCAGCGAATTCTAATCATGATTAAAGCCGACGATTTTTTAAATCTTTGTAAAGCTAACCGATTTAACTTTTTCTCAGGGACTCCCTGTTCATATCTAAAACCGCTGATTAATGCGGTGATTGACGATCCGGATATAGAATATCTGGCTGCCGCGAATGAGGGTGATGCTGTTGCTGCGGTCTGCGGGGCTTATCTGATTCAACGAAATGGAGTGGTGATGTTTCAGAACTCCGGGTTTGGTAATGCCGTTAATCCGCTGACATCGCTTTCTTTTCCCTTTCGTTTTCCCTTTATTATGATTGTGACCCATCGGGGACAACCGGGAGGTCCTCCGGATGAGCCTCAACATGAACTGATGGGGCAGATTACCGAAGAGATGCTGACCACCCTGAAAATTAAATGGGAACATTTTCCAGATAATGAGGAAGATCTAAAAGCGGCTTTTTCAAGAGCACAACAGCACATGGAATCAGCTCAGCAACCTTTTGCATTTGTCTTGAGAAAAGGGACGATTGAAGCGCAGGAGCTGAAGTTCAAAAAATCAGAAACACCCATTGGTGAACGTAAATTTGATTTCTGTGAGAATCTGCAAAAAAGCTATTCTGATCGGCCGACTCGAACGGATGCGTTGAAAATGATCCTGGAACATAAGAACTCAAATGACATTCTGGTTGCGACGACAGGAAAAACCGGGCGTGAGTTATATACGATTCAAGATACCGCCGACCAATTTTATATGGTGGGCTCAATGGGTTGTGCCTCCTCTTTTTCTCTGGGTGCGGCTCTTAGTTCTCCCCAACACCGATGGGTGACCATTGATGGTGATGCCGCTGCATTGATGCGTATGGGAAACTTTGCCTCGGTGGGATCATCGCTGCCTGAGAATTATCTCCATATTATACTGGATAATGAAATTAACGATTCTACCGGCGGGCAGGACTCAATCAGCTCAAATGTATCGTTGGCAGCTGTTGCAAAAGCGTGTGGCTATCTCAGGGTTTACTCATCTGATGATCTGGAGGAACTGGGTTCGATTTTATCGCAGGAAAAAACTCAAAAAGGTCCGGTTGTTATTCATTTTCGAACAAAGAAAGGATCTCCCAAAGAACTGGGACGACCTAAAATAAAACCGTATGAAGTGAAAGAAAGGCTGATGAAGTATTTAGCGGGTTAGACTTTCGTTTTGTTAACATCTTTCGAATTTAATAAAGCCGTTTACTATTTATTTAACATTTAAGCGGCTCTGTTTTTTTTATCAATTATTTGCTTTCAAATCATCCATTGAAAGTAAGGTTCAATTTGAAATTAATTAATGAGTAATCAAGCCAATAAATTAAATACAGCTGTTATTTTAGCGGCGGGAATGGGAACTCGTCTTCGCGAAGTCGTCAATGGTAAACCCAAAGGTCTGCTGGAGATAAACGGGAATGAGATTATGAAACAGTCTCTGGACCGGATTTTAAAAAACGGTATAGAGAAAATAGTCATGGTTACCGGGTATGAAAGTCATGTATACCAGGAAGCCTTGAGAGATCAGTATCCTATGATAGAGTACGTTCAGAATCCGGATTATGCCAGAACCGGTAGTATGCATTCTCTTTATCTGGCTAAAGAGAAGATTTCTGGAGATTTTTTACTGTTCGAATCCGATCTACTTTATGAAAATCGTTGTATTACTGTTTTATTGGGATTGGAACAAGAAGATGCCATTTTATTATCTGGTCAAACAGATTCCGGTGATGAAGTGTATATTTATGGACAGAATGGATTGATTGAATTCATTACCAAGGATGTGCGAGAAGATCTGAACAAACAGGGTGAGTTAGTGGGAATCTCGAAGATTTCTCTGAGCTTATATGATCAAATGTGCAAGTATTATCATGAGGAAATTCCTTTTCCATCCGATTTTCACTATGAAAATTGTCTATCCGGACTGGCAGCAGCAATTGATGTGAAGTACCATCTGGTCGAAGATATCGTCTGGACAGAAATTGACGATCCTTCTCATTATGAACGAGCATTAAAATTAATTCTTCCCCGGATACTGGAAAAGGATAAAACAAATTAGTCTAAATTATTGTAAATATAGTGGGTAATATGTTTTAGTTTGACGGATTCGCTATTTTATGATTAAATTTATTGTTTAACGGAAAAACAATTGATGGGTACCGATTTTTTAGCGTTGAATCCTGAAAGAGTCAGTTTATTCGGATCACCATCATTGCAATATTTTATTGACCAGCAGGTAAACACCAACAAAAAGCGAGTGAATTAAATGGAAGTTAAAGTCGTAAACAATCAAATTGAACGATCAATGCGGGAACTTAAAAGGATGTTGATTAGAGAGGGATTGTTTAAGGAACTCAAAAAAAGAAGATATTATTACAAGCCATGTGTCAAAGGCAGATTGAAGCGTGAAGAGGCTGAAAAAGCCAGACACAAGGACCGAAAAAGAGCAATGGCAAGAGCTCGCGCTATTATCTAAGATACCTCTGACATTAGAAGGAGTGTAATTAAATATATATTACACTCAAATCTCCCTTTTGGATGACTCCTCTTTTGCTACTCCGATTCTTGAAAGAGTTACACATTTAAAAAGATCAGGAATTTTCCGCCCAAGTATAATCCCTCTTAAGCTCCTGTAATTTAATCTTATCTTCTACGTTTAATTTAAACAGCTTTTTGCGGGCACCAAAGCTTGCCAAAAATTCATCAATCAGGATCTGTTGAATTGTCTCTATTTCAGGTAAGTTGACTAACTCCTTTTTCAGCGATGTAATCCTTTTTTCCAGAATTTGTGAGTCCTCTGGAATGCCCCAGATTTTTTTCCACAATGACCAGTCTGCATCGAGTAGAATCGAACCATGTTGACAAAACCGTCTTCTTCTCCTGAACTGAGCACTGCCCACTATTTTTTTACTACCCACAGTCAGTTCATAAGCTGAAACTTCCTTGAAACAAATTGAGGATGTGTCTTTGGCTTTTTCAGCATCTTTCATTTCCGGTGAAAGGCTCAGTTTTCTTAAACCGTTTGCAATGGGTTGGGTGATGAGTCGATAACTATCTCTAACTGACATGGGGAATAGACCTGCATCAGTAATAAAAGCATATGTCAGCTCATGCTGGTGCAATATAGCCTTGCCTCCGGATCGTCTTTTGATCAGTCGAATGCCATTTTTTTTACAGAACTGAAGGTCAACATCATCGTGCTGGTTCAAGCGACCGAGTGACAAGGTTGTGGGCTCCCATCCATAAAATCTTAGATAAGTCCCCGATAGTGACATCAGATGTTCATCCAATGCCATATTATAATCAGCAGCGTTTTTTTGATAGGGTAAGATATTAATTTCAGGAATTTGAACAGTGTCCATTTTTTGATTGGCAGAATATATTTTAAATTAAACTCATAAAATCGTTGTTGGCCGGTATCACCAATTTTATCCTGATGCGCTGACAGTCTGACAAGGGATATTTCTAATAGATTGATAACTGGTTCCCCTTTTTATTGATTTTTCAGACACTGTGAATAATTAGCCGAGACCTAAATCCACTTTCAATTTACCAAAAGACTTGTAGGGTGGGCAACGCCTTGCCCACGCGGAGGAAGATATAAAAAAAAGATGGACAAAGCGCTGTCCATCCTACCAGACCTGAGTTGCTATCTTGAAGATTTGATCCTGGATTTTGACGGATAATCGGTCTGGAAAAAATATTCCCTGTTGATATTAGAGAGGATCATTGATCCAAATTTAATAGGATGCTATTTATATACTTAGATCTGTCATAATAGCATTTTTCGATACTGAATCACTTGATATTGCTGATCGTGTTTCAAACGGGAAAAGGGTGTCTAAAGGTAAGTTATAATTGAGATAAAGCATGAAAGAGAACACAATCTTAAGAAAGCCGGATTGGTTGAGAATGAAAATTCCTTCGGGGGGAAATTTCCATACCATTCAACAACACCGAAAAGAGGGGAATCTGGCAACGGTCTGTGAGGAAGCTCGATGTCCCAATATGGGTGAATGTTGGAAAGCAGGCTCTGCGACGTTTATGTTAATGGGGGATACTTGTACCAGGGGCTGTCGGTTTTGCTCGGTAAAAACCGCAAAAAATCCACCTGCACTGGACTCGAATGAACCGGTGAATCTGGCCAGAACCTTATTGGATCTCAAACTGAAATATGTTGTTTTGACAACTGTCGATCGGGATGATTTAGAGGATCAAGGGTCTGGTCATATTCGCAGATGTATTGAAGAGATTAAAAGAGTCATTCCACATATCATTATTGAGGCATTGATTCCGGATTTCCGGGGGGATATCGAATGGGTTAAAGAGGTCATTAAGGCACGCCCGGAAGTTATCGGACATAATGTTGAGTGTACAGAAAAACTGACGCCAAAAGTCAGAGATCCCCGTGCAAATTATCATCAATCACTGGCAGTACTAAAAAATATTAAAGGTTTAGCGCCCGATATTTATACCAAGTCATCCTTAATGCTGGGGTTCGGTGAAACAGATGAAGAGATTCTTCAAGCCATGCAGGATATAAAAGATGTTGAAACTGATTTTCTGACTTTAGGACAATACTTGCAGCCGGATAAGAGTAAATTACCGGTCATCGAGTATATTCATCCGGATAAGTTTGAATGGTTCCGACAGCAAGGTTTGGCCATGGGATTCAAATACGTATCCAGTGGTCCACTGGTTAGAAGTTCCTATCAGGCAGCGGAGAATTATTTTCGCTTACACAAAACTTGAAACTCCAGGGTTTTAATGGTGCTTAAAATCATTCCGATATGGTGTTTTAACTGTTCAATGTTCATCACAGATAATCTGCGGTCAGAATCACCGTATTTATGTCAGAAGTGCTATGAAACCTTGCCATTTATAGATTCTTCCATTTGCCGAAAATGTGGCCTGTCACACAAGACGAGCGAATGTCATCATGAATGGGCGGAATCGATTTCTGGATTTCATGCTATTTTTAGTTACCAGGATCCGGTTCATAAATGGGTGAATAGTCTGAAATACTCACAAAATTTTTTTGCTGGGAAAGTATTGCAGCGTTTTGTTCAACAGTGGTTTGAAAATAATAGCGATATTTTGGAAGGAATAGACCATTTATTGCCGGTTCCGGTTCATCTGTTGCGTCTGAGAAAACGAGGGTTTAATCAGGCTAGATATTTACTGAATAGACAAAAGTCATTGCCTGTTGATTCGTCTATACTGGTCAAAAAGAAACAGACCCCGCAGCAGGCAGGGTTGTCAGCTGAAGAACGCAAAAATCATTTGGATGGCGCATTTGAAGTCAGAAAATCTCTAGAGGGGCAAGGTGTGCTGGTGTTTGATGATGTGTGTACTACCGGTCAAACCGTGGGGGAAATCAGCCGTTGCCTATATGAAGCGGGTGCTGCTCGGGTTGAGGTATTGGTGGTGTGCCGAACCGAGTGAAAAAATAAGATGGGTTGAATCAGCAGTTTCAATTCCAGTAACGGGATAGCTTGATGCCGGAATAAAAAAAGTTCAGAATCTCTTTATAGTTGTAACCTGATTGTGCCATCTCCCGAGCAGACCACTGGCTGAGTCCGACGCCATGACCATTTCCCTTTCCTTCGAAATAGTATCCTCCTGGAACCCGGATAATATTAAATAAAAGACTTTGGATCTTCTGGTATCCCGCCTGTTTTCTAAAATCATAAGCAGTCATTTTTTTGATGGAATCTCCGACCAGAACCAATTCAAAAGCTCTTTTTGAAAGTGTTCGCTGACTGATATATACATCTTTCAGATTTTTTACGGATATTCCTCCCTTTCTCAAAATTCTCTTCATCGCCTTATCACTAATGGTCGTTTTCCAATAATATCGGGGATCATCCTGACCGAAAGGGACCGATTTTATTTTGAGATAGGGTAATTTACTTTTCCAGATATTTCCCGGATCTTCTGTCATTCCACCGCAATTAGAGTGATAAAATGTCTGGGCAAGTTTTTTATTATGGGTAACGACAATTCCCCGCGTTTTACGGATGGCGAATCGACCCCTTTGATCTGAGATATCAGCACCATTATAAACCTGATCAAAATGTCCTGAAGAAAGATGCCATGCGGCTTCAACTCTTTTTTCCCTTTTATGCAGTGCGTATGTTCTGGAAATAACAGATTGGGCTTTAACAACCTCTATAGGCCAGTCTGTACTGATTTCAGCATTTAAGACACCCTCTAAATAGGATTCGATGGGGATGTGGTTGATGATGTACATTCCCCCACGATAGGGTTTGAACTCTATACTTCCTTTGTATCGCCGGGAAAAGTTGCCCACCTGTTTTGTTATTTCGATGATTCCGCCACTCGAGATTACCAATGAACCCTTAACCAGAAGCCGGTTGTTGAAATTTATTTTGTTGGAACTGGCAGGTTTGATGCGAATTTGAATATTTTCATCCCTGTATAAATCAAATTCTTTAACAGATAATTGATTCGCACTTTTAACGAGAACAGGTGATGAGGATTTGAATAATAGTACTTTGAGGGTTGGGTTAGAGTATTCAGCATAACCTTCAGACCCGAAGAAAATTAAACCAAAGAGAATAAACCATTTTAAAAGATGTTTTTTCATTTACCCTATTTTACTATTTTAACTTTTTTATATTTACCAACAACAACCTGATTGTTTTTTAAATTAATGGACCAGTTACCCCGGTTTGCGATGACCATTTCATAAATTTTTTGAATATTTACGCGGGTCATCTCTTCCTGCCCATTGAAAATCAGAAATCTATTGATCAGCTCATTTGCCAATATGGGTGTCAATTGTGAAATTGTCTTATATTCAAGAAAATCGTTTTCGTATATAGATGATGGAACCAAATCATCGAAATGAGCTTTGAGTTGGATGGAATCCAGATGCAGTGCCAGGAACTTTTTCTCAAGTTTTTCGCCGGCACACTCCTTCATGAGTGGGATCAATTGATTTCTAATTTTATTTCGTGTGTATTTATTTGATAGGTTAGACGCATCTTCACACCAATCCTGATTGATATTTTGCAGATAGTTTACCAGTTTCTCTTTTTCGGTATACAATATCGGACGGATATATGGGCGGTTCATTTCTGTCATGGGACTTAACGAAAATAGTGATCCCCCTCTCAGCATTCTCCAAATCTGGGTTTCAATTAAGTCATTCAGGTGATGTCCCAGAGCTATTTTGGTGGATCCAGTCTCTTTTCTAATATTTTCCAGGTGGTGGTATCGCCATTGCCGGGCTTGGTTCTGCATTCCGCTGATGTTATCCAGGTGATCAGCCTTAATGACATGAATGGGCACATTTTTTTCTATGGCCAATTGTCTTATAAAAGCCTCTTCCTGATCACTCTCTTTTCTCAAACCATGATTAAAATGAATGAGATTTAAACTGATATTTATTTTTTCCCGGAAGGAATCCAGTAGACAAAACAGACTCATGGAATCAATCCCACCACTGATACTGATGAGAATCTTGTCTTCAGGCTCTACTAAACCTCTGTCTTTAGAAAATTGAAAGATCTGATATGTAAATCTATCCATGATTCAAGTGGTTCTTTTTTGGTGCTCAAATGCCTTAACTAGTGCCTGAAGGAAAAGCCCCTGTTTTCAATTATAAGCTGGCTTTATAAATAACATTTATTATGGAAGACAAGAAGCTGTCAGCTATCAGCCTTCAGTAAAAACAAACATTTTTTCAGTTACTTAAAAACTGATAGCTGATCACTGATTACTGAAAGCTTGAATCATCAATATGGATCTAATTTAGCTTAATGAATAATAGCTGAATTTCACAGGGTTTTCGTTCAGGCACTAACTAAGTAGTTATCTTGGTGTTTAGATACTTGGTTGGTGCTTAATCAGTGATGAAAAGGGTATGCAAATCTAAAACCTTCTTGATAGTTTTGAGTCAATAATGGCTTGAATTATAGTAGTGAAATTTAATAGATTGAATATATAGATTATTTAACTTATAAAAGTTCAAACGTTTTTAATTCAATTGAAAAAAATCAATATATATGATAGAACTAGACCAGTTGTTAATAAAATCAAAAATGTCTAATAATCGAAATAAAATATTACATCAATGAATAGCGGGATGCCTACGAATTCAAAGACTAAAGTATTTGTAATTGATGATGAGCAGTTTATCCGTGAGAGCCTAGCAGGCTATTTGGAAGATTGTGAATTTGATGTGATTTCTGCCGAAAGTGCTGAAGAAGCGCTGGATAGATTGAAGTCAGACCACTGTGATGTTGCCATCGTTGATCTTCGCTTACCGGGAATGAACGGGGATGCCTTGATACAAGAAATTTATAAGCAACTTCCCAACACTCGATTTCTGATTCATACCGGATCGGTGGATTATCGGCTTTCAAAAGATCTGGAAGCAATCGGGTTGTGTTCCGACGATGTGTTTTTTAAGCCTCAGCATGATCTTTCACTTTTTGTCGACAAAATTAATCAGTTTATTCAAGCCAGCCAATAGTCTTTCTCTTTTAAAACTCTGTTTTTCTTCCTGATTCCAAACTTTTTACGATATTAGAAATGGTAACTTCCGCTGTTTGAGCCTGTTTTCTAATAACCGGTGGTTGGAAGTTTTCTAAACAGATCAAACAATAGGTCTGCGGTTAACCCCCAAATAACATCTTCTGGTGTTTTATAAACCCTGATCTGATTTTGTACAAATCCCCAGGGCTGAGCGTATCTGTCCGGTAACCCAAGATCTTTAACTGGAAGAAGGACAACTTCGTCACCCTTTTCGTCGGTAAAGGAGGGTTGAACTTCCACACGTACATGATAAATTTCCGGCTGATTTTTAATAAAAAATGAGGCAGGCAAGGTGAATAGTCTTTCAACTTCAGCCGGATCCGGACTTAACTCATCTAGGCTTTCAATCTGAAGCGTTCCAACATAAGGATCAATCGTAACACCCCGAAATGTAAAAAAGGTATCCAGCAGTCCGTCTATACTGATTTTATCAGCATCAATCCCTGTTTCTTCAATGGTTTCTCTAATGGCAGTATCAGCCAAATCAAAATCATATTTTGCATCAAAAATTCCACCGGGAAAACAGATTTCACTTCCCTGCATAATACCTTCGGCACGCTTTTCAAAAAGAATATGGTATTGGCCGTCTAACATGACAAAAGGTATGAGGACGGCTGAGTTAATATAGGTGTCTTTTCCGTGCAATCCTGGAAATTTGGGTAGATTCTCCAGAAGTTGTTTATACTGTTTTTCTCTTATTATACTTCTGTCTTTCATTTTATGGCTTATTTGACTATTTGAATAGTTACATTTAATTTTTCATCTGCCTAATACTATATTTGATTATTTAGACAGAGTAAACAAGCAGACCGAAACTATTTCAGTAAAATGCAGTAAATCTTGAATATCAGGGCATCACCTGCTTTAAGGTTTCCGTATCTGATATTATATTAAATATATAGCTAAACGTGTAACTTTACATTTTTAGAAAATAGGCAGGAATGTACTTTTAATACGCCTTCCGATTTACTAAATATTCAACTATTTCAAAAAAAGAAGAACAATGTCATTGTTAGGAATGATTTTTTTTAATTGCCTTTAAATGTGGGTTTTCTTTTTTCCATAAACGCTGATACCGCTTCCATCAGATCATCTGACAACACTGCGGCTGCATTTTTCTGAGCAACATATTCCAGTCCGGGGTATACACCATTATCACGAGTGTAATTCATCACATCCTTGATACCCTGTACGGTTAACGGGGCATTTTCTGCTATTTCATTGGCCAGCTTATCGGCTTCTTTATATAATTCATCTTTATCTTCACAGAGGCGGGTAATAAAACCCATTTTCAGGGCTTCATCTGCATAAAAGTCTCTTCCGGTTAATCCCAGTTCTCGGTACCACCCCTGTCCAACAATATAGGGAAGACGTTGTAAAGTCCCCACATCGGCAATGATGGCAATTTTTGTTTCCCGAATACTGAAAATTGCATCTTTGGTTGCGATTCTGATGTCGCTGGCACATGCCAGATCAATTCCTCCGCCAACACAGTGTCCATGGATAGCAGAAATAACCGGTTTACGACACTTTTCGATCCAGTTGAATCCTTCCTGCAATTCACGGATCTGCATTCGAAGTTCTTCCCTGGCAGCTGCTCCGCCACCACCCTCAATCAGTGCAGCGGCTGCCATTAAATCCAGCCCTACAGTGAAACTTTTTCCTGCTCCCTTAATAATAACCACGTAAACGGATGGATCCTTGTCAAATTCCTTGAATTGATTCCCGATTTCGCTGAAAAAAG